>Ga0194128_10001080_pt1 | contig 48359 bp, 34 predicted proteins | sample TA2KigCa65mmetaG_FD_148650 | JGI IMG/M metagenome (GOLD analysis project Ga0194128, IMG submission 148650) | Freshwater microbial communities from Lake Tanganyika, Tanzania - TA2015037 Kigoma Deep Cast 65m | ecosystem: Environmental > Aquatic > Freshwater > Lake | place: Tanzania: Lake...
CGCGTGCCGAGGCGTTCGTCGGCGTCGCCGTGCTCGCGTCGCTCGTCACATGGACGCCGTGGCGGGCCTGCGACAAGTACCGCGACTACCGCGGCGTGCGTCCGTCGCAAGTCGCGGCGCCAAAGTTGCGAGAGCTCCGCGACGCGCTCGTGCTGGTGGACGGGCGGCGGCACCCCGAGTTCGCGCAGGCGGCGCTGCTCAATCGCTTCGAAGACCCGCGCTCGACCGCGACCTTCGCATGGCTGCGGGATGTCGCCACGGTGGACGCGCTGCTTGCGACCATGCCGAACCGCACCCTGTATTGCCTGCAAACAGGCCAGCTCTTGGGACCGTTGACGCCCGAGGCCGTCCGAGAGATCGCGTCGCAGGCGCAAGGCAGCACGCGATGAACGCACTGGGGGGCTACCGCGGCGTCGACGCGCTCGTGCTCGGAGGCGGTGGTTTCATCGGCACTTGGGTGGCGGCGACGCTCGCGCAGGCGGGGGCCAAGGTCACGGTGTCCGCGCGCGACCTCGAAACCGCGCATGCGGCGCTCGCGCGACATGGCGCACATTGCGAAGTGCGCGCATTCGATCTCGCGCAGGCGGGCGCGGCAGCGAGACTGCTCGCGCAACTGCGCCCCGCGATCGTGTTCAACCTCGCGGGATACGGCGTGGATCCGAGCGAGCGCGACGAGTCGTTGGCGATGCGGCTCAACACGGAGCTGGTGGGAGAGCTGGCGGAGAGCGTGCGGCCGCGCGACGACTGGCGCGGACAGGCGCTCGTGCACGCGGGCTCGGCGCTCGAGTTCGGCGAGCACGACGGTGACTTCGCGGACGCATGGACATGCCGGCCGACGACGCTCTATGGGCGCACCAAGCTCGCGGGCAGCGAGGCGTTGCGCGATGCGAGTCGGCGGCGCGGCATCCGCGCGCTCACGGCGCGGCTCTTCACCGTGTACGGTCCGGGCGAGCACCCCGGACGGCTCCTGCCGACGCTGCTGCGAGCGCGCGCGAGCGGCGATCCCATCCCGCTGACGGCGGGGTCGCAGCGGCGAGACTTCACCTACGCCGCCGATGTGGCGCACGGGCTGCTGCGGCTCGGGGCGCTGCACGACACCGTCGCGGAACGAGCGCTCAACCTCGCCACGGGACAGCTGACGAGCGTGCGCGAGTTCATCGAGACCGCCGCGGACGAGCTCGGCCTCGCGCGCGCGCGGCTGCGGTTCGGAGCGCTGCCGACGCGGGTGGAAGAAATGTCCCACGCTCCGATCAGCGTCTTCGCTCTCCAATCCGCGGTAGGCTGGAAACCGGAGTTCACCATCCGCCAAGGCTTGCGGGCCGCGCTGGCCTTCGAGCGGGACCGTGCGGCAACCTGAGCCGTACCACCATGCCCTCGAACCCAGCGATGCACACCAAACGCGCCAGCTGCCGTGCCTGCGGCGGGCGCGACCTCGAGCTGTTCCTGCCGCTCGGCGACGTGGCGCTGGCGAACTCGTTCCTGCGCTCCGACGCCGAGTTCGCGAGTGAGCCGCGCTTTCCGCTCGATGTGTACTTCTGTCGCACGTGCTCGATGGTGCAGCTGCTCGATGTCATCGATCCCGAGGCGCTGTTCCGCAACTACCTGTACATCACCGGAACTTCGGACACGATCGCGCGGCACAATGTCGGCTACGCGAAGACCGTCGTCGAGCTCGTCGGCATCGGCGCACAAGGGCTCGTGGTCGAGGCCGCCTCGAACGATGGCTCGCTGCTCAAGTGCTTTCAGGCGCACGGCGTGCGCGTGCTCGGCGTCGAGCCCGCGACGAACATCGCGGAGCAGGCGAGTGCTGCGGGCGTGCCAACGGTGAACGAGTTTTTCGGCGCGGCGAAGGGCGCGGAGCTGCGCGCGCAGCACGGGCCGGCCAAGGCCGTGATCGGGAACAATGTCCTCGCGCATGTCGACGATCCGGTCGACTTTCTGCGCGGTTTCAAGGCGCTCCTCGACCACGACGGCCTCGCGATCTGCGAGGTGCCGGAGCTCGCGGAGTTCGTCGAGCGGCTCGAGTACGACACCGTGTACCACGAGCACCTCTCGTACTTCTCGGTGACCTCGCTGATGCGTGTCTGCGAGGAGGCCGGGCTGCGCATCGTGCGCGTCGATCATGTGCCCGTGCACGGCGGTTCCGTGCGCATGTACGCCGCGCCCGTCGAGCGCGTGCGCGAGCATGCTGCGGATGTCGTCGCGATGAGCGCGCGCGAGAAGTCGACGGGCATCGCCGCGCCCGAGCGCCTGCGTAGCTTCGCGCGCGATGTGGAGGCGCAGCGCGCGGGCTTGCTCGAGCTGCTCGAGAAGCTGCACGCCGAAGGCAAGTCCGTCGGTGGCTACGGTGCGCCCGCGAAGGGCAACACCCTGCTCAACTACTGCGGGATCACCACGCGGCTCCTGCCGTGGACGGTCGACAAGAGCCCGCTGAAGGTCGGCCTGTTCGCCCCGGGCTCGCACATCCCCGTGCTGCCCTCGAGCGAGCTGCTCGCGCGCCAGCCCGACTATTGCCTGATCCTCGCGTGGAACTTCGCCGACGAGATCCGCGCGCAGCAGGCCGAGTACGCACGCCGCGGCGGGCGCTTCATCCTGCCGATCCCACGCGCGCGCATCGTCTGACAGGGCGGCTCCGCTAGAGTTCCGGCCATGTCCGCAAAGAGCCTCGTGGCGTGCGCGCTGCTCGTCGCGGGCACGCTGTGGGCCTTCGCGCCGGCGCTCGAGGCGGGCCTCGTCAACTGGGACGATGCCACATTGCTCCTTGGAAACCCGCACTTTCGCGCGCTCGGGGCGGACAACATGGCATGGTGCTTCGCCACGAACCACGCGGGCCCGTACCAGCCTCTGACATGGCTGTCCTACGCGCTCGACCATGCGCTCTGGCCACTGGGCGAGTCGCTCGATGCGGCGCAGGCGTACGGTTTTCATCGCACCAATGTGCTGCTGCATGCGCTCAACGCCTGCGCGGTGTTCGCGCTGGCCCGACGCTTGCTCGGCGGCCATGCCGTCGCATTCGTTGCCGCGCTCGTCTTCGCCCTGCATCCGCTGCGGGTCGAGTCCGTGGCGTGGGTGACCGAGCGTCGCGATGTCCTGTACACGGGCCTGCTCCTCGCGAGCGTGCTCGCATGGCTGCGCTGGCGCGAGACGCGCGGGGAAGCTCCGAGGCCGCGTGCGCCGGTTCTTGTTGCGGCGATCGGGGCCTGCGTGGCGCCCGTTGCTCTGCTGGCGAGCACACGCGGGCCTGCCGGCGAGTGGCTGCAGTTCGAGTTCGACCCGTGGGGTGTGTTGGCCGCCTCGCTCGCGCTCGGCGCCTGCGTCGTGGCGAGCTTGCGTGCGTTCCCCGGCAGCCGCGGTCGTTGGCTCGCGCTCTCGGTCGTGCTGTTCGTGCTCTCGCTGCTCGCCAAGGCCTCGGGCATGACGCTCGCGTTCGCGCTGGTCGGACTCGACCAACTGCTCGGGCGTCGCAGCTGGGTTGACAAGCTGCCCTACCTCGCCGCGGGCGTGATGGCGGGAGCGCTGGCGTACATGGGACAGGCAGCGCAGCCTCAAGCGATCGCGAGTTGGAGCGAGCACACGCCCGTCGAGCGCGTGCTGCAGGCGTGCTACGGGCTCGTGTTCTATGTGCGCGCGTCGCTGTGGCCGTCGAAGCTCGTGCCGATCCATGAGATCCCGTCTGAGATCTCGCTCGTGGAACCGCGCTTCGCGCTCGCTGCGGCGCTCGTGGTCCTCGCGTGCTGCCTGACCGTCGCGCTGCGCAAGCGCTTCCCGCGCGCGGTGCTCGCGGTGGCGCTCTACGCGCTGCTCGTCGGTCCGATGCTCGGACTCGCGCAGTGCGGGCCGCAGCTCGTCGCCGATCGCTACAGCTATGTGCCCGCGATTCCGCTCGCGCTGCTCGGTGCCGCAGGCCTGTTCCGCATGCTCGAGCCGCGCAACGCGCTCTTCTGCGGCAGTCTCGCGGGGCTGGGGCTCGGGCTGCTCGCGCGCGAGCAGTGTCATGTCTGGCGCGATTCGGAGGCGCTGTGGAGCTGGACGGTGTCGGTCGCGCCGCGCAGCGCCATCGCCCAGACGGCGCTGGCGGAGACGCACAAGGAGCGCGCGTTCGCGACGCAGGATGCGAGTGCTCGTCGCGAGCTGTTCGAGCGAGCGTCCGCGTCCTACGAACTCGCGCTGGAGCTGGAGACCTCGCCGCGCACCGCATGCAACGCGGCGGTTGTCCAGCTGGAGCTCGCCCAGCTCGATGCGGCGAGTGCGGACGCGCGACGCGCGCGCGCGCTGGAACTTGCACGACTCGCGCTGGTCGCGAGCGAGCGCGCGAATTCGTCGACCTCGCAGCCGCGCCTCGTGGCCGGGCTCGCGCTGTACCACATGGGTCGCGCCGGCGAGGCGGTGACGGAGCTGCAGCTCCACCTCGACCTCGAGGCCGAGAGCGCGGTGGGCTGGAGCCATCTCGGACTCGCGCTCGCCGAGCTCGGTCGCACTCGAGACGCCGCAAGCGCGTTCGCGCGGGCCGTCGCGCTGCGTCCGGACGACATCGCGCTGCGCTGGCAGTGGGCGCGGGCGCTCGAGCGCTCGGGCGAGGCCGACGCCGCGCGGGAGGCGGCGCGCGAGGTGCTCCGGCGTGCTCCGGGCCATGCCGGGGCCACGGACGCGCTCCAGCGGCTCGGCTCGCGCTGAGCTTGTGGCCCGCGCCGCGTGCGCTTGCCACAATCCCGGCCCCTCCGGGGTCTCCCAGCTCATGATCCATCGCATTTCCGCCGCTGCTCTCCTCGCTGCTTCCGCCGCTGCCCAAGTCCAGCCCGACGCCGTGCTGCTGCGCACTCCGGATGTGAGCCGTGACAGCATCGTGTTCCGCTACGCGAACGACCTGTGGCTGGTCGCCAAGGAGGGCGGCGAGGCCCGGCCGCTCTCCTCGCCCGCAGGCCCGGAGTCGAACCCGAAGTTCAGCCCCGACGGCACGCGCATCGCGTTCACGGCGGGCTACGACGGCGGGCAGGACATCTATGTGCTCGATCTCGTCGGCGGAGTGCCGCGGCGCATCACGCACCATCCGGCGGCGGAGCTGCTGTGCGACTGGCAGCCCGACGGCAAGGCGCTCGTCTTCGCGAGCACGGCGCAATCGGGCCAGGGTCGCGCGCCGACGCTCTTTCGCGTGGGCCCAGACGGGGGCGAGCCCGAGCGCCTGCCGATTCCCTACGGGACCTTCGGCTCGATCGACGAGACTGGCTCGTGGCTCGCGTACACGCCCGATGCGGGCGAGCTGCGCAACTGGAAGCGCTACCAGGGCGGTCTCGCGCAGGACATCTGGCTCTTCAATCTCGTGACCTTCGAGTCGCGTCGCATCACCGACCATCCGGGCTCGGATGTGCTGCCCATGTGGCACGGCGCCAACATCTTCTACATCAGCGATCAGGGCCCGGAGGCGCGCGCGAACCTGTGGGTCTACGATGTGCAGAAGAAGAGCGCCGAGATGGTGACGGAGTTCGCCGACGGCGATGTGCGCGCGGCGTCGATGGGCCCTCTCGACATCGTGTTCGAGAGCGGCGGCAAGCTGTGGCGCTGCGAGCTCGCGACGCGCCTCACCGCGCCGGTCTCGGTCGTGATTCCGGGCGATCGCCCCAAGCTCGTGCCGCAGACGCTGGATGTCGCGAAGAACGCGCTCGGATCGAGCGCGGGTCCGAGCGGCGCGCGCGTCGTGATCGAGGCGCGCGGCGAGCTCTTCGACCTGCCCGCGGGCGAAGGCGTCACGCGCAACCTCACGAACAGCGACGGCGTGGCCGAGCGCTATCCCGCGTGGAGCCCCGACGGCAAGAAGGTGGCATATTTCTCGGACCGTTCCGGCGAGTACGAGCTGTGCGTGCGCGCGGTCGACGGCTCCGAGCCCGAGCGGCAGCTCACCAAGCTCGGCAGTGGCTGGCGCCTCGGTCTGTGGTGGTCGCCTGACTCGCGCTCGCTCGCCTACGCGACGCGCAAGGGCGAGTTGTGGCTCGTGTCCGCCTCGGACGGCACGCCTCGGCTCGTCGCGGCGAATCCCGACGGCACTCCGCCGACACCGGCGTGGTCTCAGGACTCGCGCTGGATCGCCTTCGCGATGCGCGCGGGCAAGACGCGCGCTTCGGCTGTGTATGTGCACGATCGCGAGGGCGGCGACACGCGGCAGGTGACGAGCGGCCAGTTCGACGAGGGCGATCCGGCCTTCGACCGCAACGGCGACTGGCTGTACCTCACATCGCAGCGCGAGTTCCGCGACCTCGACTCGGATCTCGACGACAACTTCATCTTTGCCGGCACGCGCACGCTGTGCGCGATCGCGCTGCGCCGCGATGTGGTGAATCCGCTCGTGCCGGTCGATCCGCGCGAGGGCAAGGAAGTGCAGCCCGCGAGCGAGACAGCGGGCAAGGACGAGCCGAAGGTCGAGCCCGAGGAGGCGGCGCCCAAGCCGGTCGCGATCGAGTTCGACGGGATCGAAGGGCGGCTCGTGCACTGGCCGGTGAAGCCCGGCGCGCTCGGCAACCTCTCGGCGCAGGAAGGCGCCGTGTTGTACATGCGCTCGCCCTTCGGCGGCGCGGAAGGCGAGCCGAAGCTCGTGCGCTTCGAGCCGGGCGCGAAGAAGGCCGAGCGCGAGGAGAAGCTCGTGCTCGACAAGGTGTCGGCCTACGAGCTCACCGCCGACGGCAAGAAGCTGCTCGCCAAGGTGGGGGAGAGTTGGCACATGGTCGATGCGGCCGCGGATGCCAAGCTCGGCGACGCGCTCGAGCTCGGCGGGCTCGTGCTGTCGGTCGATCCGCGGCGCGAGTGGGCGCAGGTGCTCTCCGACGTGCGCCGCCAGTACCGCGCGGCGTTCTACGACGAGGGCATGCACGGCGTCGACTGGGACGCGCTGTGCGCGCGCTACCTCGCGGCGATCGCCGACTGCAGCTCGCGCGACGATGTGCACTTTCTCATCACGGAGCTGATCGGCGAGCTCAATGTCGGCCACGCCTACAACTACGGCGGCGACGGCGTGCCCGAGCGCGCGGCGGAGGGACAGCGCGCGGGTCTGCTGGGCGCGGATTGGACGCTGGAGGACGGTCGCTTCCGCATCGCGCGCGTGCTCGGCGCCGGCAGCTCCGATCCGCGCGCTCGCGGTCCGCTCGCGGAGCCCGGGCTCGACGCGCGTGCGGGCGACTGGCTGCTCGAGGTCAACGGTGTCGCTCCCGACGCGTCGCGCGACCTGTGCGCGGCGTTCCTCGGCCGTATCGGCCGCGCGACGGAGATCGTGCTGTGCGCCGCGCCCGCCAAGGACGGCAGCGAGCGGCGGCTCGTGGTCGTGCCGGTCGAGTCCGAGGGCGAGCTGCGCTACCGCGACTGGGTCGCGGCGCGCGCGGCGCGCGTCGACGAGCTCTCCGGCGGCAAGGTCGGCTATGTGCATGTGCCCGACACGGCGACGGACGGTCGACGCGAGCTCTTCAGCCAGCTCGTGTCGCAGTACCACAAGGACGCGCTGGTCGTCGACGAGCGCTGGAACGCCGGCGGCTGGTTCCCCAACCGCCTCGTCGAGGCGCTCGCGCGGCCGCGTACGAACTTCTGGGCCTCGCGCGCGGGTGAGGACTGGATCACCCCGGGCTTCGCGCACCACGGGCCGAAGGCGATGCTGATCAACGGGCCCGCGGGCTCCGGCGGCGACATGTTCCCGTACCTGTTCCGGCAGGCGAAGCTCGGACCGCTGGTCGGGCGGCGCACATGGGGCGGGCTGGTGGGCATCACCGAGGAGCCCTCGCTCGTCGACGGCACCAGCGTGAGCGTGCCGTGCTTCGCGTTTTACGAGCTCGATGGCACATGGGGTGTCGAGGGCTACGGCGTGGCGCCGGACATCGAGGTGATCGACGACCCGGCCCTGATGGTCGGCGGCGGCGATCCGCAGCTCGAGGCCGCGGTCGGCTACCTGCTCAAGGAAATCGAGGCCTTCGAGTTCCACCGCCCCCGGCGCCCCGCCGGTCCCGACCGGCGCGGCCCCGGAGTGAGGCCCGAGGACCGCTAGGGCGGGGGCTCAAGGTCGGCGGGGGTGGCCCCCGATGGTTACGATTCGCCGCGCCGCTCCCAAGCGTGCCGCGCCGCCCCAACTCCCCCGAGCCGAGAGCCCATGAAGTGGAAGAAGGAACAGGTCGTGATCCTCTGCGGCGGCGAGGGCACGCGCCTGCGCGAGGAGACGGAGTTCAAGCCCAAGGCACTCGTCGAGGTCGGCGGGCGGCCGATCCTCTGGCACCTGATGCGCGTCTACTACCGCTGGGGCTACCGGCGCTTCGTCCTGTGCCTCGGCTACAAGGGCGAGCAGATCAAGGACTACTTCCTCAACTACCAGTGGCACGACTCGGACTTCACGCTCGGACTCAAGTCGGGCAAGAAGGTGCTGCACACCGAAGACGGCGACATCGAGGACTGGGAGATCACATTCGTCGAGACCGGTGCGAAGACGCAGACCGGCGGGCGGCTCTTCCGCGCGCGCGAGTACATCGAGACTCCGACATTCCTGTTCAACTACTGCGACGGCCTCTCGGACATCCACCTCGACAAGCTCGTTGCGCACCACAAGCGCATGGGCAAGCTCGCGACGCTGACGGGCTTCCACCCGCGCTCGCGCTACGGCGAGGTGTCGGTCGACGAGCGCGGCATCGTCACGCACTTCCAGGAGAAGCCGATGATGAACTCGCTCACGAGCGGCGGCTTCTTCGTGATGCAGAGGGGCGTGTTCGACTACCTCGATCCCGACTGCATCCTCGAGACCGGTCCGCTCGATCGCATGAGCAAGGACCGCGAGCTGGCGCTGTACCAGCACGACGGCTTCTGGTTCTCGATGGACACCTACAAGGAAGCGCTCACGCTGAACGAGCTGTGGGCCCAAGGCGACGCGCCGTGGAAGGTGTGGAAGTGAGCCACTGGAAGCAGACCAGCGTCTTCGTCACCGGCGCGAGCGGGCTGCTCGGCAGCGCGCTGTGCGAGGAACTCGTCGCGCGCGGCGCGTCGGTCACGGCGCTCGTGCGCGACTGGGTGCCGCAGTCGCGGCTGCTCGGCACGGGAGTCTCCGCGCGCTGCAACATCGTGCGCGGTGAGCTCGAGGATTTTCGGACCGTCCTGCGCGCGCTGAACGAGTACGAGGTCGACACGGTCTTCCATCTCGGCGCGCAGACGATCGTCGGCACGGCGAGCCGCTCGCCGCTCTCGACCTTCGAGGCGAACATCAAGGGCACATGGGTGCTGCTCGAGGCCTGCCGACAGCTGCCGCGGCTCGTGAAGCGCGTGCTGGTCGCCTCGAGCGACAAGGCCTACGGGTCCCACGAGAAGCTGCCCTACCAGGAAGACGCGCCGCTCGTCGGCCGCTTCCCCTACGATGTCTCGAAGTCGTGCGCGGATCTCATCTGCGCGAGCTACTTCCACACCTATCGCCTGCCCGTCGCGATCACGCGCTGCGGCAACCTGTACGGCGGCGGCGACCTCAACTGGAACCGCCTGATCCCGGGCACGATTCGCTCGGTGGTGCGCGGCGAGCGCCCGATCGTGCGCTCCGACGGCTCCTTCGTGCGCGACTACTTCTATGTGCGCGACGCGGTCGACGCGTACCTTGCGCTGGCGGAACGCCTCGGGGAGCCGAAGTTCCACGGGGAGGCCTTCAACTTCGGCACCGAGGAGCCCAAGTCGGTGCTCGAGATCGTGGCCCTGCTGCTCGCGGCGCTGGGGCGCAGCGACCTCGCACCCGTGATCTTGAACGAGGCGAGCCACGAGATTCCGCGCCAGTATCTGGACTGCGCGAAGGCGCGCGCGTGGCTCGACTGGCGAGCGCAGCGCACGCTCGCGCAGGGACTCGCCGAGACCATTCCGTGGTACCGCTCGGCGCTCGCCTGAGTCGGGGCTGGAACTGGCGCTCCGTTCGCAAGTCGTTGATAGTGGGTAATTTGCGCTCTTGTTGCGGCCAGCGAGAGCCGTTGTTGGATTGTGCTTGACCGAGCCATCGTCGGTGCCCGAAAGAGAGACCCCCAAGCCCTGTCGTTCCCCTAAGATAGAAGTTCCGTGCGTCTGCGCATTTACCTCGCCGATCTGGGACACAACCTGCTGACCCTGAGTTCGGATGTGTATCCGTTGGGTGTCGCCAACCTTGCCACCTACGCGCAGGCCCAATTCGCTGGGCGAGTCGAGCTCGAGATCTCCATTTTTCGTGAGCCTCAGGACCTCAAGCGCGCCCTCGACAATCTCGCGCCGGACCTGCTCGGGCTCTCGAACTACGCCTGGAACGAGGAGCTCTCCTATCACTTCGCGGGCTACGCCAAGGCGCGCGAGCGGCGCACGGTGGTGGTGATGGGAGGCCCGAACTATCCGCTCGTCGACAGCGTGCGCGGCGAGTTCCTCTCCGCGCTGCCGAAGGTCGACGCCTACATCGACGGTCCGACCTACGAGGGCGAGCGCGCGTTCGTGAACCTGCTCGAGCGCCTGGTCGAATCGAAGGGCCGCGCCGAGGGATTGCGCGACGGCCAGATTCCCGGCGTCGACTGGTTCGACCACGCGCGCGGCGTGTTCCAGCGCGGCGGCGAGGTCGAGCGCATCCGCGACCTCGATGAGATCCCGAGCCCGTACCTCGCGGGCCTGATGGAGCCGTACCTGCGCACGGGCTACTTCCCGATGATGCAGATCTCGCGTGGCTGCCCCTTCACCTGCGCCTTCTGCAACTCCGGCGTGCGCTCGAACAGCCGCGTGTTCGCGCACTCGGTCGACAATGTGAAGGCGGACCTCGCCTATCTCGCCGAGCGCGTGAAGCCCGAGATCACGCTGTGCTTCGCTGACGACAACTTCGGCATGTACGAGCGCGATGTCGAGCTCGCGGACTACATCGGCTGGCTGCAGACGAGCTACGGCTGGCCGCGCTACATCCGCACGACGACCGGCAAGAACAAGGGCGAGCGCATCATTCAGGTGATGCGCAAGATCAAGGGCGCGCTGCCGATGACCGCGGCGGTGCAGTCGATGAACCCGGTCGTGCTGAAAAACATCAAGCGCGACAACATCAAGCTCGAGACATACCGCGAGATCCAAAGGGAGCTCGAGTCGCAGGGCATGCAGAGCTACGGCGAGCTCATCTTGTGCCTGCCGGGCGAGAGCAAGCAGAGCTTCCTCAAGGCGGTCGAGGACCTGCTCGACGCGGGCGCCAAGCGCATCTCCGCGCACCAGCTGATGCTCCTGCACGGCGCCGAGCTCGCCAATCCCGAGGAACGCGCGAAGTTCGGCTTCGACACGCGCTTCCGCGTGGTCGCGCGCAACATCGGCGACTACACCGGCACGCCGCTGATCGAGGTCGAGGAGATGGTCGTGGCGACCCCCGACTTCTCGTTCGCGGACTACCTCGAGACGCGCGTCTTCCACCTGCTGCTCACGATCTTCCACTACGAGGGCAACTACGACGAGCCGTTCGCTTTCGCGCGCGCGCACGGCGTCAAGCCCTTCGACCTCGTGCGCCACATGCAGTCGCTGCTCGCGCGCGCCCCGGAGGGCTTCACGAAGGTGATCGGCGAGTTCCTCGAAGAATCGCGCCAGGAGATCTTCCGCACGCGCGAGGAGTGTCTCGCGTGGGCGCGTGAACACTACGCCCAGCTCGTCGAGGGCACGCTCGGCGGCAACCTGCTGTCGAAGTACTCGATGCTCGGGCGCTTCTTCGTGACGCAGGACGCGCTCGAGTTCCTGCGCCTGTCGATCGAGAGCGCGCTGCGCCAGCGCGGCGCGGCGTACGCGGAGGACGAGCTCGCGGCAGTGATCGATCACCTGCGCGGTGTCGTGCTGCATGTCCCGTTCGCGGCCACGACTGCGGAGATCGGCCGCTGGAGCACGCAGTTCGATGTCGAGCGCTGGGCCGAGCAGGGCTACGCGCGGCCGCTGGCGGACTTCCGCCTGCCGGAGCGCGTGAGCGTGTCCGCCGAGTGCGCGCCGGAGACGAAGGCGCTCATCCTGACCAAGGTCGGGACCTTCGGGGAGCACGCCTCGGGGCTGGGGAAGTTCACCCGCACGCTGTTCGCGCGCGACCTGCGGCGTAGGCTGGTGAGGGAGCGCGCCGCCGACGCGGCATCCGCCTGATGACGCCGAAGTCCCCGGCATTCTCGCTGGTCGTGCCCTGCTACAACGAGCAGGAGTCGATCCCGTTCACGCTGCCCGCCCTGTGCGCGGCGTTCGAGAAGGCCGGAGTCGCGCTCGAGCTCCTCGCCGTCGACAACGGCTCGAAGGACCGCACCGGAGAGATCCTCGACGGACTGGCTTCGAAGGGGCTGCCGGTGCGCAAAGTGAAGGTCGAGGTCAATCAGGGCTACGGCTTGGGGATCCTGAGCGGACTGCGCGAGGCGCGCGCGGAGTGGGTCGGCATGATCCCCTGCGACGGGCAGGTCGATCCCGAGGATGTGGTGCGCCTGTTCGAGGCCGTGCGCTACAGCGACGGCAAGCTGATCGGCAAGGTGCGACGCCGCTTCCGGCTCGACGGCTGGACGCGCAAGTTCGTGTCGATCGCCTACAACGGCATGGTGCTGTGTCTGTGGCCGGGCCTCGGGTCGATCGACGTCAACGGCAGCCCGAAGATCGTGCACCGCGATGTGCTGCGCCGGCTCGATCTGCAGTCCAAGCGCTGGTTCCTCGACCCGGAGTTGATGATCAAGGCGCACTACCTCGGCGTGCGCGTGCTCGAGGTCAATGTGTTCGCGCGCATGCGCGGTCACGGTCTGAGCCATGTGCGCGCGACTACGTGCTGGGAGTTCTTCGCGACATTGCTGCGCTACCGCTTCGGCGGCGAGATCGGCCGCTGGCGCAAGGCCGTCGAGCCGCTGCCCGAAGGGCCGGTGTGCATCGCGCCCGACCATGTGCCCCGCTGAGCTTGAGTCCGACTGAGCTGCTCTCCTAGCATCGCCGCGCCATGGCCAGGGCACCGCTACCGCCGCAGCGCGCGGCCTCGCTTCTGCTCGCTGTCGGCGCGCTCAACCTCGTCATCACGCTCTTCGTGGCGCTGGTCGCCGCTCGCAGCTGGAATCGCATCCCGGAGCTCGCGGTCACCGCGCGTGTGCTCGACGCAAACGGCGCGGAGCTCGGGCGCCACGACTTTCGCGGGCCAGTCGAACTCGACGATGTGACCGAGACCGGCGCGCGCTCGTCGACGCGTCTCGCGGACGGCTCGCAGGTCGAGGTGGCGGTCGCGCGCGGCCATTTCGAGGCGCATGCCACCAATGGCAACCTGCTGCGCGTGCTGCAGCTTGCGATTCCGTTGGCGGTATCGGCCCTGTTTCTCGCGGCGGGGCTGCGCTTGCGTCGGATTGCGCGGAGCTGAGGCCGGCGGCCCGCGCGGGCCGGTGGAAATGGGGCGGCGTGCGACGCAGACTGCTCGGCGTGCAGGGTGTACGAATGAACCGGTGGGTGCTCGCGGCGGCGCTCTCATGCCTTGCGTGCGCGTTGCTCCTGCCGGGAGAGGCGCTGCTCGAGTTCCTGCTCGCGGGCGATGAGTCGCGGCGCGCTGCGCTCGGGCGTGGAGTCGATCTGCTGCGCGGGATGCTCGCGCTCACCGGACTCGTGCTAGTGCTGGTTGAGCGACTCGCACCGCGCGGGGAGGGCGGCGAGGCGCTGCTCACGACGGGAATTCGCAGCCCCGAACGCCTTGATGCGAGCGCGCTGTGGGCGCTCGGAGGTCTCGCTGTGCTGGCGCTCGCGCTGCGCACGCCGGGCCTCGGTGCAGGGCTCTCGTTCGACGAGATCGACACGCTCGTGCACTACGCGCGCAAGGAACCGCGTGAGATCGTGTCCACGTTCGACAGCCAGAACCAGCACCTGCTGTACTCGCTCTTGGCGCGTGGCTCGTTCGCGGTGTTCGGCGAGAGCGCGTGGGCTGTGCGACTTCCTGCCGTCGTGCTCGGCGTGCTCGGCGTGCTGGCGCTGCATCGACTGGCGCGGCTCGTCACCGATGGGCGCGAGGCGATCTTTGCAGCGGCGCTGCTCGCCGTGTCGTACCACGACGTGTGGTTCTCGCAAGACGCGCGCGGCTACACGGGGTTGCTGCTCTTCACGCTGCTGGGCACGGCCGAGTTCTTGCGGATGTGCGCGAGCTCGCAGGCGCGGGGCGTCGGCGCGCCGCTGCGCTACGGAGCGTGGATGGCGCTGGCGACATGGATTCACGCGACGGCCGTGTTCGCCGTCGCAGCGCATGTCCTCGTGTGGGCTGGCTGTGCGTGGCGCGCTCGCGGGCAGCGAGTAGCCGCGGCGCACCATCAGGTGCTCTCTGGCTTCGTGATGGCGACGATCTTCTCGCTCGTGCTGCACGCGCTCGTGCTGCCGCAGTACGTCGCGACGCTGCTCGCTCCGACCATGCCGGGAGCCAAGGTCGAGTGGAAGGATCCGGCGTGGCTCGTCGCGGAGACTCTGCGTGGCCTCTCGCAGGGCGTGCCCGGCGGTGCCTTCACTCTCGCGGGCGGACTGGCGGTGCTCGCGCTCGGCGTTCGTTCCTACTGGCGCCAGAGCCGCGCGCTCACCGGGACATTTCTTCTCGGTGTCGTCGTGACGGCTGCCGTCCTGCTCGCGACTCGCCACAACCTCTGGCCGCGCATGTTCTTCTTCGCAGCAGGATTTGCCGTGCTGGTCGCCGTGCGGGGCATCGTCGACTGGGTCAGGATCTTCTCGTTCGGGCAGCTCGCCGGGCTGCTCCCGCGGCTCACGACGGCCGCGCTGGCGCTGGCCTGCCTGATGAGCGCCGCGACGGTGCCCGTGGCGTGGCTGCCCAAGCAGGACTACGAAGGCGCGCAGGCGCACATCGATCGCGAGCGGCGGCCCGGCGACGCCGTGGCGACGGTCGACATGACCGTGGTGCCCTATCGCGACTACTACGATTGTGCGTGGACGCCCGTCGATAGCGTCGAGGCGCTCGAGAGTCTCGAGCGCACGCACCCGAGGACCTGGATCGTGTACTGCACCCCGACCCGCATGAAGGCCGCCGAGCCCGAGATCTGGGCGCGCATCGAGCGCGACTATCGCGTGCAGCTGACCTGCTGGGGGACGCTCGGTGGCAGCGAGGTCGTCGTCGCGCTGCGGGACGTCGGAGCAAAGTAGGGAGCCGAGCCAGCGCGCCATGCAGAAGCGGACGGCCAAGCTCGCGCTGAAGATCGGCCTCACGGTCGCGGCGCTCGCGTGGATCGCGCTCAAGGTGCGCTGGGGCGAGCTCGTCGATGCGGTTCTGCGGGTGCCGCTCTCGACTTGGGCGTTGGTGTGGGCCGGCTTCGTCGCGGGGCATGCGCTCGGCGTGTTCAAGTGGCGCTACAACGTGAACCTCGGCATCGCGAGCGCGCGCGCGCGACTCGGCGCGATGGATGCGGCGCAGTGCTACTCCGCCGGGATGTTCGCGAACCTGTGCTTGCCGAGCATCGTCGGTGGAGACGCGATCAAGGCGCTGCTCGCAGCGCGCGTCACGGGGCGAGCGGAAGCGAGCGTGCTCGGCGGCCTGACGGAGCGCCTGATCGACACCTTTGCGCTGCTCGTGCTGATCGTGGTCGGCGCGCTGTGGTCGAGTGCGGCGATGCCGGGCTGGGCGCAGAGCGTCGTGCAGGTCGGAGCGCTGCTCGCCGCTGTCGGAGCGCTCGTCGCGTTGCCTCTTCTGCTGCGGCGCAAGCTCGAGCGTTGGCCGCGCAAGCTGCGCGGAACCATCGGACGCACGCTCGTGTCGATGCGGCGACTTGCGGCGCGGCCGTCGCGCGCACTCGTGGTACTCGGACTCTCGCTCGCGATCCAAGGCTGGTTCGTGCTGCTCAATCGCGAGCTCGGTCGCTCGATTGGGATCGAGGCGCCGCTGGCGGTGTGGTTCTTCGCGGTGCCGATGACGAAGGCGATCACGCTTGCGCCGCTCTCCGTGGGAGGCCTGGGACTGCGCGAGGTCACGCTGGCGGGCTTCCTCGGAGCGATGGCGAGCATCGCGCAGCAGGACGGAGTGGCCGCCTCGCTGCTGTGGCAGTCGGTGCTGATCGCGACGGGGCTGCTCGGCGGAGTCCTGTGGTTCGTGCTCGGATATCGAGATGGAGCGCGCACCGGCGCGGGTCGCGACTCGCTGCTCGCTTTGCAGAGGAATCCAAGTCGTGGCTGAGCCGCGGGTGCTCATTCTCGGCGGCGGCCCCGCCGGAGTCGGCGCTGCTCGCGAGCTCGCGCGGCGCAAGCTCGGACGCGCGACCCTGCTGGAGGCTGGGGCGCACTACGGTGGCAACGCGGGCTCGTTCGAGCACGGCGGCCAGTGGCTCGACTATGGCAGCCACCGGCTGCATCCGGCGACCGATGCGGCGATCTTCGCCGACATTCGCGCGTTGCTCGGCGCCGATCTCAAGGATCGTCCGCGCCACGGACGGATTCGATTGCTCGGCAAGTGGATTCACTTCCCGCTGAAGCCGCACGACCTGCTGCTGCGGCTCGACAAGCGCTTCGCGCTCGGCACGCTGCGCGACATGGTCGCCAAGAAGCTCCCCGGCCGTACCAACGGCGGCGACACGTTCGAGGCGGTGATCCGCGCGAACTTGGGCTCGACGATCGCCGATGAGTTCTATCTGCCCTACGCGGTCAAGCTGTGGGGTCGCGATCCGAAGGAGTTGAGTGGCGTGCAAGCGCGCAAGCGCGTGGCCGCGGGCTCCTTCGGCAAGCTCGTGCGCAAGGTGCTGAACGCCGTGCCGGGCTTCAAGGCGCCGGGAGCCGGCCGCTTCTTCTATCCGGTGCGCGGCTTCGGGCAGATCAGCGAAGCCTACGCGGCCGATGCGCAGCGGCTGGGTGCCGACATGCGGCTCGGCTGGCGCATGACGCGCATCGAGGGACCTGCGAGCGAGAACGCGCCGTGGCGCGTGCACGCAGAGGGAACGGGGCGCAGCGAAGTCCTCGAAGCCGACTACCTGTGGTCGACCATTCCCGTCACGGCGCTCGCGCGTGCGATGGCGCAGGGAGTCCCGACGGACGTGCTCGACGCTGCCGCGCGCGTGACATACCGCTCGATGATCCTCATCTACGTCCAGCTGCCCGTCGAGCAGTTCACGGAGTACGACGCGCACTACTTCCCCGGCGCGACGACGCGCATCACGCGCCTGTCGGAGCCCAAGAACTACTCCGACCTCGGTCGTCCCAAGGGCACGACGATTTTGTGCGCGGAGCTTCCGTGCGCGCTCGGCGACGCCGTTTGGTCGATGGACGACACTTCCCTCGGACGCCTGCTCGCGGAGGACCTCGCCGGTTGCGGCCTGCCGCTGCCCGCTGCGCCGATCGCGACCTTCACGCGCCGTCTCCCCGCCGCCTACCCGATCTACCTCACGGGCTACGAGGAACCGCTCGGCCGGCTCGAGCAGTGGGTCGAGAGTGTGCCGCGTCTGCTCTCCTACGGGCGACAGGGGCTGTTCCAGCACGACAACACGCACCACGCCCTCGCGATGGCCTACGGGGCCGTCGAATGCATGCGCTCGGGCCGCTTCGACATCGCGCACTGGTCCGAGCTGCGCAAGCTCTACGCGCAGCACGTCGTCGAAGACTGAGGACGGCTTCAACGTCGTGCAGCTGCGCGAGCACCTCGCGCAGCTGCACGGAAGTGGGACTTCGGCGGTCCTACTGTCCGCCTATGCGCGCAATCGCATCGCGGACGGCTCGCTTCAGCTCCTCGTCATCGCCTTCGAGCAATCGCACGAGCGCAGGCAGCGCGCTGGTGGCCTTGATGGCACCCAGCGAGGACACCGCGCCGAGGACCACCTCGCGCTTGCGGCTGTCGAGCAGCGAGATCAGCTCTTGTGTCGTCGAGCGCTGCTCCTTCGTGAGCGCGATCCACACCTCGAACTCCTCGAGTGCCTCGCGCTGCGCTCGCAGGGCCTCGAATGCTCCCTGCGCCGCCAGTCTTACCTCCGCCTGCTTCGAACGCAGGGCTTCGCCGAGGAACGGCACGCCGGGTTCGTGGAGCGTCGACCGAATGGCGCGGATCAGCAGCAGCCGCGCTCCGACTTCGCTCGCGGGCACGCGCTTCGCGAGAGCGAGAGCCAAGTCCAGCGCATCGGCGCTCGCGCCTTGGTGCGCATTGAATGGTGCCAGCAGGCTATAGCTCAGTTGCGTCGCGGTCTCCGGCGCCAGCTCCAACTCGAGCGCTGCGCGAACCGCGGCCACACGCAACGGCGCCGGGATCTCCGCGACAAGCCTCGCGACACGGACGGCGCGTTCCGTCGCGGCCGTATTCGCCGGAGCCGCGGCCCAATACACGCTGAACTCCCGAGCAACCTCCGCGGGCTCGCCGGTCGCACTGCGTTGCGCAGCCAGCCTTCCTTGTTCGGAGATCTGTCCGAACTCCGCGGCCAGCGCCAACAGCTCTGCCAGAGAGATCGGCTCGGGCAGTGTCGTCAGTATGGCGAGCGCCTGATGGGTGGCCGGTTCGCGTTCGAGTTCGAGCAGCGGGCGCACAAGCGCAGCGAAGTCCGCGGAAAGCTCCGCCGGAACCGCCACGGAAGTTCCGCCGCGCAACTCGGCGCTGATCCAGCGAGCGACATCGTCCACGTGCGCCTCACGGACGGAAGGGCGTAGTCCGAGCCAGAGCCGGATCTTGTCCTTGCGCGCCTGTGTGGCAGTTACCGCAGGGGCCCGCAGCGCGATATTCACCGCGTTGTGCAGAGCATGCTGGCCGGGAGCTTCGATGTCCGTCTTGTCTTGCAGATCGAGCGCGAGATCCACGACTTCGGCGAGGGTCTGCGGGGTCGCGAGCCGCGCCTTCAGCGCGGTGTGCACAGCCAGATCGAGGTCCGGCTCCAGCTTGTCCGGAGTGTCTCGCACGAACCTCCGCAGGGTTGCGATGGCTCGCTCGGGATCGCCCAGCCCCACGAGCTCTACACTCCAGGCTATGCGGTACTTGAGCGCGATCTCATAGAGACGCTGGAGGTCGCTCTCCGACGGAGTCGACTCAATGATGAGCAGCTGGCTTGCGAGGTGCACCGCCGCATCGCGCACATCCGTCGGCCCGGATTGCACGCTGAACTCTGCCAGCATCTCGAGATCGCCGGGGATTCGCGGCACGGGGAAATGCCCGAAGTGCAATGTTTTGGGCGCGACGCCGGGGATTTCGCCTTTCATGACCAAGGGGATCAGCTCCATCGGCGCGTTGCGCCAGAGCCAGCGCACGCCCCCCGATGCGCCCGCGCGCGCACGAGCGAGCATCATGGGCATGACGCGTGCATCGTCGGTCGATTCGAGCTTCTGAATGGCCCGCTCTCGGATCGCGGGGATCGCGTCGTTGGCCGCGACGAGCAGGAACTCGACATCCTCGTCTCCGAGCAAGGAGACCACATGCCGTCGCAGCAACGGATCCGGCGAGGAAATCGCCTTTGCCAGCGCGACGCGAGCCTTCGGGGTTTCGATGCGCACCAGCGCGTTCGCTGCGAGCTGGGGTTGGTTGAGCCAGCTTCCGTTCGGGGTGTGGATCAGCGTGCCGGACGGCTCGTTGACCATCTGCTCGAGAAGCGGCACGAGCACGTCCCCATAGAGCGCCAAGTCACTCGCCCGCGCCGCGTTGTTGGACTCCGCGGCCGCCAGCTGCAGGAGCTTGATCGCGCCCTCGGGCACCTCACCGCTCTGCGCGGCGGCCGCGCCGGAGCGCTGCCGCAGACGATCGAGAGCGGCCTTGGCCTCGGCGATGACCGGCGTGTCCTGCGCGGTCTGGGCTGCCACGAGGGCCTCTTGATAGCCCTGCTCCGCGGCTTGCAGGTCGTGGCGCTGGTGCTCCGCGTAGGATGCCTGCTCGAAGAGTCCGCGCGCGTTCGTGGACTGAATTGCGAGGGCGGGGCCAACGACGAGCGCAGAGATGATGACGGTCGAAAGTGCGATACGTTTCATGGTCGATTCCTCCTGAATACCGATGAGACGCTCCCGACGGCCGCAGCTTGTCACGGGCTTGGTCGCAAGTTGTCAAAAGCTGTCAAACGTTCAGGATTCGAGCCGGTAACCGACTCCGAAGGCTGTGAGCAGGTGACGCGGCGCCGCTGGATCGCGCTCCACCTTCTGTCGGAGCTTGAGCATGTGCTGGTCGACCGTGCGCGTCGTGGGCGAGCTCTCGTGTCCCCAGACTTCCTCGAGAAAGCGTTCGCGCGAAACGGGGCGACCGCGCTCGCGCCACAGGAGTCGCAGCATGTCGGCTTCGCGCAGCGAGAGCTCCACAACTCGGTCATCGAGAGTGGCCCGTAGCGCTCGCAAGTCGATCCGCGCGGGACCGATCTCGAGCATGGCAGGGCAGTCCATGTTCGAATCGGCGCGCGAGCGTAGGCGCGCCTTCACGCGAGCGAGAAGCTCGACGAGACTGAAGGGCTTGGTCACGTAGTCATCCGCGCCGAGATCGAAGCCGTGCACCTTGTCGATCTCTTGGTTCTTCGCCGTGAGCAGGATCACGGGCAGCTCGCGGCCTGCGCGTCGCAGGGACATGAGAACCTCGAAGCCCGACTTGCGCGGGAGCATCACATCGAGGAGCACGAGGTCGAGCGCCTCGCGCTTCAGGGCCTCCATCGCCGCAGTTCCGTCGCGCGCAACGACAACTTCGAAGCCCTCGCGCGCCAACGCGTACTCGAGCCCGACGGCGAGCGACTCCTCGTCTTCGACCACCAAGATGCGGCGCGGTTTCACGCCCGGAATCCTCGCTCGATCTCGAGCACAAAGCGAGCTCCGCCACCAGCGCGCGCCTCGCAGCGCACGTCGCCGCCATGCGCCCGCGCAACACTCCTCACGAGCGCGAGCCCGAGTCCGACTCCGCGCTGCTCGCGAGTCGCCTCGTCGGCGAGCCTTCGGAAAGGCTCAAAGATGCTCTCGCGACGCGCGGGATCGATGCCGCGACCGCGGTCCTGCACGCACAGCCGCACGCAGGTCTCACCGACCTCGCAGCTCAAGTCGACGCCGCCGCTCGGATCGCCGTACTTGGTGGCATTGTCCAAGAGTTCCGCGAGTGCGCCCACGATGGCGTCGCGATCGACATGCACGCTCATGCTCTCCACTTGCGAGCGCAGCTCGAAGCCTCGCTCGTGCGCCAACGGCTGAACGGAGTCGAGCGCTTCCAGCGCGAGGACTCGCAAGTCCTCGCGCGTCCGAGCGCTACGGTCGAGCCCCTTCTCCACGCGCGCGTAACGCAGGACGCCATCGACGAGGCGCGCAAGCCGGTCGGCTTCCCGAACCGTGCGTCGACCGAAGTCGCGCGCCTTGTCGTGAGCAACGGTTCCGGATTCGAGTAGCTCAGCGAGCAGCCGAATGGACGCGATCGGCGTCTTGAGTTCGTGCGTCACGGCCGCGACGAACTGCTCACGCTCCCGCGACAGTCGCGCTTCGCGCGTCACGGCTCGCACCGTGGCAAACGCCGCAACCGAGGCGACCGTGAAGGCCAGGATGCCCACGCCCACAAGCCATGCGAAGCGTCGCCGTTCGCTCGCGACGAATTCTTCGAAACGCAAGCCGCTGCAGCGAACGGTGCAGCGCTCGAAGGGTGCGGCGAGGACTGCGCGAGCTTGTGGCGAGTCCTCCGCCATGGCTTCGCCAGCCAGGAGCGCGCCGCTCTCATCGAGCAGCTGAGCCCCGAAGCCAAGCTCGTTCCAGCTGCGGACCTCATCGGCCGTCAAGACCGCGGCGAGCACGTCCTCGAGCTCTGCGGCCGCGCCGAACCAACCGTCGGGAGTGGAGCGCGCGAGCAGCACGAACTCGGATGTGCCCAGCTGCACGAGCAAGGGATCCTGCGGCAACAGCACACGCCAGGAACTTCGCTCCAACTCCGTGTCGAGCTGCTCGGGTGCCCCACGCCGCCATGCTGCCGCCACACGGAGCGCGCGCGTGGCGCGTAGACGTTCGGCTCGAAGGAGCTCGGCCGCGGCCGCATCGCGCTGGGCGACGCGCTCCTCGACATTGAGCAACAGGAACGCTGTGGCCGTGTCGTCCAGTGATGCGCGCGCCGCCAGCAGAGCCCCATGCAGGGCCGTGAGCGCTTCGACAGGATCGGAGTCGAGCGCCGCAAGCTCGCTGAGCGCGGCAAGCGCGACGGGCAGCCCGCGTTCATCGCGCAGGCTCGATTCCATGCGCGCGACTCGTTCCCACGCCTTGCGCGCGCGTGCCGAGTCTCCGGAGCGCAAGGCCCGCGCAGCGTACCAACCTGACGCCCACGCGGAAATGCCGGGTCGATCGACGCGTTCGGCCAACTCCGCGAGGCGAAGCTCAGCGTCTCGGCTGCGCTCAGCGCGGTCCAACGCATCGACCTCCGCGGTGACCGCGGCCTTCAGCGCCGCGTCTTCCGCGTCCGGAAGAACGAGCACGGCAGGCACGGGCTGCAGCAATTGGCCGGCCGTGGACGCTCTCCAAGCGACGGCATGGGGCGAGTCTTCGAGACGCTCCACGGTCCGCGTCAGCGCTTGCTTCACCGCGCGCGTCATCGCTCGGGCCTGCGACTCGTAACGCGCTCGCGCTTCCCCCTCGTCCACACGCCACGCACGCAGGCCGAATGCTCCGAGAGCCGCGAGCGAGAGCAGCAGCCCGGACAGAAGCAGCGCGAGTCGGCGAGGGGAGCGCACGCAGCGACCGTAGCTCCACGCGTGCGGCGAGGTCAATCGCGCGCTGGCACGAGCGTGAGGAGTGAGAGTTCCGGCGGGCAGAGGAGGCGCAGCGGGGGAGCGAGGCCGCGCTCCATTCCGATGCCGCGCGAGACGTAGATCTGGCGGCCGTCGACGCGGTGCAGGCCTCCGGCGGCCACGGCGCGGGGCACGAGCGAGAGCGTGACGGGCGGACCGAAGCCGGGGAGCGTGACTTGGCCGCCGTGCGTGTGACCAGCGATGGCGAGGTCGATCGCCGGCTTTGCGCCGCCCAGCCAGGTGAGTCCGTGGTCGGGCAGGTGGCTGACGAGGATGCGCAGCTCGTCGGCCTCGCGGCGATCGAAGCGCGAGACGAAGCACTCGGGCGATGAGGGGGAGAGCTGGAAGATGTCGGCGCCGCCGAGCACGATCCGCCGACCGCCGAACTCGAGTTCGACCGACTCGTCGACCAGCAGGCGCACGCGAGTACCCTCGAAGACGCGCGCGACGAGCTCGTCCGTGTCGGTGTTCCCGATCACGAAGTAGACGCCAAGCGGGGCGTCGAGCGGCTCGAGCAGCGCGCGGAACTCCGGCACCGCGGCGAGATACTCCGCCTCGCTCTCGAGTTGGATCAAATCGCCCGGCAGCACGATGAGGTGCGGGGCGAAGCGCATGGCCTCGCGGACTGCGGTGCGCAGGTGCTCATCGACAGAGCGCGACTGGATGTCGGCGAGGACCGCGATGCGCAGCGGCTCGGCGGGCGCGTGCGCGACATCGATCGGCACTTCCACGCGCTCGAGCTGGAGGTTGCGTGGCTCGAAGAACGAGCCGTAGAGACCGAGCGCCGGCAGGCCGAGCGCGCCTGCGGCAGCCAGTGCCCGCGTCGCTCGCGTGGCATCCTGTCGCAACAGAACACGCCATGCGACGATGGGCGTGACCGCGACGAGCGTCACCCAACCGAGCGTGACGCCGAAGAAAAAGCTGCCGGCCGCCCACGCGAAGAACGGCATCTTGATCGTCGCGACGAGCGCCACGAGCAGCAGGGACAGCTTCGCGCGAGCGAATCCGAGCGGGCGGTCACTCTTGCGCAGAAGCAGCGACAGTACGGCGAAGTCGATAGCGCAGGAAGCCGCGATCAGCAGCGCGGGGAACATGCTGGACATCGGATCACGGACGCAGCGCGCGCAAGCTCGCCTCGAGCGCGTGGTCGCGCGGGTACTCCGGCTTGGCGGCGAGACCGGCGTCGATCACGGCGCGCGCCTCGTTCTCACGACCCGCGGCGATCAGCACCTTGGCGAGGATGCTGCGATTTTCTCGACTGGGGCGCAGCGCGACGGCGCGCAACGCACAGCGCTCGGCGTCCGCGAGGCTCGAATCCGGCAGGTCGGATGCCATCAGCTTCGCGATCCACGGCAGGGTCTGCAGGCGCAGATGGACGAGGGCGCAGGTTGCGAGCGCCGTCGGCTCGTCGGGATCGGCTTCCAGCGCGCGCGCCACGGCTTCCAATGTCTTGCGAGCATGACCGCTGCGCTCCGACATCGGCTGCAGGTGCGTCGTGAGTCCGAGCGACCAAGCGAGCTGGGCTTGCGCCCGCGCGCCGCTCGCCCCGCGCTCGACGGCGCGCTGCGCATACTCGAGCGCGCTCGCCGCGCAGTGGTTGCGCGCGTCCTTGTCATCCTCCGCCTTGAGAACCATGCCATCCGACTCTGCCAGCGAGGCCGCGTACAGCGCCTTGGGATCGTCGGGCAGCGCCGCGGCGGCCGCGAGGGCGAGCGGACGCGCTTCGGACAGCTCATCCTTCGCGCGCAGCTCTTCGAAGCGCGCCAGAGCACCCGGCGCCTCGCTCTCGGCGACAAGCGGGCACAGCTCCGCCTCGCGCCACGCCGCGAGATCGATGCGCGGAGCCGAGCAGGCGGTCAGCAGGGCGAGCAGGGAGACGAAGGGCGCGAAGCGAGCTAACATGGATCAATCCTCGGAGAGCAGTTGCCTGCGCGCCACGGCGAGAGCCGCGCGGCGCTTTCGATCGACCGCAGGGTAGCGCAGGTCGAGGCTCGCGAGTGCGTCGACGAGGATCGACGCGACGGCGATGCGCGTGAACCACTTGTTGTCCGCCGGAACCACGTACCACGGCGCGTGCTCGCTCGACGTGCTGCGGATCATGTCGCCATAGGCGTGCATGTACTCGTCCCAGTGGGCGCGCTCGCCGAGGTCCGCCTCGGAGAACTTCCAGTTCTTTTCGGGCTCGTCGATGCGCTCGAGGAAGCGCCGCTTCTGCTCAGCCTTCGAGACATTGAGGAAGATCTTTCGAACGACCGTGCCGTTGCGCGCGAGGTAGCGCTCGATGCGCCGCATGTCGCGGAAACGCTCGTTCCAGATGCGCCGGGTCACGAGCTCGGGCGGAATGCGCTGGCGGCCCAAGATCTCGGGGTGCACGCGCGCTACGAGCACCTCCTCGTAGTACGAGCGATTGAAGATGCCGATCGTCCCGCGCGGAGGCGCCACGCGCAGTGCCCGCCACATGTAGTCGTGGTCGAGCTCGGTCGTGCTCGGCGCCTTGAACGAGTGCACCTCGCAGCCGGCCGGATTGACACCGCTCATCACGTGCTTGATGGCGCCGTCCTTCCCGGCCGCATCCATGGCTTGAAAGATCACGAGCAGCGACCAGCGGTCCTGCGCGTACAGCCGATCCTGAAGCTCGCTGAGCATCCGGATGCTGTCGCCGAGCATCTCCTGCGCGCGCGGCTTGTCCTCCGAGCCGAACGGGCCTGTGTCCGCAGGATCGAAGCGCGAGAGTCGGAATCCGCCGGGGCGGCGAACCTCACAGGAGCGCGCGAGCCGACGAGCGGTACCGATCACGATCGCGTCCTTCATGGCGAGGAGCGTAGCAGGGCCCGCTAGCCGGCCGTTGGAGACGACGCTCCGCATGGTCTAGATTGGGCGCATGTCGGGCGCGGGGGCTCTGGGCAATGCGCGCGGCGAGTGCCGTGCGCTGTTTGCGTTCGATGTGGCGCAGTCGATCGATCTCGCAGGCGCAGCCCGCGCGATTCGCGAGCCGAGCAGCGAGGGCAAGCTCGGCCATACGCACCCGGCGCCCGCGTACTTCCAGTTCAAGCCGCCTCCGCTCCGCATCGTGCAGAGCTGCGAACCGCTCGCCATCGGGCGCTGGACCACGGAAGCGACATGCGAGGTGGTGATCTTCGAGTTCGGGGCCGTGCTCGTGTCCTTCGCGATCGCGATGGACCGCGAGCTCGCGGACTGCGTCGAGCTGTCTTGCGCGCTGGCCGTCGACACATCGCTCGAGGATGCGGCTCGCGCCCGGGCGCTGGCCTTGGCGCAGGCGATTCCCGCGCATGTGACGAAGCCCGGTCTCGCGGATGTGTTCGAGGACTACTCCGTGTTTCGTCTGCCCGCGCACATGCTCGGCGATGACGCTGAACGCTTTCTCGCGGACTGCGGCCCGCTGCTGGCGGGCATCCTGCGGGCCGAGCGCGCGCCGCTCTCGCGCGAAGTGCAGGCCGACGCGCTGTCGGTGCGGTTGCAGTACGGCCCCGACGACCTGACGCTCGTGGACTGGCACGCAGCGGTGGTGCTCGACGACCAGCCTGAGGATGTGCTGCGTTTGCTCGAGTACGCCAATGTGCAACTGCTCGAGATGCGCTTCCTCGACGCGCAGCTCGATGCCGCGCTCGAGGACTCGTACCGCTCGCTCTCGCGGCGCGAGACGCGACACTTGTACGGCCCGCTCGCGTTGCGTCGCGACCTGCGCCGCCTCTCTTCGATGCAACTGGAAGCAGCCTTCCTGTTCGAGCGCGTCGGCAACACGCTCAAGGTGTCGGGCGACCAGTTTCTGGCGCGCGTGCTGCGACAGGCGGGGACGCGCTTTCGCCTGCAGGAATGGAACGACGCGGCTCAGCGCAAGCTCGCGGCGCTCGACAATGTCTACGACAAGCTTCACGACGACGCGTCGACCCTGCGTGCCGAAGTGCTCGAGATCCTGATCGTGCTGCTGATCGTGTTCGAGATCGTGCTGTCGCTCGCGGTCGACTGAGCACGCCTCAGGAGCTCGCGACGCTCGCGCGACGACGCACGACATGGCCGAGCACGCGCACGAGCTTCTCCAGAGTTGCGCGCGACGGATCTCCAATGAGAGCGACCTGCAGCCAGCCGCGCTCGACGAGATAGTCGCTGCGATAGCTGGTCCAGAAGCCGCGGCGATCGAGGTCTTCGCCGAGTCCGAAGGCGCTCACGCCCTGCGGAGGAACCAGCGTCACGATGGCGGGGCACGCGGAACGCTCTGGCGCGGGCAAGGTGAACCCGAGGTGCGCGAACTCGTCGCGCAGCCAGCGCGACTGGGCAGCGATTCTCGCCATGCGCTCTTCGGTGATGTCGTGCAGAGCAGTGGCGAGCGCGGCGACCAAGTTCGAGGAATGCGTGTGGGGGATGCTGTCGTGGGTCGCCCAGTGGCCGAGGTCGAGATATCCGGGCAGGCGCTCCGGCTCGGGCTCCGGCGCGAAGTCGTGGAACACGAGGGAGAGTCCCGGATAGGCCGCGAGCCCCTTGCCGCTGGTCGAACTCGCGAGGTGCACGCCGCGCAGGTCGACATCGACGACGCCCAAGGAACTCACGCAGTCGACGCAGGCGCGCACCCCACGCTGCTGCGCCATCGAGACCAGCTCGCGCAGCGGATTGAGGATGCCCGTCGAGGTCTCATGGTGCACAAACCAGATCCACCCGCCCGGGGGGATGCGCTCGAGCGCGCGGGAGACATCGGCGAGCTCGAGCTCCGCGCCCCACGGCCGCGAGAGCACGGCAAAATCGAGGCGTGCGCGGCGAGATTGTGAAACGAGGCGCTCGCCGAACTCGCCGTTGGCGAGCACGAGACCTCGCGAGGGGACAAGCGACAGCTGCGCGGCGATGACTTCGTTGCCGAGTGATGCGGATCCGACCAGCACCTGCACATCGCGGGCGCGAGCGATGCGGCAGAGCTTCGCGCGCACCTCGCGCAGGTTCTCGACGAACTCGGCGCTGCGGTGGGAGATCGGTGGAGCGGCGAGCGCGGCGCGCACTGCGGGCGTCGGTGTGACGGGCCCGGGCAGAAAATTGAGCTCGTTGGGGCGCTCGAGCAAGGGCTGCACGATCCTGCCGAGGGCCGGATTGCCGCGCGCGTTCTCGCAGAAGCGATCGAGCGTGACATACATCGGCTGGTACTCCGCGTCCGGCGTTCCAACCAGTGGCCCGAACGGCGTGAAGCCCATGTGGCGGTAGAGCTTGAGCTCGCGCGTCGTGCCCGAGATCACGCCGAGATCGAAGCCTTCCGAGAGTGCATGGCGCACTCCGTGTTCGAGCAGCGCGGCAAAGACCGCCGTGCGACGAAACTCTCGCTCGACTGCGAGCAGGCGCACTTCCACGGGGAGGTGGCCCTGCGGGAGGAAGCGATCGAGGCTCGGCACCTTCGAGTCGAGCGAGAACGGACGCTGGCCACGCAGCGCGAGCGTCGCGATCACACGCCCTCCCAGCTTGCCGATGACATAGATGTTGTTCGCGTGGAAGCGGTCGACATGGCGGCGCGCGTCGTTCGGCGGATGCTGCGGGATTTCCTCGACGAATGTCCGATAGTGCAGTGCCTGCACTTGGTCGATTTCATCCGCGTCCGCGGCGAGCTTGAAGACAAGCTGGGGCAGCGTGCTCAACGGGACTTTCCGTTCGGCTGAAGTGTCATGGGGCGGGACGGCTGGCAATGCTGACGATGTGCGAATAGTACGACCGCGACCATGATTGTGGACACGACGACGGGCGCGAAGGCGTGCAGTTGCCACCAAGCCGCGAAAGGCAGCAGCAGGAGGCCCGTGAGGCCCGAGCGCACGAACGCGCGCGAGGCGAGCAGCACGACCGCGCCGAGCAACAGGCAGGGCGCAAGTGCCAGGGGCGCAAGCACGAGCCAGGCTCCGATGAGCGGCGCGACCCCCTTGCCGCCGCGGAAGCCGAGCTGGAGCGGCCAGATGTGTCCGAGCACGAGCGCGAGCGCCGCCAGCGCCGTCCACGCGAGCGACACCTCGAGCGCCTGCGCCACGAGCACGGCCGCCGCACCTTTCAGCACATCGAGGACGAATATCAGCGCAAATCCGCCGACACCGAGCAGACGCGCCGCGTTGGTGGCACCGGTCGCTCCGCTGCCCTGCTCGCGCACATCGCGGCCCGTCTTCCAGCGCACTAGCCAGTAGCCCGGTGCAATCCCGCCGAGGAGATAGCTGCCCGCCGTGAGCGCGAGTTCGACTCCGAGGTTCACCGCCACGGAGTCCAAGTCTAGGCGCACTCTCCTCCCCGCAACACTCCACACCTTTCTGCAGCGTGAACCGCCGTACGCCCTTCGCTCTGGCGCCCCCCCGCGCGGTGCCGCTACCGTGAGGCCGTGAACCAGCTCCTCGCCGCCCTCACCGCGCCGCTCTTCGCCGCCTGCGCATGGTCCCAGCAGGTCATCACTCCCGCCGAGCACCTCGGCCGCCCAGTCGGCGCGGACTTCGCGCTCGCCGACTGGGAGGAGGTGTCGAGCTACTACCTGCGGCTGGACGAGCAGAGCGCGCGCGTCAGCGTCGAGCGCCTCGGCCAGACCACCGAAGGACGCGCGTTCCTCGCCGCGGTGATCACCTCCGAGGCGAACATGGCGCGCCTGCCGGCGATCCGCGCTGCGACTGCGCGCATCGCCGACCCGCGCGGGCTCGACGCGGCGCAGCGCGCCGAGCTCGTCGCGAGCACCGTTCCCGTGCTCGTCGTCTCGATCGCGATGCACTCGACCGAGACGGCGGCGCCGCAGTTCGGGATGGAGTTCGCACACCAGCTCGCCACGAGCGACGCGGAGCCGTGGAAGAGCGCGCGCGAGCGGATCGTGACCGTGGTGCTTCCGTGTACCAATCCCGACGGACTCGATCATGTGTGCGAATGGTACCGCGGCATCGTCGGCACCGAGCACGAGACGGCTTCGATGCCGAAGCTCTACCAGTACTACACCGGCCATGACAACAACCGCGACTGGTTCGCGCTCACGCAGGCCGAGACGCGCCTCGTGACGAAGCTGCTCTACGAGGACTGGCATCCGCAGGTCTACTGGGATGTGCACCAGCAGGGTCAGCTCGGCGAGCGCATGTTCGTGCCGCCGTTCCGCGATCCGCTCAATCCGAACCTCGATCCGACGATCATGTCGAGCATCAACCTGCTCGGCACGCGCGCGCTGCACGACATGACGCGCGAGGGCTTCTCGGGCGTCGCCACGGGCGTGACCTACGACCAGTGGTGGAACGGCGGCAATCGCAATGTGCCTGTGCGCCACAACATCGTCGGGTTGCTCACCGAAGCCGCTTCGGTGAACTACGCGAGCCCCGTTCATCTCGAGCGCTCGAAGCTGAAAGCGCCGGGCGGCAAGGGCGAGTACGCGCCGGGAGTGAACTTCCCGCTGCCGTGGCCGGGCGGCTGGTGGCGCCTGCGCGACATCATCGACTACGAGCTCGCCTTCGGGCGCTCCTTGCTGCGCAGTCTCTCGAGCGAGCCGCGGCTGTTCGTCGAGAACGCCCTGCAAGCGGCGGAGCGCTCGATCGGCAAGGGCCGCGACGAAGCGCCGCGCGCGTGGGTGCTACCGTCGGACAACGACGACTGCGGCGCGAGTCGACGCTTGGTGGACACGCTGCTGCGCGGCGGAGTCGAGCTGCATGTCGCGCGCGCGAAGTTCACGGCGGACGGACGCGAGTATCCGGCGGGCTCCCTGGTGATCTTCCGGGACCAGCCCTACGGCCAGCATGTGAAGGATCTCTTCGAGACGCAGCGCTATCCCGAGGGCGACGCGCCCTACGATGTCGCGGGCTGGACGCTGCCGCTGCTCTTTGGAGTGCAGGTCGTCGAGTGCGTCGAGCGCCCGACGGTCGAGGTCGAGCGGCTGCGCTCCGCGGAGGATGTCGATGTGGCGTTCGCCTCTCCCGCGCGTGCCGAGCTGCCCGTCCTCGAGAGCGACGCGTGGCGCGTCGTGTTCGAGCGCCTCGCGCGCGGCGAGAGGCTGTACTTCGTCGGGCAGGAGGCGCGCTTCGTGCCCGAAGCGAAGGAGGGCGCACGCATGCTCGAGCGCATGCCGCGCGTCGGGCTCTATGCCCCGTACACGGGCTCGATGGACGAGGGCTGGATGCGCTGGGTGTTCGACACATGGAAGTTGCCCTACGCCACCGTGCGCAACGAGGGCCTGCGCGCGGGCGAGCTCGCGAAGTGGATCGATGTGCTCGTGATTCCCGACATCAGCCCGGGCACGCTGGACCAAGGCCGCGCTCCGGGCAGCGCGCCGAGCGAGCTCGTGCGCGGCCTCGAGCCGCAGGGTGCCGTCGCGATCGAGGAATTCGTGCGCTCCGGCGGACGGCTGGTGACGGTCGGAGCGGCGAGCCAGTGGGCGATCGACTTGCTCGAGCTGCCGCTCGTCAATGTCACCAAGGACAAGGCGAAAGACGGCGAGGGCGCCTTCAACTGCCCGGGCAGCGTGCTGCGCGCAATTCCGAAGCCGCATGCGCTCACGCGCGGCCTGCCGGACTCCGTGAGCGTGTTCTTCTCCGATTCCGCGGCGTGGAAGCTCGAGCCGCGGCCGGACGCGCGCGTCGAGACGCTGCTCCAGTTCGCGCCCACGCGCTTGCTGCTCTCCGGCTGGATTCGGGGCGCGACAACGATCGAGGATCGCGCCGCGTGGGTGCGCGCCGAGCATGGCACCGGCGTCGTGCATCTCTTCTCGTTCAGCCCGCACTATCGAGGCTGGTCGCAACAGTGCTTCCTGCTGCTGTTCCGCGCGATCCTGCTCGACGCTCGCTGATGCGCGCGCCGCTGCTCGTCACGCTCGCGCTGCTCGCGAGCTGCACCTCGGACTTCCAGCAGTCCGCGCGCATGCTCGGCAAGGGCATGGAGCGGCGCGCGCCGCAGCTCGAGCGTCGCACCTCGTACTACGACCGCGAGCGCACTCGCCTGCAGCGCGAGTGGGGCTTCTTGCAGCTGCCGGGCGGGCGCGAGGTGCTGCACGGTCGCGACACGAGCTACTTCTCGAATGGCCAGAAAGAGCACGAGCGCGAGTACCGCGAAGGCGAGCCCGTGGGCACCTGGCGCTCGTGGTGGTCGAACGGCAACCCGCGCTCGGAAGTGCCGAATGGAACGCGCGAGCCGGAGGCGACACGCTGGTGGCGCGAGAGCGGCGTGCTCGAATGCGCGGGATTTTCGCGCGGCGGAGTGCGCGAGGGCGAGTGGGAGCTCTTTCACGCAAGCGGCGCGCTCGCGGCTCGCGGCACCTACATCGGCGGCCAAGAGCAGGGCGAGTGGAGCTTCTTCGACGACTCCGGCGAGCTCGTCGAGACGGTCGCGTTTCGCTCCGGCGTGCGCGTGCGCGCTCAGTAGCCGCGGCGCGCGCTTGCCTTGGCCCAGTCCGCGAAGGCCGCGAGGCCTTCGTCCCGCAAGAGCGTCGTGGTCGGCAGGCGCCGCTGTGCGACGGGCAGCGGGAGCTCGAGGTAGATGAGCTCGTCGTCGAAGCCCGCCTGCGCGGCATCGACGCGCGTGCAGGCGAACACCAGACGCGCTGGACGCGACCAGTACAGGGCGCCGAGGCACATCGGGCACGGCTCGCAACTCGAGTAGACCGTGCAGCCGTCGAGTTGGAACGAAGCGAGCGCCTTGCAGGCCGCGCGGATCGCGACGATCTCGGCGTGGGCGGTGGGGTCGCTCCACGCCGTGACGCGGTTCTGGCCCTCGGCGATCACGACCCCGTCGCGCGCGACGACGGCGCCGAACGGTCCGCCGCCGCTCGCGATCGAGGTGCGGGCGAGCTCGATGGCGCGGCGCATCGGCGCGCGGTCGTCGAGGCGTTCCTGAGGTTCGTGGGACACGGTGGGGCGAGAATGGCGGGTGGGAGCAGGTGGGACAAGGGCTCGCGCTCCCTAGAATCGGCCATCTGTCCCCGAAGCTGGAGATCCCGATGCTCTCGTGCCTTGCCGCTCTGTTCCTGTGCGCCGTGCTTCCCGGCGACGGCTATCGCTCGCCGCCCAACGAGGTGGTCGAGCTCGTCGATGCGCCGCTGACGCCGAGCGCGCAGCCCAGTCCGGGCGGTCGCTGGATGCTGCTCGTCGAGCGTCCGTCACTGCCTTCGATCCAGGATGTGGCGCGGCCGTGGATCGGGCTCGCCGGCATGCGCGTCGATCCGCGCACGAACGCTCCGCACCGCACGAGCTTCGAGACAGGGCTCGTGCTGCGCGACCTCGAGGGCACCACGCAGCGCCGCGTGCCGATCCCTGAGGGCGCGCGCATCGGGAGCACATCGTGGTCGCACAAGGACCACCTGTTTGCGTTCACGCTCGTGCGAGACGACGACCTCGAGCTGTGGTGCTGCGATGTGCGTGAGTTCGTGCCGCGCCGCGTGGCCACGGGACTCAACACGCTGTTCGCCGACTTCCACTGGATGCCCGACGGCATGTCGCTCGCCTTCAAGCGCATTCCCGACGAGCGCGGACCCGCGCCTTCCATGCCACGCGCCCCCGCGGGGCCTTCGATTCAGGAGTCGAGCGGCCGCCGCTCGCCGGTGCGCACCTATCAGGACCTGCTGCGCGACGAGCACGACAGCGCGCTGCTCGAGCACTTCGCGCAGGCCCAGCTCGCGACGGTGCGCTGGGACGGCAAGCAAGCGCGCGACATCGGCGCGAGCGGCGCGCTCGCGTCGTTCCGCAGCTCGCCCGACGGCCAGTGGTGGCTCGTTTCCACGCTCGAGCGGCCGTACTCCTATGTGATGACGCTCGATCGCTTTCCCTCGCGCACGGAAGTGTGGGACGCGCGCGGTGCGGTCGTGCGCACGATCGAGCGCCACGGCCTGCTCGATGCGATCCCGATCGACGGCGTGCCGACGGGCCCGCGCTCGGTCGCGTGGCGCGCGGGCCATCCGACGCGGCTCGTGTGGGTCGAGGCGCTCGATGGCGGCGACCCGAAGGTCAAGGTCGCGCACCGCGATCGCTGGCTGGAGCTCGATGTGCGCTCGAAGGGCGAGCCGCAGGAGCTCTTCAAGGTCGAGCACCGCGCGCGCGGTCTGGCGTGGTTTCGCGATCCCAAGCTCGTGCTCTCGAGCGAGTTCGACCGCGATCGCAAGTGGTTGCGCGCGACGCTGCACGATCTCTCCGGGAACGCGCAGCCGGTCGTGCTCGAGGATCGCAACCAGAACGACCGCTACGGGAATCCCGGCACGCTGCAAATGGAGCCCTTGCCCGACGGGATGCGCGTCGTGCGCCAGTCCGGCGAGTGGGTCTATCGCGTCGGCGAGGGCGACTCGCCCGAGGGCGCGCGTCCGTTCCTCGATCGCCAGAGCCTCGCCACGCGCGCGAGCGAGCGGCTGTGGCGCTGCGAGAGCGGTTGCTACGAGCTGCCGGGCGCGATCATCGACACGGACATGGCGCTCTCGCCGCGCTTCCTCACGCGCCGTGAATCGGGCAGCGAGCCTTCGAACCTCTGGCTGCGCGATCTCGCGGCTGGCACGAGGGTCGCGCTGACGGAGTACCGCGATCCGCAGCCCTCGATCCGCGGCATCACGCGCGAGCTCGTGCGCTACCAGCGCGCGGACGGCGTGCAGCTTTCCGCGACGCTCTACCTGCCCGCCGGCTACCAGCCCGGCACACGCCTGCCGCTCGTGGTGTGGGCCTATCCGCTCGAGTACACCGACGCGTCGACCGCGGGCCAAGTCGGCGGCTCGCAGCATCGCTTCACTTCGATCCGCGGCTCTTCGCACCTGTTTTTCCTGACGCAGGGCTACGCCGTGATGGACGACGCGACCATGCCGATCGTCGGCGATCCGGAAACCGCGAACGACACATTCCTCGACCAGATCGCCGCCGCCGCAGAGGCAGCGATCGACTTCGCGGTCGAGCGCGGGGTCGCGGATCGCGAGCGCGTCGGCGTCGGCGGCCACAGCTACGGCGCGTTCATGACCGCCAACCTGCTCGCGCACACGGACCTCTTCAAGGCGGGCTGCGCGCGCAGCGGCGCCTACAACCGCACGCTCACGCCGTTCGGCTTCCAGAGCGAGCGACGCACGCTGTGGGAAGCGCCCGCGATTTACAACGCGCTCTCGCCGTTCTACTCCGCGCACAAGATCAACGAGCCGCTGCTGCTGATCCACGGCGAGAAGGACGCCAACCCCGGCACCTTCCCGATCCAGAGCGAGCGCCTCTACCAAGCCATCGCCGGCAATGGCGGCCGCGCGCGCTGGGTCGTGCTACCGGAGGAAGACCACGGCTACGCGGCCCGCGAGAGCGTGCTCCACACGCTCTCCGAGATGATCGACTGGTTCGACCAGCATGTGAAGGGCGCGCCCGCCGGCGCGCGCTAGCGGCGGGCGAGCAGGAGTTCGCGGGCGTTGCGCAGGAAGGCGGAGCGCTCGGTAGAGAGCAGGGACTTGTCCTTGCTGCCGAGCCAGCTGTCGAGGCGGTGGGTGAGGTTGCGCAACTCGGCGGATTCGCGCGAGCGGCGCTCGACGGCGCGCAGCGCGCGGGTGCGCGCGACGAGGCGACTAGAGGGTCCGACGAGACCGAGCGCGAGGTGCGCGGCGAGGTCGTTGCTCGCGAGGGTCTCGAGCACGCGGGCGCGCGTGTGCAGGCGGCTGCGGAGCTGGGTGATGCGCGTGGTCTGCTGCAGCGGGCGGATGCTCGTGAAGCCGGCGCGCTCGATCGCGATGCCCCACGCGGCGGCGCGCTCCTGCATGGCTTGACGCAGCGCCGCGTCGAGCCGCGCGGAGACGCGCAGGCTCGACCGATTGCGCGTCGCGAGCACTTCGTGCACGGAGAGGCTCAAGACCTGACCGAGCGCGGTCTCGTAGTCGCGCACCTCGACCAGCGCCTTGCTCGCATCCGTCACGCGGTAGACGACATTGGCGTCGATCTCGAACACGAGCCCGTCGTCGGTGGCGAGCGTCTGGCGCGGCAGGTCGAGCGTGCGCGCGCGCGAGGGCACGATGCGGATCACCTGAAGCACTGGAACGAGCGGATAGAAGCCCGGATCGCACATCCGCGCGACGCGGCCGAAGCTGAACTTCACGCCGACATGGCCGCTCTCGACGGTCTTGCCCGCGAGGCGCATGACCGCCCACACGCCGCCCGCGATCGCGTAGAGGAATTCGCGCGTGTGCTCCTTCCAGCTGAGCAGCACCAACGCGCTGAGCCACATCCACGCGCGCTCGAGGAAGCCCGGATCGGCGATGTCCTGCACGCCGCTAGCCCTTGTGCTGGGATTGGATCATTCGGCCTTCGTCGTCGTCCTCGTCCGACTTCGACTCCGCAGCGTCGTCCTCGTCGGCCTTCTTGCGCGCTTCGTCCTCGGCGTCGAGCGCCTCGACGAGCGCGCGCGTCTTGGCGGCGAGTGTGGTGCGCGACGGCGGCACCTCGTCGGCGCCGAGCGAGACGACCGCGCCCGAGAGCAGCGCCACCGAGCTCGCGTCGCCGAGCCCTGCGTCGCGCAGGCGCGCGTACAGCGCGAGCTTCTCCTTCGCGAGCAGCTCGAGCTGCGTGATCTCCAGCGTCGTCGGGCTCGGCGAGATGTTCGAGAATCCGAGCTGCAGGATGCGCACGCCCCACTGCTCCTCGACCGTGGCGAGGTTCGCCTTGATCTCGGCGACGAGCGAGGCGCTATCGCGGATCGTGCGGCGATCGCGGCGGCGCACGACACCCTGCACGGCGAGCACCACGCGGTTCTTCAGGCCCATCACGAGGTCGTCGATCTCGATCATCGACTTGCGCAGGTCGACGATCTGGTACATGACCTTGCAGTCGACTTCGTACACGAGGTCGTCGGCGAGCTGGATCACCTGCGGCTCGAGATCGAGCGTCGTGTGCTTGGTCTCCTCGACGCGGAAGCGCTGCACGATCGGCCACTTGAAGTGCACGCCGGGGCCGACCACCTCGCGCGCCCGTCCGAGGGTGAACTTGAGCGCGTGCTGGCCGTCGTAGACGACCACGAAGATGCCGGTGATGGCGCCGAGAAAGTCGAGCATGGGCTGGTGGAACCTCGCAGCGGCACCGGTTCGAGGGCGCCGTCGCGCGTCAAAGGCTATCCTCTCGCGCCCCGATGTCCGAACTGCCCCGCATTCCGCGCTCGGCGAGCGACGACTACGCGCCCGACGCGGTCGCGCAGCGGCGAGCGCTGGCCGAGCGCACGGCGGGTCGCGCTCTGGAGCATGTCGGTGGCTCGCCCGTGCCCCCGGCCGCGGCGCGCGGCAATGTCGAGAACCTGATCGGGTTCGCGCAGGTTCCGCTCGGGATCGCGGGGCCGTTGCGCGTCGACACCACCGCGGGGGCGCGCGAGGTGTATGTGCCGATGGCGACCAACGAAGGCGCGCTGGTCGCGTCGTACTCGCGCGGCATGCGCCTGATGGGCGCGGGTGGGGGAGCGAAGGCGCGCGTGACGCGCGAAGGGCTCTCGCAGCATCCGATGCTCGTGTATGCGGGACTCGAGCAGGCACTAGCCGCCGCGGCGCACGCACGCGCGTCGGAGCCCGAGTTCGCACAGCTCGTCGCCGGCTCCACCCGTCACGGCAAGCTCGTCGCGCTCGAGACCGATGTGCTCGGATGCCGGCTGCTGCTGCGGCTCGTGTTCACCACCGGCGACGCGATTGGGATCAACATGGCGGCGCGCGCGGCGGAGCTCGTGAGCGCGGAGTTGGCGCGGCGCACGGGAGCGCTCGAGCGCTATGTGCATGGCCAAGATGTCGAGAAGCGCGCCAATTCGCGCTCGCTCGTCGAGGGCCGCGGCCGCAGCGTCGTCGCCGAGGCGACCATTCCGCGCGCGGCGCTGGCGGATCTGGCGCGAGTCACGCCGGAGCAGCTCGTCGCGATTCACGCCACCTACGCGCAGGGTTTCGCGCAGCTCGGCACGCACAACTGGCTGGTGCAGTCCGCCAACGGCCTCGCCGCGGTGCTGCTCGCCTGCGGCCAGGACATCGCGTACCTGGTCGAGTGCGCGCAGGGCCAGCTGGATTTTCGCGTCGACGCGGCCGGCGACCTGTACGCGAGCGCGACCCTGCCCTCGCTGCTCGTCGGCACGGTCGGCGGCGGCTCGCAGAAGGGCACGGCGGCCGAGTGTCTCGCGCTGCTCGGCTGCCTCGGCGACGGGCACGCCAACACATTCGCGGAGCTGCTCGGCGCCACCGTGCTGGCCGGCGATCTCTCGCTCATGGCGAGCTTCTGCTCGCACGAATTCGTCGCGGCGCACGAACGCCTTGGCCGCAACAGGCCTGTCCATGGAACCTGAAACGAAGTCGAATGCGCGCCCCGAGGCTTGGATCGTGGCCGCGTGGCTGATCGTCGCTGCTGAGCTCGGACTGGCCGTGTTTCTCGGGCTGAAGCGCCCCGGAGTCGCGCCGGTGAAGGCGTACCTCTACGGGCCGTGGCTGCTCGCGCTCGCCGCGTTCCTCGTCGGTCTCTTCGGCGTCGGGCGTTCGATCCGGCGGCCCGCGTCCAGCGGCACGCAGCGCCTGATCGCGTTCGGATTGTTGTGCTTCGTGGTCGGCACCGCGAGCTACGGCCTGCCGTTCCCCGCGGCACGCAGCACGCGTCCGACGCTCGCGCGCATTCGCGTGCCGCTCGAAGGAGAGTGGACCGTCGCGTGGGGCGGCGTCGACGATGCGAGCGCGATCTGGCGCACGCGACCGGATCGCTGCTTCGCCTATGTGCTCGTGCTCGAGCGCGAGGGCTCGACGCGCGCGCAGCCTGCTGACCCCGCGAGCGCCCATGCCCGTGGCGCGCCGGTCGTGGCTCCCGCGAGCGGCAAGGTCGTGCGCGTGGTGAACGATGTGCCCGACGATGGCGCGCTGCACGCGAACGACCTTGGCAACCATGTCGTGATCGAACTCGCCGCCGACGAGTTTCTGTTCGCGAGCGGACTCGAGCGCGGCTCGATCCCGGTCGCGGAAGGTGCGCCGATCGCGGCCGGCGACGCGCTCGGTCGCATCGGTTTCTCCGCGTTTTCCCCGCTGTGCCCGGAGCCGCACCTCGGCCTGCATGTGCAGGACACGCCGGAGCCGTTCTGGGGGCAGGGGATGCCCTTCCATTTCTGGGAGAGCGCGCAGAACGGCCAGAAGTTGCCGCGGGCGACTCCCGTTGGGCGCGGCTGGTTCCCCGGGCGCGCCCTCTCCGGCGATCGAGTGCGACACGAGCCCTAGTGCGAACGCATGCGACCCACCAATGACCCCGCGCGCGAGCGCTACCGCGCGGCGGTGAGCCCGCTGCTCGCGGAGCTCGCGGCCGCGGGCTTCCGCGTGCACCAGTTGCCTGAGTTGCGTCGTCACGGAGCGCGCGCGGAATCTGTCGTGCCGCAGCTCGTCCGCGCGCTCGAGAGCGCGCAGGAGCCGGAGCTGGTCGAGGAGCTCGCGCGCGTGCTGGCCGTGCCGTGGGCGCGCGAGCTCGCGCTGCGCCCGCTCTTGGCAGCGTTCCGGCGCACGCCGAACTCGCCGCCCTCACCGAAGGCGGCGCTCGCCGCCGCGATCGAAGTGCTCGCCGAGGATTCCGTCGAGGCCGAGCTCGTCGAGCTCGCATGCACGCGAGCGCACGGCAACGCGCGCGAGCTGCTCGTGCTCTCGCTCTCCAAGCTCTCGTCGCCGCGGCTCGTCGACACGCTCGCGAACCTGTGCGCGGATCCCGGTGTCGGCGGGCATGCGCTCGTCGCCCTCGGTCGGCTCGTCGCGCGCCATCGCACTCCCGTCGAGCGCGCCGTGATCAAGCCCTTCCTGCGCGACGGGCGCGCGTGGGTGCGGCGCGACGCGAAGGAACTGCTCGCCCTGCTCGAGACGCTGCCTCCGGCCTGAGCGCACGGGAGCGCGGCGCCGCGCAGCCATCCCTGCCGCGCGCCGCGCGCCCTCGGCTGCTACTCTCTCGCGCCCGCGCGCCTGCGCCGCACGTCCCGTGAACCCGACCCTCCTGCTCGCGATCGCGACGCTCGCGCTCGTCGTCGGCCCGCTGCTCGACCGTCTCGCGCGGCGCGTGCCGATGCTTCCGGCGCTGATCGACGGGGCCACGATCGGCGGCATCGTCGTGCTGTCGTTCTTCCACCTGATGCCGGAGGCGGGCGCACACCTCGGTTTCTGGGCGCTCGTGCTGCTCGCGCTCGGCCTGCTGCTGCCTGTGTGGGCCGAACGCCTGCTCGCGACGGGCGGCGAGAGCTTGAAGCTGCCGGTGGGCGTGCTCGTGGTCCTGTTGCTCGTCGCCCACGAGCTGATCGAGAGCGCGGCGCTGGCGTCGGTCGTCAACGAGGAGCGCGTCGGCATCGCCACGCTGCTCGTGGTCGTCGGCCATCGCCTGCCGCTCGGGCTGCTCCTGTGGGGCCGGGCCAAGCACCATTTCGGGCGCGTCGTCGCCGTGGCGGTGCTGGCGCTGATGGCGTCGCTGACATGGTTCGGTCCGCAGGTCGTGCCGGCCAGCGAAGGCACCTTCACCGCGGTCCTGTCGGCGCTGCTCGCGGGCGGTCTGCTGCACCTCGTGCTGCAGCACGCGCCGGCCTCCGAGCACACCCACGAGCACGAGCACGAGCGGCATTTCTGGGCCGGTCTGGGCGCGGTGGTGGCAGCGAGCTTCTTCGTGCCGTATCTCGCGGCGGGCGGCGGCAGGCACGGGCACGACCACGGCGAAGACATGTCCGCCCTCGCGGGGCGCCTCGGCGAGCTGGTGATCGAGACATCGCCGTACCTGCTCGTCGGCGTGCTCGGCGCGGCACTGATCGAGGCCTTCGTGCCGGGCACCGTGCTGCGGCGCTTCTCCGGCGGCTCGCGGCTGCGGCAGGCGCTCGCGGGCGTCGCGGTCGGCACGCCCATGCCGGTGTGCTCGTGCGGCGTGCTGCCGATCTACCGCTCGCTCGTGCACAAGGGCGTGGGAGCGAGCGCGGCGCTGGCGCTCTTGGTGAGCGCGCCGGAGATCGGCGTCGATTCGATCCTCTTGTCGTGGAAGCTGCTCGGGCCCGGGCCGACGCTGGCGCGCGTCGGGGCGGCGGCCATCGTGGCGCTCGCAGTCGGGCTCGTCGTCGGGCGGCTCGCGGACCGCGAGGGCGCGCGCTTCGAGCGCGTGCCGAACAACGAGGCGCGACCGGCCGGCGCGGTGGCGTCCGTGCGCCACGGGCTGCTCGAGACATGGGGCCACCTTGCGCCGTGGATCTTGTTCGGCCTCGTGCTCACGGCGCTGATCGAGCCATGGATCTCGACCGAGTGGGCGCAGCGCATGCCACCCTGGGTGCAGGTGATCGTGCTGAGCCTCGCCGGCATGCCGACCTACATCTGCGCCACGGCCGCGACGCCGTTCGCCGCGCTGCTGCTCGCCAAGGGCTTCGCGCCGGGCGCGGTGATCGCCTTCTTGCTCACCGGGCCCGCCACCAACATGACGACCTTCGGCGCGCTCTCGAAGCTGCACTCGCGCGCGGTGGCGTGGGCCTTCGTGGCGACGGCCGCGCTCACGACATGCTTGCTCGGGTGGGGGGCCAACGCGCTGCTCGGCGACAGCTTCGCCGCTGCGGTCGTGGACGCTCACGGACACGAGCATGGCGGCGAGGAGCATTCCCACAGCGCGCTGGTGATCTCCGCAGCGGCGCTGCTCGGCGTGCTGACGGTGTGGGTGCTCCTGCGCGAGGGCCCGCGGGCTTTCCTAGCCCAACTCGGCTCGTCGGACGGCGACGCACTGGCTCACCACCGTCACCATCACCACGGCCATCCCCCGCACGGGAGCGGCCACGGTCGCAGCGCCGGCGCGGGCTCGGGAAACCCGGCCGCTGGCGATGGCGCGACCTGCGACCATCCGGGCCACGACCACATCCACCGTCGCCAAACCGAGCGCGAGCACTAGCTCCAAGGCCATTCTCAGCCCCTCCAAAGCCCTTGGCTGGCCTCGCGGTTGACGATTTTTCTGTGCTCGCTACCCTGTTTCCCTCTCAAAAGCCAGCTGGGCCGATTCTCGGATCGGTCCGCCGACTCGCGCCGCGTCCCGGCTTCCGGGTTCCGCGGAAGACTTCACGATCGACCTACTGCTCCCTCCCGCCGCACTACCCATGAGCTCCGTCACCGCGACCAGCGCCCAGACCGGGGCGAGCGCCAAGCGCCTCGCCTTCTACCGGAACATCGGGATCATGGCCCACATCGACGCCGGCAAGACCACGGTGTCGGAGCGCGTCCTGTTCCTCGCGCAGAAGATCCACAAGATCGGCGAGGTCCACGAGGGCGCGGCCACGATGGACTACCTCGAGGACGAGCAGAAGCGCGGCATCACGATTCAGTCGGCCGCCACGCAGGTCGAGTGGAGCGGCGTGACGATCAACCTGATCGACACCCCCGGTCACGTCGACTTCACTGCCGAAGTCGAACGCTCGCTGCGCGTGCTCGACGGCGCGGTCGCCGTGTTCGACGGCGTGAACGGCGTCGAAGCCCAGTCCGAAACCGTCTGGCGTCAGGCCGACAAATACCGCGTCCCGCGCATCTGCTTCATCAACAAGCTCGACCGCATCGGCGCGGACTTCTACTTCTCCGTGCAAACGATCATCGATCGCCTCGGCGCCCGCCCGGTGCCGATTCAGATCCCCGTCGGCGGCGAGAAGGACTTCCGCGGCCTGATCGACCTCGTGAGGATGCGCTACCTCGAGTTCATCGACGACACCGAAGGCAAGAAGTGGAACGACCTCGACATCCCCGCGGACATGCTCGAGAAGGCGAAGGAATATCGCCACAAGATGCTCGAGTTCGCCGCTGAGAACGACGAGGAGCTGCTCAACCTGTTCGTCGACGACAAGGAGCCGTCGATCGAGATGGTCAAGCACGCGCTCCGCAAGGGCACGATCAAGATGGACATTGTCCCGGTCGTGTGCGGCTCGGCGCTCAAGCACAAGGGCGTGCGCTTCATGCTCGACGCGGTCGTCGACTACCTGCCGGCGCCGATCGATGTCCCGTCGGTCGAAGGCTCGGTCCCGCGCAAGCCCGACGAGAAGCTCGTGCGCAACTGCGACGACAACCAGCCGCTCGCGGCCATGGCGTTCAAGACGATCGCCGAGCCCACGGGCGATCTGACCTTCGTGCGCGTCTACTCGGGCGTGCTCAAGCAGGGCGAGAAGATGCTCAACCCGCGCACGGGCAAGACCGAGCGCGCCACGCGCATCGTGCGCATGCACGCCAACAAGCGCCAGCCGATCGACGAGATCAAGGCCGGCGACATCGCGGCCGTGATCGGCCTCAAGCTGACCGTCACCGGCGACACGCTGTGCGACGAGGACAAGCCGATCCAGCTCTCGAAGATCTCCTTCCCCGAGACCGTCATCGCGATGTCGCTCGAGCCGAAGAAGTCGGCCGACCGCGACAAGCTCGGCGAAGTCATCGGCAAGCTGATGCGCGAGGACCCGACCTTCAAGGCGAGCACCAACGAGCAGACCGGCGAGCTCGTGATCGCCGGCATGGGCGAGCTGCACCTCGACATCATCGTCACGCGCATCTCGCGCGACTACAACTGCGAGGTCATCACCGGCAAGCCCAAGGTGGCCTACAAGCAGCGCCTCGCCAAGATGGTCGACACCGAAGCGCGCTACGTCCGCCAGTCGGGCGGCCGCGGTCAGTTCGCCGTCATCAGCGTCAAGTTCGAGCCCGTGCAGACCGAGGGCAACGGCTTCGAGTTCGTCGACGCGATCGTCGGTGGCTCGGTGCCGCGCGAGTTCATCCCGGCCGCGGAGAAGGGCCTCGAAGCGGCCTTCAACTCGGGCGGCAAGCTCGGCTTCCCCTTCGTCAATGTGCGCGCGACGCTGTACGACGGCAAGTCGCACGATGTCGACTCGAGCGAAATGGCCTTCCAGTCGGCCGGCCAGCTCGCGTTCCGCCAAGCGGCGGAGAGCAATGTCACGCTGCTCGAGCCGATCATGAAGATCGAGATCCGCGTCCCCGAGGAGTTCCTCGGAGCGGTCGTCGGCGACCTGAACAGTCGCCGTGGCGAGGTCAACGAAGTCGACTCGCTCAACAACATCCGCATCGTGCGCGGTCAGGTGCCGATCGCCGAGATGTTCGCCTACTCGTCGGCCCTGCGCGGCGCGACTCAGGGTCGCGGCTCCTACGCCATGGAACTGCACGAATACCGCGATGTCCCGCGCAACATCGCCGAGAAGGTGATGAAGGGTGAGGAGAAGTAGCTCCGAGGCGCGCGCCACGCTCCCGCGGCGCGCTCAACGAACTTCGGCACAGGCCGTCCGGTCGAACCGGGCGGCCTGCGCCGCTTGTCTGGCGTGTGCGTCTCGTACTCGTTGGGCCTCGCGCTCGCTATCCTCCATGACCCCATGACCAAGACAGCCCGCCGCCGCTGGTCGCGCGAGTTCACGAGCGAAGTCGATGGCATCGCCATTGGCTCGGGCGGATCCGTGCTGGTCCATCTCTACGACCAGCCCGCCGGCGACAAGTGGATCGACGACGCGATCCCCGGCAAGCTCGCGCTGCTCGACCGCGCCAGCGGCGAGCCCAAGTGGACTTCGCCCTGCGAGGTCGGCTACGGGCGCGGCTTCGGCGCGGGCTTCGGCCGCAAGGGCGACGTGGTCGTGCTCGGTCCTTCGACCTCGGGCAATCGCATCGTGCGCATGTCGATCGAGACGGGCGAGCTGCTCGCCGCGGCCAAGCTGCCGGTGTTCGACTCGGCGCTCGTCGGCGCGGACATGTGCGTGGTGGCGGGCCTCGACCGCATCGCGGCCTACGACAGCGAGACGCTCAAGGAGCTGTGGCATTACCAGCGCGACGGCGAGCGCTACCACGCGATTGCGCGCTCGGGGAAGCGCGTGTTCGTGTTGTGCTCGATGAAAGCCACCAAGAAGCGCGGCGTGCTCGCGCTCGACGCCGCGAAGGGACGCTTCGACGGCATCGTGGTCGCCCCCAAGCAGCCGACGATCCACGACCTGTGCGCGGATGCGGGCGCGGTGATCACGCTCGTCGACGATCTCGAGTCGGCGCTGCCGCAGGAAGCGCTGCTCAAGCTGCTCTCGCAGTCCACCGACGAGGACCTCGGCCGGCGCGGGCCGGCGTTGCTCGCGTTCGCGCCGCTCGCGTGCGAGGGCGATGCGCCGCTGTGGTTCGAGAAGCTCACCTTCGCCGACTCCGACGAGGGTGCGGACCTCGCGGTCAACGCCGACAGTGGCAAGCTCTACATCACGACAGGGGTGATGGTCGAAGTGCGCGACTCGCTCACCGGCCGCAAGCTCGGCGACATGGCCGTGCCCGGACTCGACGAGCGCGTCGGCTGGCAGGTCGCGCAAGGCGCGGGCATGCTCGCCGAGGAGACGCGCGTGTCGATCTTCGAGTTGCCCGCCTGAGCCCCGCGCCGCTCCCAGCCCGTTCCGCCCAGTTTCCCCTCTCCGCACCGTTCCCCACACGAGCCTCCGCGAGCGACACCATGGCCAAGAAGGACGCCAAGCCCCAGACCGCAGTCGACGCCGACGGACTCGTGGTGCAGCAGTACCGCAGCCTCGTGCTGGTGGTCGTGCCACCGTCCGAGTTCGGCGAGCAGGCGCTGCGCTACGCGCGCTCCTCGCTCTACAATGTGCATGTCGGAACGCGCTCGGTCTCGACCCAGATGAGCGAGCTGATCAAGGGCGCCTACCAGGACGAGTTCATGGTCGATGACCTGCTCGCCAACGCCAGCATGGACGGCTACTCGGGCCTGATCCTCGTCGGCGGCGCGGGCGCGCTCGCCTTCGCCGACGATGCGGATGTGCAGCGCCTCGCGCGCGACGCCATGGCCAAGGGCAAGCTCGTGGCGGCGTGGGGCCACTCGGTCGCGCTGCTCGCCAAGGCGGGCGTGCTCAAGGGTCGGCGCGTGTGCGCCAACCCAGCCGTGCGCGAGCTGCTCGAGCGCGCGGGCGCCAAGTGCTCGACCCGTCAGGTCGAGGTCGACGGCAACCTCGTCACGGGTCTCGACGATTCGGCCGGCATGCGCTTCGGCAAGGCCTTGGCCGAGCGTGTCGGGATCTGATCCCTCGCCCCGCCACCAACACCGGACCATCTGCAAGCCGCCCCGCGCCCCTGCGGAGGCGACTCGTGCAACTTTCAGCGCAGGGGAGCGACGGCTGGGGCTATCCTAATCCGCCTGCAACGCCGCAACCGTGGGCGCGACCCGCGCGAGCGAACCAATTCGAGCTACGAGGCTCCCCTGTGACGTCCATCCACATCGTCGAAGAACTCGCCCGCGAGTTCTCGATCTCTCCCGAGCAGGTCCAGTCCACGCTGGAGATGCTCGACGCCGGTCTGCGCGCTCCTTTCATCGGCCGTGTCCGCGGCGCCGCCACCGGGGGACTTCCCGAGCGCGTCGTGCGCTATGTCGCCCAGCGTCGCGACGAGCTCGCCGAGCTCGACCGCCGCCGCGGCACGATCCTGCGCTCGCTCGAGGGCGACGGCATCTATGTGAAGGCCGACGAGCCTACGCTCGAGCGCGTCCGCCGCTGCATGGACCGCTTCGAGCTCGAGGACCTGTTTCTCCCGCACCGCCGCCCGGAGCCGGAAGTCCAGCTCGCGCTCGACCGCGGGTTGGGCCGCCTCGCCGACGAGCTCGTCACTCCGCTGCCCAAGGAACTGCGCGCGCCGTCGGCACAGGGCCACGATGTGGGCAACTCGGATGTGGATCCCGCGGATGCGGAGAACGACGCGGATCAGCACGAAGTGGATCATCGCGACGCGGATCACCGGGAGGCGGATCCCTCGGCGGTCGAGCAGCGGGACGCGGAGCGTTCCCAGGCGCAGCCCCACGGCGGCGACGCAGCCGAAGGCTCCGCCCCGCAGGCGCAAGGGCACGCGCACGAGGAGCACGCTCCCGCCGAGCCGCACGAGCCCGCGTCCAGCGAGGCTCCGGCCGCGGAAGCTGCGCCGGAAGCCGCCTCGGCCGAGGGAGCGAGCGAGGAAGCCGAGGCGAGCGAGCCCAGCCCGACCGTCAAGGTCAGCCTCGAGGGGCTCAGCCCCGACGAGCACAAGCTGCTCCACGGCGAGTACGAGGTCACCCCGGAGCTCGCGCGCCTGTGCGAGCAGTACGTCAACCCCGACAAGGGCCTGCACACGGCCACCGAGGTCCTCAAGGGTGCCCTGCGCATCCTCTCCGATCGCCTCGGCCGCAACCCGCGCCTGCGAGGCACGATCCGCAAGCTGCTGCGCAAGAACGGCCTGATCACCGTGCGCCCGTCCGGTGACGAGAGCCGCCTCGGCCGCCACCGCCCGATCGCCAAGCTGCGCGCGCCCCTGCGCCAGCTGCAAGGCCACAAGCTGATCGCGATTCGCCAAGCTCAGAAGGAGCGCGCGGTCACGATGGCGATCAGCCTCGATCGCCGCATCGCCCTCCCCAAGGTCCGCGCCGCCCTCGGCGCGCACCTCAAGCCCGAGTTCCGCAGCGTGCTCGAAAGCGTCGCGCTCACGACCCTCGAGCATCGCCTGCTGCCCGTGATCGAAGGCGATGTGCGCCTCGAGCTGAAGGAGCGCGCGGACGAAGAGGCGCTGCGCTTCCTCGCCCAGCACCTGCGTCAGGTGCTGCTCGCGTCGCACCTCGGGCGCAAGGCCGTGTGCGGCGTCGATGTCGGCGCCAAGGGCGACTGGACGATCGCGTTCCTCGACGAGCAGGGCGCCGTGCGCGGCACCCCGACCAAGATCGAGCTCGGCGAGAAGGACGACCTTGCGCTCGGTGCGGAGCTCAAGGCCGCGGCGGAAGCCGCCGGTGAGCCGCGCCCGCTCGCGATGGCGCTCGGCCACTCCAGACCCGCTCGCAACGCGCTCGCCAAGCTGCGCGCCGCCCTGCGCACGCTCGACGATCGCACGCCGGTGATGCTCGTCAACGACGCGGGCCTCTCGAGCTACACCAACTCGGACGCCGCGCGCGCCGAATTCGCCGAACTCGCGGTGCCCGCGCGCGCCGCGATTTCCCTCGGCCGCCGCCTGCAGGATCCGATGGCGGAGATCCTGAAGATCGACCCCAAGCACCTCGGCCTCGGCGCCGAGCAGGGCCTCGTCAGCAAGGCCAACCTGCGCCGCACGCTCGACGAGACCGTCGAGAGCTGCGTGGCGCTCGTCGGTTGCGATGTCAACCGCGCACCGCTCTCGATCCTGCGCCACCTGCCGGGCCTCGACGAGGCCGCGGCGCACAAGCTCATCGAGCGCCGAGCGCAGTCGCAGTTCTCCAGCCGCGACGACCTGCGCAGCGAAGGTCTGCTCAGCGAGGCGCAGTGGACGAACTGCGCCGCCAGCTTGCGCATCAGCGGCGGCAGCGAGCCGCTCGATCGCACCAGCCTGCACCCCGAGCAGTACGAGATCGCGCGCCGAGTGCTCGAGAGTTCCGGCGGCTCGGCCGCGGAAAGCCTCGGTCGCCCGGGCGTGACCAAGGGCCTGCGCCGCGTGGACTTCGGCGTCGACGACCACGCGTGGCGCGACCTGATGCGCGAGTTGTGGCACCTCGGTCGCGATCCGCGCGTGCCGCTGCACCTGCCGCGCTTCCTCTCGCACGACACCGACCGCGTCACGCTGTCGAAGGACCGTGTGATCGAGGGCGTGATCTCGAATGTCGCGAGCTTCGGCGCGTTCGTCGACATCGGGCTCGAGCAGGACGGCATGGTCCATGTCAGCGAGATCTCCGATCGCTATGTGCGCGATGCGCGCGAGCTCGTCAGCATCGGCGATTGCGTGCGCCTGCGCATCGTCGACGGTCAGTCGGCGCGCGTGGCGCTGAGCCTCAAGAATGTGCCGGATCCCGAGCGCCCGCCGCGGCGCGAGGAACGCGGCGAGCGTCCGCCCCGCGGCGAGCGTCCGCCCCGCGG
>Ga0194128_10001081_pt1 | contig 48352 bp, 31 predicted proteins | sample TA2KigCa65mmetaG_FD_148650 | JGI IMG/M metagenome (GOLD analysis project Ga0194128, IMG submission 148650) | Freshwater microbial communities from Lake Tanganyika, Tanzania - TA2015037 Kigoma Deep Cast 65m | ecosystem: Environmental > Aquatic > Freshwater > Lake | place: Tanzania: Lake...
GGGTGTCTGGAATTGTTGGGTGTCTGGAATTGTTGGGTGTCTGGAATTGTTGGGTGTCTGGAATTGTTGGCGCGACGAACTTTTTGGGACTTTCTGGTCGAAGCCGGGGATTTTGCGCGTCGGTTTTTTCGTTGTGGAACGTTTTAGATTGTGGGGCCCGTGGTTTGCGGGTCGGCGTGGGTGGGGAAAGGAGTTGAGATGATCAGCAACACCATGGGGGACGCGACGGGACGAGGGCCGCGGCCGGGCGACTTGATTGTTGTGGAGCGGAGCCGGTGGTACGCCTTGCCGCATGGAGAGCGATTGCGAGTTTGTGAGAGCACGGGTTGGGCGGTCGAGGGCGAAGAGATCTTTGTCGCGCCGCGCAACCAGGTCAGCACATTCTGGGGTCCCTGTCACGGGCCGCCCGACGGGCAGAAGCCGGAGACGATGAGCACGTCGGGTGGGCCGTTCCTGAAGTTGCGGCTGGGCGACCTGCGGGGTTTGCAGGCGATCGGCCGAGAGCGTGACCGGTTCTGGTGCTGGCAGGACCGGCCTCGCGCCGGGGGCGGTGTCGATCGGACGGTCGAGGTGACGGTCTGGCATCTGCCGGAACTGCGCGATCCGTACGAACAATCGGCGAGGGTATCGACGTAGTCCCGCGCAGTTATTCGAAGATCTCTTTGGGATGAACGGTGCCTTCAGGCGACAGTCGGTTGCGACGCGCATCGGCGAGAATTCGATCGCCGTCCTCACGAAGCCCGTAGATCGCCTGTCCGGGGCTGACATGCCGGTTCCAGTGCCGCTGGAATATCTCGACGAGATCCTTGTTCTTGGCCAAAGCGGCTGGCACAGCGTGCCACATCGCCCGCTCGCGCTTCCGGGATTCCAGCATCCGTCCGATGCCGGTCGGCAGGCGCTGGCGCAACCAGCCGGGAAGCGCGCCGCCCAGCTTGTCGCCGAGCCAGGTTGGCTGCACGCGCATTACGTCGCGCGGAATCAAATAGCGCGGCTGCTGGTCGAGCGGCGCGAAGAGTTCCTGCAACGATTCAGTGAATAGTTCATTTTCGTCGTTTTCCGCCTGTTCCAGGAACAAGCGGACGTAGCCTCCGGCTCGTTCGGTCAAGTGAATCGACGGCGTCGACTTGATCAGTCCGGCTTCCCGCAGCGCGTCGGCAACGGCTTTCCCGACGGCCTGGGCCAACGACCGGTTGGACCATGGTTCGCGCGACGAGGCATACGGCGGAAAACCGCGTCCCGCACGCTCCTTGCGTCCCAAGCCACGCAGTTCGACAGTGCGTCGCGGTTGTCCACGGTACGGTTGTCCGACCCTCCAGCGTTGCCGCACCTCGCTGCGTCGAGCGACGCGTCCCAGCATTTCCGCGTTCAGGGTATCCACATTGTCCTCGACTCCCTCCGGCCGCAATTCCGTAAACGCCGGGTGTACGTGGCCCGCTCCTTTCTCGACCGCGCCATCGTCGGTGACGCCGTACAGCTGCTGGTGCTTCGCGAGGAAGCGGCGGTAGTCGTCCAGCCCTTTGGTGAATTCCGGAGCCAGGCAGACGACGTCCCAGTTGTCGGCGAGTTTTTCGGGCTGGTCAGGGTCGAGTCGAATCGATCGTCCACGCAGCTGATTGACCGTCATCGACGTCGTCACGGTCGTCAGGTCGATCAGCACGTTGATCTTGTTCGCATCCCAGCCTTCGCCGAGCAGTCCGCGCGTCCCGACAAGGCAGCGGGTCAGTCCCTGCTGGAAAAGGTTGGTGATCATCGCGACATAGACCCGCGGACACCAGTCGGGTCCCGAACCGCGGATGATGTGAAATCCTTCCGCCAGGCCGAATTCAAGTTCCGCGTCGGCCGCCGAATTTTTCAACCATGCGCGCGCGGCACTTTCGAACGCCTCCGCCAGATCATCGTCGACCAGCACCGAGGTACCGGTCACCAGAATTGGATTCAGCGCATCGGTGTCGTGGTGGGCAAGCAGAGCCTTGAACGCCGCCACCGCGCCGCCCGCTTCCGCGTCGAGGATATCGGCAACGTCCGCCGATGCCGACGATTTTTCGAAGTCGGCAACGACCACGGCGCGTATGGCGTCCCCCAGTGCAAGCCGTTCGGCCTGAAGAACCGGTAGCAGCGCGCTGAGTTTGTTGCGCGAATAGGCGATGACGCGGCCCACGGGCGATGCACAGGCCTGGCAGCCGGTTTCCGTGATCTGCACGCCGAGTCGCCGCAGTCGCTGGATCGCCTTTTCCGCGAGCAAGTGGTCGTCGCCATCGGGCGAGCGGCGGAGATAGTGGCGCAGGTAGCGATCGAGCACAGGAACCAGGATCCTGAGCCGCGGAATTTGCTCCAAGGGGCAGGTCAACAGTGGCATCGGCACCTGATCGGGCAGTTTCCCGTCGACCTGCAACAGCATCAGGCGAGCCGCCTCGGCGAACTCGGGATCACGGCGCTCCAAGGCCCCCCAATCCTTGACCGTACCTGTCGGCAGACGCCGTTCGACGAGCACTCGCCTGAGCCACTCAGGCAACGACATGCCCCCCGGATAAGAAGGCGGCTGCGACTCGCCGTTGTCTCGTTCCGAATCCGATGGTGACGGAAGCGCAGCGTCTTTGGGGGCTCCCCGCGCCGCCGACAATTCGTCGACGATCTGGTTGAGCTCCGCGTCCGCCTGGGCAATATAACGCAACTCCTCCGCCGCCGGCCGCACGAAATAGACGAGGTCCTGGTACGGGGCCAGAAAACCGTCTTTCACCACCGCCGGAACCGGCACCTCAAAATCGACCTCGCCAAAAAAATCGTCGTAACGCCGCGCATCCTCGGGATGCTGTCCGTCCCGATCGGGAGGCGTGGCGGTCAGACCGACGATGACCGGTTTGCCAAGCCATTCGTGGGCGCTCGCCAACACTCTGCCCCAGTGCTCCATCAGATGGTGGCATTCGTCGAAGATGACCATTCCCAGCCCCTGATCGCGGAGCCGCTCCCAGGTCGCGACCGACGAATCGTGGAGCATCTCCAGCGCCAGCCCATTACGGGCGGCGCTGTCGCGGACCTGTTTGCGGTAGGCACCCAGCCGTTGTTCGTGATAGTTGCGATTGCGCTCGCGCAGGTCGTCGATCCAGAGCCGCGCTTCCTCCACGGAATGTGCCTGCCCCTTGTTAATCAGCGAGTCGACCCAGAGCTCGAATGCCTGTTCGTCCAGCGACTGGTCGCCTCGGCGCGGCAGGGTCACGGTCTGGTAGGTCAGGGAGGTGAGCAGTCGAGGCTGCTTCGGGTCGGTGCTGACGAGTTGATCTTTGGTGAGCGGCGCCTCAAACAGTTCGATTTTCGCTTCCCATTGGGATTGGATCGCCGAATTGGGTGAAAGCACCAGAGCGGGGCAGCGCACGCACTCGGCCCACAGGTAGAGCCCGAGGATTGTTTTTCCGGAGCCGGGCGGTGCCACGATGTGCAGTTGGCGTTTGCCTTCCGCCAGTTTGCGACGCGCAATTTCAATCACCTCGCGCTGCGATGGTCGCAGCTGTCCCTTGAGTTTGATCCGCGGGAAATCGACAGACACTCGTGCAACTCGCGTTTCGGGGTGAATTCAGGATGGACCGCGGCGCTGGAGAAAGTACCGCTGGACTTCCGCGACGCAGGAGCGCCCGTTGGCGGCCAGTTGTTCGCAGCGAGCTTCGCCGGATTGCGCCCGCAGCACACAGGCCTTCGTGCGGCGGTTCGTGCCCTCGGCAACGTCCTGATCGATATCGGCGGTGGTCAAGCCGAAACAAACGCAGATCGGAGCGAGAGGGTCTTTGGGGTAAACGCCGGCCCGCAATGCGTCGACGAGGATGGTGCGTTCGAACATGTCGAAATAGGCCACGGGGCAACGAGCCGTCGGACAGAAGTTGGCGACTCCGGCAATCCGATGTTCGGGCCCTGCCGCGCAATGGACTTCGATGGTGGCGCGTTGCACGCGCTGCCCGGCAGCGCCGCAGTGCGGACAATGTTCTTCCGTCGAATCCGGTTCGCGCAGAAACGCTTTGTTCATCCCGACATGATAATCGACGGAGACCGATTGGGGCGTGGTCGCGGCTCAGAATTCCGCCCCAGGTTAGCCCCGTTCCGAGAGAAGCCGATTTCTGTGAAACTCAAGCGTTGGATGACCGCTGCGGACGCGTGTACGGATCGGTATGCCCGCGGGCCGTCGGCCCGGGATATCACGGCGAAACGCATGAACCTGGATCAGTTCTGTCAACGTTATAAGAACCTGCAGGCATATCTGGAATGGAATACGGCCGATGTCGGTCGGATTGTGGCGATGCGCCCGTTGCTGCAACCGGCGTTCGCGGGCATCGTCGATGATTTTTACGAAGCGATCGCTCGGAACTACGACGTGCAATGCGTAATCACGGGCGGGCCGGCCCAGGTGGCTCGACTGAAAGAGACTCTCTTGCGCTGGATCGAACAGTTATTCCAGCGCCGCTACGACGACGAGTACGTGCGGCGACGCTTGCAGGTAGGAAAACGGCACGCCGAATTGCGGCTCGATCAGATCTAAACCAATGCAGCCCTTTCGAGAATCCGCGATCAGCTGATCCGTGCCCTGTTTACCGCCTGGATCGCTCCTGCCGGGGAATTCCACGAGTCGATTCTCTCGCTCGACCGCCTGCTCGATCTGGACCTGGCGATCATCGAATACGCCTACCATAGCGAGTACGTGCTGCGGGAAAAATAGATCGAGCTACTTCCTGCGGAACAATGCCGCCGCCGCACCCGCCAAGTTCGACGAACATCTGCAGCGAATCGTTCGTCAAGTCGCGACCGCGGATCTTCGAGCCGTTTTATTCGACCAAGACCTGTGGGATCGGACTGGGACTCTCGATCAGCAGATCGATCGTCGAAAATCACCGGGGAACCCTAACCTTAGCCAGCACTGCCCCTTGCGGCGCGGAATTTGTGATCCGGTTGCCGCCGACGGGCGGGAACTTGTCGAACTTTGCCGGTTGCATCGCCCGAATCTGGTGTTTTCCGATGAACGGATGCCGGAGCTGAACGGCAGCGAGGCGGCTCGGCTGATCATGGAATTCCATCCGGTTCCCATCGTGATCATCTCTGCATTTGCCAGGGTGCAGCCTTCCGAAGGCACTGGGGCGGTGCCCGTGGTGAATCTGGTCAAACCGGTCAGGATCGCGGACATTCTGCAGGCATTGACCGACGTGCAGGCATGGCTGGAAAGAAAGTCGGACAACGATGCGTTGCTCAAGGTTCCAGGTACGTGGGACCGTTGAGGTTGCCGCCGATCCGCAGGCGTTGACGCAGTTCAGCGGCATTCAGTGCCAGGAACGGGCTGATTTCGACGGCGAGATCGGGAGGGACGTCAATGTCGGCTTCAACCAGCCAGCGGGCGTGAAGACGGAGCATCGCCTCTTTGGCGGTGCGCGGCGAGTCGCATGGCTCGGAATCGGCGTTTTTGACCGGCGCGAACGCCGACGACGCATCGGCCTCAACGACCAGCGCGTTGCGCGCCTGCGGAAGCAGGTCAAAGATGAACCGTTCGAATTTCAGACCATTCGGTTGCGTGGGATCAACGGGCCGTCCCTGCGCGTCAAGGTGCGGGACCTTCTTGCGGGCTCGATGAAACGGCAGGCTCTGCGGGTCGGCCGCTACGCGTTCCAGAAATGCACGGGAAAAAACATGCACGGCGATATTGCCTGCCCAGAGCAACAGTTCCCCCGCCTCGTCCGTGCGCCGTGCCGCCGCTTCCGGCAGATCACTGTACTCGATGATGCGCACCGAACCACCGATCGACACGACATTACCCACGCGTTCCATCGGCTCGCGCTTTCGCACAACCTGCGTCGTCATCTCCGAATTGGCGAGGTCGTGGAATCCGATCAGTTCGGGATCGCACACCTGCAGTAATGGATTGTCAATCTGGCCGTAGAACAGCTGTTGGATTCCGCGGTCTTGCGCGTGGCGCAGGCCTCCGGCGCCGACAAACGCGGGGAGCATTCCGCCGTGTCCGTCGGGGCTGAGTGCCAGCGAATCGGGCTCCGCCAGCAACAGGTCGCCCGTTGCCGCGTCCAACGCGGGCATCGTCCCTTGGCAAAAGACGATCAGGTCGTCCGCGGCAAGACCGAACCGATCATGCTTCTCCAGGAATGCCACCGTCTCCTGATGCGTGGCAAAGCTGGTCATCACATAAAGTGGAACCCTCGTATCGTAACGTCGGGAAACGGCGCGCAAATGCTCGATCAGCACCTGAAACAAACTGCGCCCGGACACCGGGCCGATCGGGAACATCCCTTTGGGATACGGAAAACCCAGGCGAGTCCCCTGCCCTCCCGCGACGAGCACCATTCCCAACCGACCGTCCCGCAGTAACTGTTCGCCCCGCTGTCGAGCCTCTTGTCTTGCGGTGGCGCTGGTTCCCGCGAGCCGCACCGCCGAAGGCGGCTCGGCGAGATTCGCCAGTTGGGTCCAATCCGGCGCATCGTCCTCGCCCCGGAAAAGCTGCATCAGCAACGGCGGCTGCAGCTCCAGCACCTGCCGCGCCAACCGTTCCCGCTGCGGTTCGGTCAATTGTCCCCAATGACGCAACAGATGTTCCTGGGAACGCTCGAAACGGCCCAAATGTTCCAGTAATTCTTGCTGTAATCTGGCACTCATGCTTGACCTTGCTTTGATCTCCGTTCGAACTAGCCGGCGGGAGCAAACCATCCCCGTACCCAACCATACGCCAACAGGCAGAGCAAGGGAAATAAAACGAATATCAGCCCATAGGTTATCAGGGACGATCGCAAGTTTCGTGGCCATCGCGCCATCGCCGGTGTGCTCCCAAAACGACTCCGCCACTACCCGCCACGTCGCAAGCTGAATCCGCCCTGCCCGCTATCCCCGATGCTTGCAACGCCGCTGCCCTCGCCGCCCCTCCCGCCGCTTGCCTCGCCGCTTGCCTCGCAGACGCCTCTGGCTAGGTTCGCCGCACGCTGGTCTCGGGCGAGCAACAACAAGGAAACGTCGCATGGATTCGGCTCGGGCCGGTCGCGTCGCAAATCGAGTCGGACGCCGAAACGCTGGCATTGGCCGATTTGGATCTGAACGGGCGGGCCGCTCAACTGACGGACTTCGACGTGGGGAACATCGGCCAGAGGCGGACAGAATCCAAGGTGCAGTTGCAGGGACCGATCGCGATCGAGGAACCGGCCACGCAGCGTCGCCCGAATGGTTTCACCGTTATTCTCGGCGGGCCCTCGTTCATACTGCTGGGTCCAGATCGGTCGGCTTATCGGCGAGGAGGTGCCGCGCGAGTTCCTGTATCCGGTCCAACTCGCCCATTCCTCGACCAGCAGCAGGGCGAGCAACCCGAGGGACGTTGCGTTGGCGAAGGTCAGCGAAAGCCCCAAGGTGCAGGCGACGGCCGTGGCGAACAGTTCCCCCACGGGGAATCGCCGCCAGTCGAATAACGAAGGTTGCCGTCCCGGGGTGCGCCAGAAGTCTCGTGACCAGTGCCGCGCCAGCCAGAGCAGCGCAAACAGTGCTCCGATCGCGACGACCAACCGCCACCCACCATCGCCGTGCAGTGCCCCGGCGACGCGGCGCGATGCCAGGAACAGCGAGGTGAGTCCGACGCCGGCGGTCGCGGTCAGCGCCGTCACCTGCCGCCAGTCATCGGCAGGCGAACCGGTACCCGCTGAGGGCGACGGACTCAAGATCGCTGCATTGCGCGAATCGATCATGCCTCGTTGACACGGATCCTGAATCGATCAGCCGGCCGCGGAAAGGGCTGCCGCCTGATGGGTTCGTTCCCAGGTGAACTCCGGTTCGGAACGGCCAAAGTGCCCGCCCGCCGCCGTCTTGCGGTATATGGGCCGGCGAAGATCAAGGTACTGGATAATGCCGCTTGGCGTGAGCGGAAACGTCTTGCGCACCAGCTCGCAGATGCGGGCATCCGCGACACGACCGGTGCCCTGGGTGTCGACGTAGACGCTTACCGGTTCCGAAACGCCGATCGCATAGGCCAACTGCACTTCGCAGCGGTCGGCCAGTTTGGCGGCGACAATGTTCTTTGCAACGTGACGGGCCATATACGCGGCGCTGCGATCCACCTTGGTCGGGTCTTTACCGCTGAACGCTCCGCCACCGTGCCGTCCCCAGCCGCCGTAGGTATCGACGATGATCTTGCGACCTGTCAGGCCACAATCGCCGTGCGGCCCTCCGGTGACGAACCGTCCGGTCGGGTTGATATGGTAGGTGATATTGCCTTTCATGAGTTCGGCGGGAATCGACGGTTTAACGATTCTCTCGACCACAAACTTCTTGATCTCGTCGTGCGAAACCTCGGGAGTGTGCTGCGTCGATACGACGACCGTGTCGACCCGTACCGCTTTGTGGCCGTCGTATTCCACCGTGACCTGGCTCTTGCTGTCCGGACGCAGCCAGCTGACTTCCTGCCTGAACCGAGCGTCGGTCAGACGACTGATAATCTTGTGCGCAAGCCAGATCGGAAGTGGCATCAGGTCGGGTGTATCGTTACAGGCGTATCCGAACATCAACCCTTGATCGCCCGCCCCGATATCTTTGCCCGCGCCGGTATCGGCGTTGACGCCTTGCGCGATATCTGGGCTCTGCTTGTCGAGTGCCACCAGCACCCCGCAAGTCTTGCCGCAAATCCCCATCTCGTCGTCGGTGTATCCAACCGCGGAGATCGAATCGCGCACGATCGACTGGTAGTCGATGGTCGCCTTGGTGGTGATTTCCCCGGCAATCACCGCCAGACCGGTCGTTACCATCGTTTCGCACGCTACCCGTGCGATCGGATCCTGGGCCAGGATGGCGTCCAGCACGCCGTCGGAAATCTGGTCGGCCAGCTTGTCGGGATGTCCCATACTGACCGATTCGCTGGTAAACAAGAATTTGCCTGTAGCCACAACGGTATCTCCGGCAAGTTAGCTGTCAAACGAGCGATCTATCTCAAAGGGCCAAGTATAGTCGGTGAAGAGTGAAGGGTGAAGGACACCGGTTGTCAGGCTGCGCGTTCGGTGTAACCTGGTCCTGGCGGCAAGTCAGGAATCACGGGTAGTTCTTCGATCGAGGGGATGTCATCGAGGTCTCCCATGACGTGGCGCGCCGACATATCGGCCCCTTTCTCATGACTGGCCGAAGCGTGGGAGGTCGCGGAAAGCAGTTCGGCCAGAAGTTGGACGGTACGTCGCGTCGCACCGCGCTGTTCCGCGACAAGTTCACGGGCGGCGGTGCCCTGGGCGCTGGCAAAGGTCGGTTCGGCAAGACAGCGTTTCAGCCAACCGATCAAATCGGTCCCGTCGCGGACCACCGTCGCTGCGTGCCGGTTCAGGAGCATGGCGACGACATCGCGAAAATTCTGGGTCTCCGGCCCGAAGGCGATCGCGGCGCCGTATCCAGCGGGCTCGATCATGTTCTGTCCACCTCGATGGCCCATGCTGCCTCCGACGTACGCCAGGTCGGCGGTTCCCCACCAGTCCCTCAGTTCGCCGATGGAGTCGACCAGCAGCACGCGCATGCTGCGGTCGGCCGGTTGGTCGGCGGTCAAACGGCTGCGCCGGTTCCACGCCAGCGGCTGCGACTTGAGCATGCGTGCCACGTCATCGAAGCGTTCGGGATGCCGCGGCACCAGCACCAGCTTCAAGCGTGGGTGGCGGGCCTGCAACGACTGGAACGACGCCAGCGCCATTGCATCTTCGGCCGGCTGCGTGCTTCCGGCGAGAAAAACGATATCGTCGTCCGCAAAACCCGCCAGGCGCGCCAACGCGCGGGTGCGCGGGTTGCGTCGATCCAGACTTGCCAGATCGAATTTGACGTTGCCCGTCACGATGACGCGTTCGGCAAGCGCGCCTAACTGGCGAAACCGCTCCGCGTATTCCTCGGTTTGCGCCGCGACGAGGTCCAATCGCGCGAAGGTGGATCGCAACCAGCGGCGGCAGCGCAGGTAGCCTCGAAAACTCCGTTCGCTTAAGCGGGCATTCACGACGGCGACCGCCACGCCCCGGCGATGGGCCTCCGCGATCAGATTGGGCCAGATCTCCAGTTCTGCCAGCACGAGCAGGTCGGGTTGCACCCGATCCAGCGCCTGGGAGACACTCCAGCTGAAATCGAGTGGGCAATAGAACAGTCGTTTTCCGGGGAACTTGCGGCGAGCCAGTTCCATCCCCGTGCGCGTGGTAACCGAGATCCAGCATTCGTGGTCGGGCAATTCGCTTGCCAGGGACCGCACGATCGATTCCAGAAGATTGACCTCGCCCACACTCACGGCGTGCAGCCAGATCCGGCGCGTCGCGCGTCGCGGCGCGCCTTCGACCGATTCCTCCCAAGGCGCACCCGGCGACATCGCCGAGGGTGTACCGCTGCAGTGCGGAGCAGGCTCCAGCGGCACGCGTCCGAGAAAGCGGCTTCCCCAGCCAGCGCGATACTTACCGTGCCGCAGCGCCTGCCAGACGAACCAGGGCAGCGCCACGACGATCAACAACAGGTAGACCAGATTGAACAAATAGCGCATCGCGATTCCTTTCACGATGGTCGCCGTGCGTCAGGCCGATGCTTTGCGCATGCAACATTGTTTGTATTTGCGCCCCGAACCGCAGGGACATGCGTCGTTTCTTCCGACCCGCTCGCCGCGATGGCGGATCGTCTCCACCTTGATCTCGCCTTGACTGGCCTGAATGGCGTCCTGCTGGGTGCGGGCGATATCGCTGGTCGACTGGGCCTGATCGTGCCGCGCCGATGTCTCCACCCAGGTTGAACCAATGAATTCGTCGTCGAGCTGTTCCACTTTGAACACCAGGTCGGTGCAACGCTCGCCGATCGACTTCCACATCGCCTCGTAAAGCCGCATCCCTTCACGCTTGTACTCGACCTTCGGATCGACCTGGGCATAGCCTACGAGTCCCACGGAGCTGCGCAGGTGGTCCATCACCAGCAGGTGTTCTTTCCAGGCGGCATCGACGATCTGCAGCAGTACGCGGCGCTCCATCTGGCGGATTTCGGGATGGAAACGGTCGTTCCAGATGGTCGAGATTCGTGTCGCCAGTTCGCTCCGCTTCATGCGTCCGATTTCGACGGGAGTGAGGTCGACGTTAAAGTTCTCTTCCAGCCAGTCCGAGAGTTTCTCGACTTCGTCGGTCCGTCCGGTTTCCGCGGCGGTCGTATTCTCCACGGCGGAAGCGAAAATGCGTTCCAGAAACTCGTCGCCCTGGGAGCGCAGCACGGCGCCGGTCTCGTGGGATTTGCGACTGGCCTCGATGAATACCGGCCGGACCAGATCGAGGCTGCGTTGTTCCAGGACCTGGCGATCGATGGGGCAACCGAATCGCTTGCAGGCCCAGTCGTAGACCGCGGAGCCGTCGACGAAGGAGGTCTTGGAATTGTCGCGGCGCGTGAAGCGACTGATGGCGGCCAGAATCGGGTATTCGGCTTCCCGTTCTGCATAGCAGGTTGCGGCCCGTTGGGCGGCCAGGTCCTTGATCGTCTCTGGTTCCTGGCCCTTGATTTCATCGACGCCGATCGACGCGCCAAATTTGAATTGCAGCCACTGGGTGGCGGTTGTGAGTCCGTAATCCTCGGCCAGAAATCGTTCGCCGTCCCGCAGATCGACCGCCTGGATCGCTTTGCGGGCACCATTCAACAGATGTTCGGAAATCAGATCGCGGCCGACCTTGCGCAGGTCCCGCTCGTTCGTCTGCATGTTCCAGCGGGAGTTTGCCAGATTTGCGAGCGCGTTCCAGTTCCACTCGGAGGTATCGCCATCATCGAGGTCGGGCAGGTTTTCATCGATCGCGTCCTGCACCTGCGTTTCCGCCTGGCGTTCGGCCGATTCGCGTGCCTGCCGATCGGCCATGGCGAAGTCCATGCCGCGAAAGTCGCTGGCTTCGAGTTGCGCGGCGAGTTGTTTCGAAGCCCAGACGGCGAAGCTGGTAACGCCGAAGTCGCGGCTGAGGAACTGCGTGAATTGCTCGTCGACCTGGTTCGCGACCATTTCCATAATCAGGTCGCGACAGTTGATCCCCTCGAGAATCCGCTGGCGATATTTGTAGATCCGCTTGCGCTGCTCGTCCATCACCTCGTCATATTCCAGCAGGTTCTTGCGGATCTCGAAGTTCCGTTCCTCGACCTTCTTTTGCGCGGCTTCGATGCGGCGGGACACCATCCGGCTTTCGATGCTCTCGCCTTCCTGCATCCCGAGCCGATCGAGGATTGACTTGACCCATGGTCCGGCGAAAATCCGCATCAAGTCGTCTTCCAGGGAGAGGTAGAAGCGGCTGCTGCCCGGGTCGCCCTGGCGACCGCATCGGCCGCGCAACTGCAGGTCGATGCGGCGCGCTTCGTGGCGCTCGGTTCCGATCACATGCAGTCCGCCGATTTCCTTGACGAATCGCCCTTCCTCTTTCATTTTCTCCTTCTCGTCGATTTGCCGGATCAGGTCGATCCACTCCTGCTGGGGCACATCCAGGCGCGTCGCGTATTTGTGCTGCAACATCGCCCAGGCCATCGTCTCCGGATTTCCGCCAAGAATGATGTCGGTGCCGCGCCCGGCCATGTTCGTCGCGATCGTCACGCCGCCTTTGCGTCCGGCCTGCGCGATAATCGAAGCCTCCCGTTCGTGGTGTTTGGCGTTCAGAACGGCGTGAGGGATGCCGCGTCGATCCAGCTGTTCCGCGATCAGTTCGCTCTTTTCAATCGAAACGGTGCCGACCAGGATCGGCCGCCCGCGGCGTTGCGTCGATCGGACCTTGTCGGCCGGCAATTGCTCCCTGGTCTTACCATCGTGAGGCTGGAATTCGACCAGTTCGTCGGACTGCTTGACGATCGTGCCGACCTTCATTTCGCCGTCCGCCATCTCCAGCATATCCCATTTGTGAATCCGCTCGATTTCGTCGACGAGCGCGTTGTATTTCTCGCGCTCGGTGCGGTAGATGACGTCGGGATGCTCGATGCGCCGCATGTCCCGGTTAGTCGGGATCGCCACGACGTCGAGCTTATAGATTTTCCAGAATTCGTTGGCTTCGGTCATGGCCGTTCCGGTCATGCCGCAGATCTTGTTGTAGAGCTTGAAAAAGTTCTGCAGCGTGATCGTCGCCAGCGTCTGCGTTTCCTCCTTGATCTTCACGCCTTCCTTCGCTTCGACCGCCTGGTGCAATCCATCGCTCCATTGCCGGCCGTCCATAAGTCGTCCCGTGAATTCGTCGACGATGATGATCTTGCCGTCCTTGACCACGTATCGCACGTCGCGCTTGTAGAGGTAATGCGCCTTGAGTGCGTTATCGATCAGGTGGGGCCATTCCATATTGCCCGCGGTATAGAAGCTCTCGACCCCCGCCAGCCGCTCCGCTTCGCGGACGCCCGCGTCGGTGAGATGCGCCGAGTGGTCTTTTTCGTTGACGACAAAATGCTGTTCTCGCTTGAGGATTCGCGCGATCCGATCGGCGTCGGCGTAGCGTCGAACGTCATGGTAGGCGGGACCGGAGATGATCAGCGGCGTACGTGCTTCATCGATCAAAATGTTGTCGACTTCGTCGATGATGGCGAAGTTCAGCCGACCTTGTGACTGCTGGTACTCCTTGGGATATCGTTCGTCGCCACGGGACGCCGGCCGCATGTTGTCCCGCAAATAGTCAAACCCGAACTCGTTGTTCGTGCCGTAGGTAATGTCACAGGAATACGATCGCTGGCGTTCCAACACCTCCATATGGCTCTGGATTGCGCCGACCGTCATTCCTAATCCCATGTAGAGTGGGGCCATCCACTCCATGTCGCGACGCGCAAGGTAATCGTTTACCGTCACGACATGCACGCCTTTGCCTTCGATCGCGTTGAGATAGGCGGGCAGCGTCGCGACCAGCGTTTTTCCCTCCCCGGTCACCATTTCCGCGATCGCTCGATTGTGCAGTACCATACCACCGATCAACTGCACGTCGTAATGCCGCATGCCCAAGTAGCGTCGTCCTGACTCACGGCACGCCGCAAATGCCTCGTGAAGCAGGTCCTCCAGCGTTTCACCGGACGCCAGTCGCTCGCGGAACCGTACCGTCTGCTGACGCAACTCCTCGTCCGAGTAGGCCTGAAAACGGCTTTCGAGGGCGTTAATCGAGTCGACCCGCCCCTGCAGTCGCTTGACGTAGCGCGCGTTCGCCGAACCAAATAAGGCCGTTACGCTACGCTCGATACCCCGCATGACGCCGCTCACCGAGCCGGTAACGACTTCCCAAATGCCTTCGAGGACTTCCATATTTGATCCAGCCTTCTGCCGATGCCCCCGTTGCCGATCCACCCTCGCGACCGCGATACGAGCCGAGCGGAAATCGGGGCAACGCGCGCAAACATTTCCTGTGACGTAGCTTATAACGATGCGCAAACAGGGTCAACGCCGTCTTTTCACGCCCCGTGTGCCACGGGTGCGGGCCGTCCCGAACCCGTGCCCGCCCATGCCCAAGCCAGTACCCATCCGTGCCCCTAGGGGACCGTGCAAACGTTGAGACCTCAGGGCAACGTAGGTTTGCAGTGAGATGAGACCGGGCTGGCACAAACGACCGGTCGCGGCCGCTTCTCCACCACTTGCTCATCCGGTCCAGGCCGCGACAATGGGTCCGTACCCTTGGGCCACGCTGTGAATCCACCCCTTCGTCACGACGTATCTATTCGAGGCCAACTGGTCGTTCTTGGATCGGGAACCTCGGTCGGCGTCCCCACAATCGGCTGCGGTTGCCACGTCTGCCGCGGCGGCCACCCGCGCAATCAACGCACCCGCAGCAGCGTTATCCTCGGCCTGTCCCAAGGGAACCTGCTCGTCGATACCTCGCCCGACCTGCGGTCGCAATTGTTGCGGGAGCAGATCGGAAATGTGCACGCCGTCGTCTATACCCACGAACATGCCGATCACTTGTTCGGATTGGACGATCTTCGTTTGTTCCCTTTTTACCTGGGCCATCCGGTACCGATCTATTGCGAGCCGCGCGTCGAGGCCCGCATTCGCCATTCGTTCGATTATGCGTTCCGAGCCCAGGAGCCAACCCATGCCGGCGCGGTGCCGCAACTGGTGTTTCATTCCATCGGCTTGGAACCGTTCCAGGTGCTGGATGCTCCCGTCGTTCCGATCCGTCTGCGCCATGGGCCGCGTTTTGAGGTGCTCGGATTCCGGTTCGGCAATGTTGCCTATTGCACCGATACGAATGAAATCCCCGACACCAGTTGGCCGCTGCTCGAAAAGCTCGACGTATTGATTCTCGATGCACTGCGGGATCGCCGGCATCCGACCCATTTCTCGCTGGCCGAGGCGGTGAGCGCGGCACGCCGGATCGGCGCCCGCCAAACCTACTTCACTCATGTTTCCCATGAACTGGACTACGACGCCGTGAATGCAACGCTGCCCCCAGGCATGGAACTGGCCTATGACGGCCTGCGGATCCCGTTGTAGGGATAGGGTTACGGGTTACGGGGAACGGCCGGATACGGCCTTTAAGGGGTTACCACTAAACGCAAAAAACCGAGCTGAATCTCAAATTGATCTGCCGCCCTCTTCCACCGTTCCCCGTAACCCGTTCCCCTCTTCATTTCTTCGCCAGCTTTTTCGTTGGCAGTTTTTCCAGGTAGTCGGAAGCGATCTGGATAAACTCATCGATCACGAAATCGCGGCGAATCGAATTGCGGCCGTTCGCCTGCTGCTCAATCTGCTTATCGTCTTCCTTTTCGACATCAACTTCACCGCGCTGGGCCATGAATTTGGACATTTCCAGCGGAACCGATTTCCGCGATTTGATGTCGAGATATTTCTGAATATTCTTGGCCAGCTTGCGGTAGTCCTCCGATTCGGCCCGTCGCGCATCGGACCGCAGTTGCAGATCCTGGATGATCTCGGTGTTGACCAACGGCATCTTGGCGAAACGCGCGGCGGAGACGCGATCGAACTCCAGGGCGTAGTCGAGGTCCGACTCGCTGATGTTGTCCATATGGTTGGTGATCGACGGCAGCTTGATGTCGGCGAGCACTCCGCGCTTTTGCGTGCTGTCGCCGTTCGGCCGGTAGAACTGCTGCACGGAGATCTTGAGTGCGCCGTAGTTCGGCCGGTTTCGCGGGTCGCCGAACAGTTTTTCGGACAGATCCATCATGGTCTGGACGGTGCCTTTCCCGTGCGTCGAATCATCGCCCACGATCAATCCGCGGCCGTAATCCTGGATCGCGCCGGCCAGAATTTCGCTGGCGCTCGCGCTGAACTTGCTGGTGGCGACGATCAGTGGTCCGTCCCAGGCCATGCCTGTCTCCAGGTCGTCGTATTGGGTGACGCGGCCGTCGGGGTCTTTGACCTGGACAATCGGCCCCTGGTTAATGAACAGCCCCGTAAGGCTGATCGCTTCATTCAAACTGCCGCCGCCGTTGTGCCGCAAGTCGAGCACCACCACGTCGACGCCTTTGCCGCGGAAGTCGTCCAGAATTCGTTTGACGTCGGTCGTGCTGCTCTTGAACGACTTGCGATTCTCGCGCGCACCTTGCATATCCATGTAGAAACTCGGCAGGTCGACCACGCCGACCTTGACCGGTGAACCATCGGCTTTGCGGCCGCCCTCAAACACTTCGCCCTTGGCTTCGCTGTCACTGAGCTCGATATGCGCCCGGGTAAGCTCAATCGACTTCGTTTCGTTCGTGGCCTTCTGGATGAAGGTAAGCCGGACCACGGTACCGGCCTTGCCGCGAATCATGTCGACGACGTCGTTCAATTTCATGTCAACGACGTCGACCATTTCCCCTGAACTGCCCTGCCCCACCGCGATGACTCGATCTTCGGCCTTGAGCCGCCCGTCTTTGTCCGCCGGGCCGCCAGGGATGATCTTGGAGACGATGGTGTAACCGTCCACCAACTGCAGCGCCGCGCCGATGCCGTCCAGTTGCAAACGCATCTGGATCAGAAAATTGTCGTAGTTACGGCGTGACATATACGAGGTATGCGGGTCGAAGCTGGAGGTCACCGAAGTCAGGAACCACTCCAGCAATTCGTCGCCGTCAACCTGGTGCATGCGCCGCGCGTAGCCGCGGTAGCGGTTCGACAGACGTTTGCGGGCTTCTTCCATTTCCACTTTGTCACGCAACAGGACCAGGAAATCGTACTTGATCCGTTTCGACCAACGACTTTCCGCTTCCGCGGCGGTCGGTGGGTATTCCAGTTTTTCCGGGTCGGTTACAAATTCTTCATCGACAGCAAAGTCGGGTGATTCGGGGATCAGCCGCTCAATCAACTTCAGCCGTTCGTCGACACGCGTCAAAAAGCGATGGAAGATGCGGTAGGCGATGCTGACGTCGCCGGCTTCCTTCAAACGGTCGTCGATCTCGCGCCGGGACTGCATGAACTCATCGATATCCGCTTGCAGGAAGTAGTTCTTTAACGGATCAAGCGTTTTCAGGAACAGCTTGATCGATCGTTCGGAAATCTCGTCGTCCAAGGGGTGTCGTGAGAGGTGGTCGGTCTTCAGGTACCGGGTCACCAGATTCGTGATGCGACGATCGGTCTGGCTTGGCCCGTCGGCCAGGTCCCAAGCCGCGGCGGGGATTGCGGTCCACCCAGCGGAAACCAGGACCGCTCCGAAGCATATAACAGCCGCTCGCGCCGCTCGCGAACCTCGACCAGAAAAAAACCCAAGGATATCCATTACGAGTCCTCTCTTTTCGTGAGCCGTCCCTGGCGTAACTGTCCCGAGAATAATGAGTTGTAGATGGTAGGTCAGTTAGTCGGGTGACGCAATATCGAAGCCGGACCCGGTCCTGACTTTGTTATCTTACGCAGATCGCCGGAAATGGCGAGTCATCGATTAGCCTGCAATTCGGTACGGACCCGCCGTTCGATCAGTTCAACCAGGGCGGGATCCGGCCCCAGATGGTCGGCGAAACCGACGTCCCAGCCATGGTTTGCGTCGGCCCAGGCCCGCAGATCGTGGCGAATCTGTTCCAGCACATGGCCGTGGAAAAGCAGGTGCGGCTGGACGATCAGCGGCCCCGGCGTGCGAGACTCGAGTTCCCGCAGGGTGGTGGCCAGCGACGGCGGCTGCGCCGCGACAAAGCAGAGCCGCGAATTGCCGGTGGGGGTCGCCTTGTGGCGCAGTTCCGTAAACCGGCAGGCCTCGTCGATCGCATCGGGATCGCTGGTTCCCCGCCCGACAAACAGAGACGTGCAATGTTCCAAAGGGGGCGTTCCCAGCGTGCGATAGGCCTGCCAGAACCTGGCGGCGGAGAGCTGAAGCAGTTCGGGGTCGCAGCCGAGATGGGATGCGTAACGGACGTTGATCGCCCGGGATGGGAACGCGGCACGCAACCCTTCCTCGATTGCGTCCGGGATATCGCGTTTGACGTGGCGGGCGGCGAAGAGCAGTACCGGGACGACGATCAATAGTTCGTCGGGGTGCGGATCCAATGTCGCCAGTCCCTCGGCGATCGATGGTGCGGCAAGTTCCAGAAATGCTGGCTGGACGCGTGCGTCGGCGAGCCGCTCGCGGGCGCGTTGGGCCAGGCAGAGAAATTCCTGTTGCCCTGTCTGGTCACGGGTTCCGTGTCCGACAAGCAGAACGGCGGGGTGCGCCGGTCGGTCGCTCATTCTGCATTCTCCGAATTACGGTAGGCTCCGCCGATCGGATACGGCAATCGCCCCCCGTGGAACGTGTTGCGGCGGGTGCCCTCCAGAATGGTTTTGTTATATTTTAGTGGCCTGCCAACCGTCGAGTGGATGGGGTTCGGAGCAAATGCTGACTATGGATGAGCGGTCCCGGTCGTTTCTGACGATGATCAACGGCGCAAGCCTTGGCTCGCGATATCCGCTCGACCCATCGACCGAGAACCGCATTGGGCGCGGACTCGACTGCCAGATCGCCTTGAACGACCCGCGGTGCTCGCGCCTGCATGCGTCGCTGGTCGGATTTCCGTCGATTGGCGACAGCGGCCAACTGCTGTCCAAACGGGTCATTCCGACCGACTGGTCGGAGCGACTCGCGAAATCTCGGTCGACTTGCGCGTCATCGCGGCCACCAATCGGGATCTGAGCGAATTCGTGCGCGATGGCCGATTCCGCGAAGACCTGTACTACCGCCTGAGCCTGTTCGAGCTGCTGATCCCTGCCCTGCGTGATCGGGGCGAGGATATCGGCGTCCTGGTCCACTATTTTCTGGAATATTTCCGTGTCCAGCACGGCCGACCCGGACTGGAACTGTCGTCCGCCGCCCGGGCAAAACTGCTCGAATACCGTTGGCCCGGCAACGTGCGGCAACTCCGCAATGTCATCGACAGCACCGTGGAGATGGCGGAAGACGACCAGATCCAACTTCACGATTTGGGCTTGCGTGATGTTGGCAATACCTATCGAATGGAGACCCTTCGGCTCGACTTTTGGGAGCGAAAGCTGATTCAGGAAGCCTTGCTGCGGACCCAAAACAACGTGCCGGAAGCGGCCAAATTGCTCGGCATCGGCCGGGCGACATTGTATCGGAAGCTGGCGAGTACCAGATTGCGCGTTAGCTGTCGGTTGTGCGTTGAACTGGGGCAAGATGCCCCAGCAACGCCGGTCGGGTCTGGAGATCCGGCCTGCCAAAACAGGGACAGGACCAAGACACGAACAGGAGTGAGACGGAGTTCATGATCAGTTTGGGATTGAGCCTGTTTCCGGAATTCGAACCGCACCCGCTGCTGCGAAGCGGTCATTTGCAGACGATCTGGTCGGCGTTATGGACCGTCCGACGGCATCGGTACCGCGCCGCGCAACACCTGGTGACGCTGGACAGTCAGGAGAAACTGGTACTGCACGACGATTGTCCAACGTCGTGGTCCTCCACGGCGCCGTGCGTGTTACTGCTGCACGGCCTGGGGGGCTCGTACGCGTCGACCTACATGGTCCGACTGGTGGAGAAACTGAATCAGCGCGGAATCCGCGTGTTTCGCATGGACATGCGCGGTTGCGGCGCGGGGCACGCGTTGGCGGTAAGTCCGGGCCATGCCGGACGCAGCGAGGACGTTCGGGCCTGTGTCGCGCGGATCCGTGAAACCTGTCCCTCGGCCCCGCTGCGGATCGCCGGGTTCTCCCTGGGAGGAAACCTCGTGTTGAAAATGCTCGGGGAACAACTGCATCCGCCGGGCCATATCGACCGCGTGCTCGCCGTCTCCCCACCGATCGATCTGGAACTCTGCGCGGCCAACATCCGCCAGTATCGGTTCTATGATCGAGCGTTTGTCCGGTCACTTTGCGCCCAGATCCGACGGCGACGGAGGACGTTGCCGCAACTGCGCCGCCTGCCGATCACTCCCCAGCCCCGCTCGATCCAGGAGTTCGACGATCGCATTACCGCTCCGCTGGCCGGTTTTCGCGATTCGTTGGACTATTACCAACAGGCGAGTGCCGCTCCACTCCTAGGGCGAATTGACGTCCCCACCACCATCCTGGCGGCAGCCGACGACCCACTTATTCCGGTGCGAATGTTCTCCCGCCCCGATCTATCGCCCAGAGTCCAGGTCCACGTGACCCGGCATGGCGGACACCTCGGATATATCGCCGCCGCCAGCGATGATCCCGACCGCCGCTGGCTCGATTGGCGCGTGGTGGATTGGGTTTGCGGCTGACGGGAAGCTATGATGGTGGCGATCCGGCGGACGCCGAATCGAGTTCCAGGCATCACGTACTTCGAGAAACCAACCATGCACGCGCCGCAACCGATCGGGAAAACCACGATCTATCGTTTTGCTCTGCTTGCCCTATCCTCGTTGGCCGCCCTCAGCAACTCGACGCTGTCCATTCAAGCCCAGGAATGGACACGTTTTCGCGGTCCGAACGGAACGGGACAAAGTGAAGCCACCACCATCCCCGAAAAATGGACCGACACCGATGTTCATTGGAAACGGGAACTGCCCGGCTCAGGAAACGGATCGCCGGTGCTGTGGGGTGACTTGCTGTTCCTGATGAGCGGTGATCTGGAATCGTCCGAGCGCTATCTTACCTGCCTGGCCGCGGAGAGCGGACAGGTCGTCTGGCGCAAGGATTTTCCGTCGAAGCCGCATAAACTGCATTTGAAGAGCAGTTATGGGTCGAGCACTCCCGCCGTCGACGCCGATTTTGTCTACTTCGCCTGGTCGGATCCCGACCATACCTGGCTGCGCGCGTTCCGGCACGACGGCACGGAAGCCTGGTCGATCGATCTGGGGCCTTGGCTTAGCATGCACGGATTCGGGACCTCCCCGATGCTGGTTGATGATCTGGTGGTCGTTTCGGCCTCGCAGGAGTCACCGACCAACAACAGCGACGACGTCAAACCCAAGGAAAGCTACGTGGCCGCCGTCGAACGCGCGACCGGAAAACTGCGATGGAAGACGCCGCGCGAAGTCGGCACCGCTTCGTATTCGGTCCCTTGTCTGTACCAACCTGCGAACGGCCCGACACAACTGTTGTGCACCGACACGACATCGGGAATGTTCAGCCTCGACGCCCGTAGCGGCAAACCGCTCTGGAACGTCCCGGCATTTTCCAAGCGCACCGTCAGCTCGCCGGTGATCATCGGCGATCTGGTCTTCGGTTCGACCGGCTCGGGGGGGGGCGGCAATTACGTTAGCGCGATCCGCTTGGGCGAAACACCGTCCGTTGCCTACGACATCAAGTCACCGGCACCGTATGTTCCCTGCATTGTTCCTTACGGTGAACTGGCCTTTCTCTGGGGCGATAACGGCATTGTGCGCTGCATCCAGGCGGCTGACGGAACCATCCACTGGACGGAACGCGTGGGCGGGAATTTCTTCGGTTCCCCGGTTCGCGTCGCGGACAAGGTCTACTGCATGAGCGAGGAAGGCGACGCAGTGGTCATCGCCGCCAGCAAGGAATTCCGCCTGCTGGGCCGCACCCCGCTGGGCGAAGGCAGCCGCGCCACCCCGGCGGTGGCAAAAGGCAGAATGTATCTCAGAACCTACTCGCATCTGATCTGTATTGGCGCGAAGTCGACTCTTGCGCAGGCAAGGTAAGCTTCTTAATCTTACTCGTACTCAGCGAAGCGGTATTCGTACTCGACCACATCTATTGATCCAACTCCAGTTTGTCCATGCTGGCGACTACGAATGCGAGTACGATTAAGAGTAAGAGTAAGAGTAAGAGTAAGAGTAAGAGTAACGCCGAGGGCGGGCGCTGGTGCGTAACTGGCAATTCTGGATCGATGTCGGGGGGACCTTCACCGACTGCGTCGCGCGCTTGCCCTCCGGTGAGCTGCGACGGCGGAAAGTGCTGAGTTCCGCGGTCACGAAAGGGCAGATCAGCGCACGCCCCCGTGCCGATCAATTCGCGGACCAGCGACGCGTGGGAGACCCGCTCGATTTCTGGCAAGGCTGGCAGTTGCGCTGGCGGCACTCGAGCGGGCAATGGATCGATGGCGGGCTGATATCGGGGTCGGATCGCGATCGGGGAATTTTGACCGTAAGGATCCGAGATCACGAGCTGCCGCCGATCGGAACCGCGTATGAACTGGCGTCGGAACTCGACTCGCCCACGGTGGCGGTTCGTTTTCTGCTGGGACTCGGCGCTGGCACCCCGCTGCCGCCGGTCGAGATTTATTTGGGCACGACCCGCGGAACGAACGCTCTTTTGACGCGCACGGGTGCCCGCACCGCATTCGTCACGACGCGCGGATTCGCCGACATTCTCCGTATCGCGAATCAGGACCGGCCAGAACTGTTTGCCTTGGCCATCGTCAAGCCGCAGCCACTGTTCGAACGGGCGGTCGAGATCGATGAACGGGTCGCCGCGGATGGCGCGGTCCTCACGGTGTTGGACCTCGATGCGGCTCGACGCCAGCTGATGGAACTTCGCACGGCCGGTATCGAATCGGTGGCGATCTGTCTGATGCATGGGTATCGGTACCACGAGCACGAGCGGCAACTGGCGCACCTGGCGCGAAGCATCGGGTTCCGGGATGTGCGCGCGTCCCATGAAGTGGCACCGCTGGCCCGGATCGTCGCGCGCGGTGACACGACGCTGGTCGACGCCTACCTGCAGCCGGTTTTGCGGGACTATCTGGCGCGGATCGAACAGCAGCTGGCGTGCGATGCAGGTTTCCGCCCGCTGCGCGTATTGACGTCCGCGGGCGGCCTGGTCCCGGCAAGCGACTTTCGCGCCAAAGACAGCGTTCTTTCCGGTCCCGCAGGCGGCGTGGTCGGTTATTCGCGCGTCGCGCGGGCCGCCGGATTTCATCGTGCGATCGGGTTTGACATGGGCGGCACGAGCACCGATGTGTCGCGGTTTGATGGGCAGTACGAACGGGAATACGAGACGCGGAAGGCCGGCGTTCGGATCGTGGCGCCGATGCTGGCGATCGAGACGGTCGCCGCTGGTGGCGGGTCGATCTGCGGCTTCGACGGGGTGCGACTGTTTGTCGGGCCCGCCAGTGCCGGCGCCGATCCCGGACCCGCGTGCTACGGACGCGGCGGTCCGTTGACCGTGACCGATCTGAATTTCTTTCTCGGTCGCATCCTGCCCGATTACTTCCCGTTTCCGTTGCATGCGGCGCCCGTCGAACAGGCTCTGGACGACCTGCGGCAGTCGATGCGCGATGCCGTGGCCGATCTCCCGTCCCGCCTGGAAATCGCCGAAGGCCTCCTGGCGATCGCGAATACCCAGATGGCCCAGGCGATCCGCTCGATTTCCGTCGCCAAAGGTTACGACCCACGCGACTATCTGCTGGTTCCGTTCGGCGGAGCGGCGGGACAGCACGCCTGTGATGTGGCTCGCGAACTCGAGATCGACCAGTGGTTGAGTCATCCCGATGCGGGACTGATGAGCGCGCTGGGGATTGGTCTGGCGGACGCGGTGCGGCATCGCCTGCAGGCATACTATCGCAACTTGAGCGAGGTGCCAGCGGCGGAGCTTAGCGCCACGTTCGCGCGCCTGGCCGACGAATGCCGGACCGAGCTGCTCGCGGAGTCGATCGCGCCCGATCGGATCACGATCCAGGAGTCGTTGGAGCTGCGCTATGTCGGCGTCGACGCCTCGTTGATCGTCGAGCGGCCGGACGATGGCGACTACGAAGCCGCCTTTGCGACCCTGCATCGAACCCGCTACGGGTACGACTACGCCCAGCGGCCGCTCGAGCTCGTAGCGGCACGCGTCGTTGCCACCGGGCATTCGGATTGCACCTTGCCGCCATCGGTATCCGTCGCGGGGCGCGAGGCGACTCCGCAAGGCAGTTCGCAAACCTGCTTCGCCGGCGCATGGTGTGCCACACCGGTCTACCAGCGCGAACAATTGCCGCCTGGAGCGCGTATCCCCGGTCCCGCGATCGTCGCCGAACCGTACGCTACCACGGTGCTGGCGCCGGAATGGCGGGGCGAGATTCTCTCGGGCGGTGCACTGCTGGTGCGTCGCGCACCGGTCGCGAGCGGCGGATCGTCGAGCCAACCCCGGTCGGCGGCCACCGACCATGGCTCGGACTATGATCCCGTGCGTCTGGAGGTCATCAGCCGCCACCTGACGTCGATCGCCGAGCAGATGGGAATCGCGTTGCGCAATACGGCGACGAGCGTCAACGTCAAGGAACGGCTCGACTTCAGCTGCGCGATCTTCACGGCGGCCGGAGAACTTGTCGTCAACGCGCCCCATATTCCTGTACACCTCGGCGCGATGGGAGAAACCGTGCGGCGCATTGTCACCGACCTTCCGCCACTCGCGCCCGGGGATGTGCTGATTACCAACGATCCGTACCGCGGCGGATCCCACCTGCCCGACATCACTGTGGTGACTCCGGTCCACGATCCCCAGTCGGGCGAACTCTGGTTTTTCACCGCCAGTCGAGCCCACCATGCGGAGATCGGCGGAATCACACCCGGTTCGATACCGCCGTTTTCGACCTCTCTCGCCGAAGAAGGGGTTTTGATCTCTTCGTTTAAGTTGGTCGACCGCGGCCAACCGCGCTGGGAGGAGCTGCGCGCGATGCTGGTGGCCGGCCCGTTCGGATCGCGCTCGCCGGCGGACAACCTGGCCGACCTGGAAGCGCAGGTCGCCGCCAACCAACTCGGGCGGCTCGCGGTGGAAAAACTGGTCGAGCGATATACCTGGCGCGAAGTGCAGCGCTACATGGCGATCCTGCAACAGGTCGCCGACCGCAAGCTGGCGCAGGCTCTGGCACGGCTGCCGCGCGGTCGCCATACGTTCCGCGATTCGCTGGACGACGGTTCGCCGATCTGTGTTGCGATTACGATCGAGTCCGACGGTCTGGAATTCGACTTTACCGGCACCGCCGGAGTCTTGCGATCCAACCTGAATGCGAATCGCGCCATTGTCCTGGCGGCGATCATGTACTGTTTGCGCTGCATGATCAACGAGGAGGTTCCGCTGAATCATGGGCTGTTGCGGCGCGTGAAGCTGGTGTTGCCGGAATGCCTGTTGAATCCACCGGCAGGGCCCACGGCCGCCGACTGTCCGGCGGTCGTCGGCGGGAATGTGGAAACGTCGCAACGGGTCGTCGACGTGATCCTCGGCGCGCTGGGACTTGCGGCCGCCAGCCAGGGCACAATGAACAACCTGCTCTTCGGGAACGATCGGTTCGGCTACTACGAGACGATCTGTGGCGGTTCCGGCGCGACCCCGGACGCCGAGGGGGCCGACGCCGTGCATACGCATATGACGAATACGCGTCTTACCGACCCCGAGGTTCTGGAATTGCGGTTTCCAGTTCGCCTGCTGGAATTCTCGATTCGCAATCACTCGGGAGGCGACGGAGCACACCGCGGAGGCAACGGAGTCGTTCGGCGTCTGCAGTTCCTCCAGCCATTGCAACTGTCGATCCTTTCCCAGCGGCGCGGGCCGTATCCGCCCTTCGGACTCGCCGGTGGCGGGCCAGGCGCCTTGGGCGTGAATCTGCTGTGCCGCGCGGACGGCGCCGTGGAACAACTCGCCGCCTGCACCACGCTCGCCGTTCAACCCGCCGACGAACTGATCATCCAAACGCCCGGCGGCGGCGGCTACGGAAGGTAGCTACGAACAAGTTTTGAGCTACGCGTTCGGTTACGTGCGGCGGCGGAAGCGGTGGAAGATCAATGTCCCGAGGGTGATGATTACGGCGGCGGTAACGGTCTGTGGAGTCCAACAGACAAAAATACCGAGCAGCACGCGGTCCAGTTCCTGGGCCGGCCGCATTGTTGTGCCGAGATAAACGGCGCCGGTCAGCAACAGCATCGCGCACAGGACCACGATGATCGCCCGCTGCTGCCACGGAATGGCGCGGGGAATGAAGGCGATTCCAATCAAGATCCAGGGACCGAAAAAATAGATTGCCGCCAGCACTTCACGTTTCGCGGAACCGATCCGGGTTCCCAGCGCCAGCAGGATGGACGCCAGCGTCATGAAGGTCAGAAGTCCCCGCAGTGAAACTTGAAAATTGCGTTCGGGCTGGGTTTCTAATTCTTCGAATTCCGCCACCAGGCGATTCAGGAAGGGAACCTGGGTCAGCGTGACGAGTCCCAGTACCAGCGCCAGCAGCAGGCCGCAACCGACGTCCGCCAGCAGCCAAGGATAATCGACGTAGTAGCCGCCATAGGTATTGCCGCTCTCCCAGAACTCCCAGGGAACGCCCAAAGCGACTCGATAGGCCCAGACCCTTCCGAACAGATTCCCGCCGCCTTCCGAACGGACAAAATACGACCCGGCGTTGGCGGCACCGGCAATCAAGACGCCGGCCATACAGCCGCGCAGGAACCAGGCGCCGCGCGATCGGGAGATCACGACCCGAAATCCTTGCCGCGGCGATTGGCCACGAACAGCAGCAGCATCCCCATGCCCATCAGGACAATGGAGACGGAATAGGGCAGCGTCGAATCGGCACCGCGCAGCGGCAGCGCGATCATCGGCGCGGCGATTCGCGCCAGCGCGCTTACGCTCTGGCTGACCCCCATAATCCCTCCTTGCTTCTCCGGATCGCTGCGGCGGCTGATTAACGATTGCAGCGAGGGCGTAATAAACGCGAAACCGCTGACCTCGATCGTGGCGGCAAGAAACAGCAAAGGCACGCTGGTAGAGCGAGCAGCAATCTGCAACACCACAAATCCGGCGATCGTCAACGCCCCGCCGATCAGCGCCAGTCGATGCTCGGCGACACGTCCGGACAGCCTGCGCACAATGCCGCCCTGCACGATACTCAGCACCAGCCCGATGAACGCGAACACGTACAACACATTTTTCAGGTCAAAACCAAATCCATGCTGGTCGCTCTTGAGCAACAACGAGAGTGTCGATTCGAAACCGCCGAATGCCACGACACTGATGAACGAGGTGGCCAGCAGTTCACCCACTGACGGCGTTCGCAGCGCGTCGACCAGAGCATCCAGACTGAAGCGATGCCGCGCCGTCGCGTCGGCATGCTCCAGGTGCCGGGACTCCGGAAGCATGAAAATCGCCAGCAGCAAGGCTGTTCCCGAAAGGGCTCCGGCCAGATATCCCGGCCAGGGACTGGCCGAGATCGGCCCCGGCCCCCAAAGCGCCGCCGCACCGAGCAGTGGTCCGAACGTAAATCCCAGCCCGAACGCGGCACCAATCAGCGCCATTCCCTTGGTGCGGCCTTCGAGCGGCGTCGAATCGGCGATGTACGCTTGCGCCGTCGAGATCGTAGCGCCGGCGATCCCCGCGCCGATCCGCGTCACAAACAGTAGCGGGAGACTCAGCATCGCCGTCGCCACGCCAAACAGCGAGTAGAACACCGTCGAGCCGGCCAGTCCCACCAGCAACACCGGCCGTCGGCCGATCGAGTCCGACAATCGTCCCCATAACGGCGCGAACAGGAACTGCATCAGCGAAAAGCACGACATCAACATCCCGATCCAGAGCCCCTGGTCCTTCAATCCGAACTCCTCGGCATAGATCGGCAATAGCGGCAGCACCATGCCAAATCCGAGCAGGTCGATAAAGACCGTGAGAAAAATGACCAGCAGCGACCCACGGCGCGGAGCGGATTGAGAGATGTTTGTCATGATCGGGGGCGATCGGTCGCGATAGCGACGTCAATCACCAAACAGGCGTTCCTTGAGAAAAGTGTAGGCCAATGCCTGCATGTAGGCCGCCTGCCGATTGTTCGCCGCTCCGCCATGTCCGCCTTCGATATTCTCGTAATACAAAACGTCGTGGCCGTCCGCCTCCATCCGCGCCATCATCTTGCGGGCGTGGCCAGGATGCACGCGGTCATCGCGTGTCGAGGTGGTAAACAACACGGTTGGGTACTTACTATCCTTGTGCAGGTTCTGGTACGGGGAAAACGTACGAATGAACTCCCATTCCCTCGGATCGTCCGGGTTGCCGTATTCGGCCATCCAGGAAGCGCCGGCCAACAGCTTGTGGTAGCGTTTCATATCCAGCAGCGGTACCTGGCAGACCACCGCCTGAAACAGTTCCGGATAGAGCGTGATCATATTCCCCATCAGCAATCCGCCGTTGGAACCGCCTTGGATGCCGAGGCGCCGCTTGCTGGTGACCTTACGCCGCACGAGATCTTGCGCGACCGCGGCGAAGTCCTCGTAGGCTCGATGCCGATTCGCTTTCAGCGCCGCCTTGTGCCAGCGTGGGCCATATTCGCCGCCGCCGCGAATGTTCGCGACGACGTACACGCCCCCCTGCGATGTCCAGGCCCGGCCAACCCCGGCGTTATAGCTGGGAGTCATCGAGATCTCAAAGCCACCGTAGCCATAGAGCAGCGTGGGGTTGTTGCCGTCCCGTTTCACGTCGCGTCGCGCGACCATGAAATACGGCACGCGCGTGCCGTCGGCGCTGGCGGTGAAATGCTGGCTGATCGTCAGCCCTTCCGCGTTGTAAAAATCGGGCAGCTTCTTCAACCGCTCCGGCTCGCCTTCGATCCCGCCGTAATACAGCGTCGTCGGAGTGGTGTAGTCGGCCGTGGTCATGAAGTACCCGTTGGTCTCGTCGGGATCCTCGGCGACAACCGAGACCGTTCCGAATTCCGGCGCTCCGCGAAACGGCGACCGTTTCCAACCGTCCTTGTCGCGACGAAACACGAACAGGCGATTCTTCACATCCTCCAGAACATTGACGAAAAGGAAGTCCTTGGTCGCCCCGAAACTGGCGAGCGAAGAGCGTTCCGTCGGCTCGAACAACAGATCGAATCGACGCTGACCGGCCATGAACTGGTCGAAATTGGCAACCAGCAGCGCGCCGGCCGGATAGTCCTTCCCCGCCACGCTCCACGGATCTCGCAATTCCACCAACAGCCATTCCCGCGCGACGCTTTTGTTGGCGCTGTCGGGCACGTCAATCTTCACAAGCTGGCCATTCGCGGCGCGCTGGAATAGTTCGTAGCTGTAGAAGGCAACCGCGCGACGGACAAAATCGCGTTCGAAGCCCGGCGAATCGTCGTGCACCGCCGAAATCGACATGTCGTCCGGCGTGCCTTCGTAGACCACCGAGGCCTGCGCAAGCGGCGTCCCCCGCTTCCATTGCTTGACGATCCGCGGGTAGCCGGATCGAGTCATCGCCCCTTCGCCGAAATTGGTGTAGATGAAAACGTTGTCCCGATCGATCCAACCCATGCCGCCCTTGGACTCCGGACGTTCAAATCCTCCGGGGACCCAGTCGCGGGTCTCCAGATCGAATTCCCGGGTCACCGTCGCATCCGCACCGCCGCGAGACAGACTGATCAGACATCGTTTGTAGTCCGGGCGCAGCAAGGTCGCCCGGGCCCAAACCCAGTTCTCTTTCTCGCGCTCCGCGATCTGGTCCAGGTCCAGCACGACCTCCCAGTTCGGTTCCGGCTTGCGATATTCCTCCAGGGTCGTTCTCCGCCAGATGCCCCGCTCGTTTTTCTGATCACGCCAGAAATTGTAGTAGTACGGGCCAATCTTGGTGACCGTCGGAATCCGTTCGCGCGAATCAAGGATCGCCAGCAAGTCGTCTCGCAACTTGCCGAAACCGGCGTCCGACTCGTACCGCTTCTGGGTTACGGCATTACGCGCCCGGACCCAATCGAGCTGCTTTTCGCCGGTGACCTCCTCCAACCACAAGTTTGGATCTTCGGCGTCGTCTGCTCGCGACAACATCGCGACTCCTCCTTGCAGCAGGACTCCCGCTATCAACCAAATCGCCGTGCGTCGTATGCTCGTCGTCACAAAATCGCTCGCTTATGCCTGGGAACGGATTCTGGAAACCGACCTATCGTCCTGGATTTTGGCAGATATCGCAAGCGGTCCGAGGCTGCCGCCAACACGGGCCACTCGCCGCCACTCGCCGCCACTAGCCCCCGGCGCCTGAATTGTGACCGTTCGCCGTCGAGGTTACGATAGGCTCTATGACGGACCCCGGCAATGGTTCCTCGTTCGCGACAACGCGTTGGACAATGGTCTGTGCGGCACGAGACGGCAAAGACTCGGCGGCGCGCACCGCATTGGCCGAACTCTGCCAGGCCTATTGGCGGCCATTGTACGGCTATGTTTGACGCCGCGGGTTCAGCGAGCCGGACGCGCAGGATCTCACGCAAGCGTTCTTCGCCTGGCTGCTGGAACGAAACCCTCTGGAGTCGCCTGAACGGCCCGGGGGACGTTTTCGAGCATTCCTGCTCAACTGCCTGAAGAACTTCCTGCACAACCAGCACGATCGCGAGCAGGCATTGAAACGTGGAGGCGGCGTCCGGCACCTGCGATTGGATTTCGACGAGACGAAGCAGGCACTCGACCCAGCCGACCCGCGGACGCCGGAGTCGGCGTTTGAACGGCAATGGGCACTCTGCCTGCTGGAGAAAGTCGAGAATCGCCTGCGCGAGGAGTATACCGACCCGCGACGGGTCGCTTGGTACGAAGCGCTGCATCCGCTGCTGACCGGCACGGAAAACGTCCCCCAGGAGTCGATTGCGAACAAGCTCGGGGCGACACCGGCCGCGGTCAAGGTGGCCCTGCACCGATTGCGACGCCGCTTTCGAGAGCTGTTGCGCGACGAAATCGCTCAGACGGTTGCCAGCCCGGACGAGATCGACGGGGAAGTCCTCGAACTTTTCTCGGCGCTCCAACATGACCCGTAGCTCGAAACTTGTACGTAGCTCGAAACTTGTTTCGAGCTACTTTCTTTGGCGAAACGCAGGGTCTCGAAACAAGTTTCGAGCTACGTGCTTTTTTCGATCTGATCCCGTAACCTCAACTCGTTTTCACTGTGGATAGGAGAAGCAAGATCCCGTGTCGGAGTTGGAAACCATGGAAAACCTGAACCGATGCCAGCGTTGTGGCGCGGCACTCCCCGCGCCGGGGGGGCGCTGTCCCGCGTGCCTGATGCGATTGGGACTGAGCGATCGCGAAAACGACGCAGCGGACCGTGGTGACGAAGCGGAACTGTCCTGGTCGAACGATAATCCGGTCCCAGGTCGCAACGCCGCCGCCGCCCTGGATTTGTCCGTGCTGGCGGACAAGTACGAGATCGGCGAGCAACTGGGTCAGGGCGGCATGGGCAGCGTCTATCGCGCGCGCCAAAAAAGCCTCGACCGCTGGATTGCCCTCAAGGTGATCCACCCTCAGACGGCGGCGCAGCCCGGATTTTCGGAGCGATTCGCTCGAGAAGCGCGGGCCCTGGCGCGACTCAACCATCCGAACATCGTGGCCGTCTACGATTTCGGGCAGGTCGGTCCGCTCTGCTATTTCGCCATGGAACTGGTCAACGGTACCAACCTACGCAGCCTGATCGCGGCGAAAGATCTCTTGCCCGAACATGCCTTTGCGCTGGTGCCCCAGTTATGCGATGCGCTGCAATACGCTCACGACGAAGGGGTCGTGCACCGCGATATCAAGCCGGAAAACATCCTGATCGATGCGCGAGGCCGTGTGAAAATCGCCGACTTCGGCCTCGCCAAACTGATCGATCAGCCGTCCATCGACGGCACGCTCACCGGCACCAATCAGGTCATGGGCACCATGCGCTACATGGCCCCGGAGCAGATGGAAGGCGCTCGGCAAGTGGATCATCGCGCGGACATCTATTCCCTGGGGGTCGTCCTCTACGAGATGCTGACCGGCGAACTGCCGCTGGGGCAATTCGAACCACCCTCCAGGAAAGTGCCGCTCGATCAGCGGCTGGATGGCGTCGTGCTGCGAGCGCTGGCTAAGGAACCGGAACGCCGCTACCAGCAGGCGGAACATGTAAAGACCGACGTCAGCTCGATCACCGGGTCTCCGCAATCCTCCACGCCTGCGCGACCTGCGGAGCGTGCCCAACCATCGCCTCCGCCCCCATCGTCGCCTCCGCTATGGCCATCGTCCCCCGTTGAGACGACCTCGGACGACGCGTCCGCGTCGCCTGACTCGAGCTCATTCCCGGGATGGGCCGTGGTGATTGCGGCTTGCGTAGGGTTGTTCGCATTGTTCTTGCCTTGGACGGAAACGACATTACAAATCCGAGGCAGCTCGACGAGCGAACGATTTACGTCGTCGGGTATCGATTACTACCCTTCCGCGTTGGCTGCCGGATGCGCCGTGCTCGCGATGGTTACGGCGATCGGAAGCTCGCGATTGGCGCACTTCCTGCCGCGGTCGGTGTTGCTGATCGCCACGGGTATTTCGCTGCTGTTGGTGGTGGGCATGGTGTTTGGGCTCGACGTACAGCCTGCGGAATCATCCCGGTATGTGAAGTTCTTCACACAGCACGGTATCTGGTTCGATGGATCCGATTCGCATTTTGCCTTTCGCTCTTCTTCGTGGTCGCTCGTGGTTTCGCGCAGCGTGGAGCGCAAGACCCACGTGTTCATCGCCAGTATTGTCGGTATCGCGCTGGCCGGCCTGGGGACAGTGCTGATGGCGCAACAATGGCGAACGACGACAGCCACGGATCGCGACAAGGCCCGGTCGTGGATCCTGGAGGCTCGATCGATCCTGTTTGCTCTGGCGCTGATGGCGATTCCGTCTCTGGCGTTGTCGGCTGCGATGGTCTGGATCCAGTACCTTCGTCACGGGCAATGGAATGACACAACGCAGGTAATGATCGTCGCGCTGTTCCTGCATGGGGCGCACCTGTTGATCGCCGTGCCGTTGCTGTTGCTGGCCGCGGTGCGATTGGCAGATTGCCGGTCGCGCTGGCTGGCATGCGGGACTCTGGCGGCGTTTTGGATCCCCACAGGTCCGATGTCGGTCGTCGCCGTACCTCTGGCGATCTGGGGCTGGTGCCTCTTGCGGCGCTCCGAGCTGCGGAAGGAGTTCGATTCCAAGGTCATTGACGGCCCCAGCGTCGAGCGGGCTTTGAAAATCGCGGGAGTTGGCTCGACCGTTATCATTGGATTGCTCGCCCTGATCGCTGCCATTTATTACCTGCTCGGCCTCGTCGTGATCGGCATGGAGATCCATCGAGGAACCATCGAGGTACCGGCGTGGCTTGTGGCCGACGTGGCGTTTGCACTGTTGGCGGTGGTCGTCTGGCTTTTCGTGACACTGCTGCGCGGGTGCTTCGATCTGATCGCCACCCAGGTGACAATTACCGCGTTCGTGGTCGCATCGATCTGCTGTGTCGCCTTTCCGCCCTGGGGTGTTTGGGTTTGGGATTTGTTGATACAGCGCACCGCCAGCGGCGCGCGGGTCTACCGTGTCTACCGTCTCCGAAACAAGCGCACCGGCCCCGGCATCGACGCCGAGAATTCGGGAGCGGAATACCGCGACACCTTGCGGTTCAACATGTCGTCCAAGTCGATCTGGGGAGCACTTGTACTCTGCGGATCGATCGTGCTGCTGGTGTTTTCGACTATGAAGAGTGAATCGCCGCGGAGGGGCTCGAGCAAATCGATGGTGCGGGGCCCGGCCACCCTCAGTGGGGAAACGATCGACCACAGCGTGCCGGAGTTCTTTCGTTTGGCGGAGCGGGGTGATTTCGGTACGATCCGCCGCATGCTCGATATCGGTCAGCACAGTGTCAATGATAAGGACCCTCAAGGGCGGACTGCTGTGATGATCGCCGCTGCCAATGGACATGTCTCGATGGTCGTGTCGCTGGCCCTGATGGGAGGCAGCCTGGCGGAACGGGATGTACTGGGACGCAATGCGCTGATGCACGCGGCCGAGTTTGATCGAGCCGACGTGATCCGGGCATTATTGGATGTCGAGGACGAAACGCTCAAGCTGCAAGCGCTCGCCGAAAAAAGGCCCGTCAGCCAGGACGAGGTCAGTGCAACGCTGATTCGCCTGGGAGTGGACGCATCCCTCGCGCGAAATCTCGGTACGGCGATTCCAAGACTGGCGGTCGACACGGATGCCCAGGAATCGCGTGGGATGACCGCCTTGATGTTGGCACTGAAGAGCCGGTCGCTGGCAGCCGCGAAGGAAATCCTGCGCCGGCCCCTGAAACCGGATCTTGTCGATATCGACGGACGCAACGCGTTGCATCATGCCGTGGCTTCGAGACTGTTCGAGAGCAAGTCGATCGTCAACGACACCGATTTCGCCAGGCACCCGCTGCTCCAACCGAAAATGTTGGGCCACGCCGACAAGAATGTTCGCACGCCCTGGGCGATGGCCCAGGACATGGGGCACACACAGACCGCGGAACGCATCGCCGCCCACGTCCGCGGTGAAATTGCCGGTTATGACGAATTGGTGCAACTTGGCGTGCCGGAGATCGCAGGCGTGCTGCGGGATCGCGGACTCTTGTATTACGCCATTCAGCGCGTGGCGGAATCCGAGGCCGATCTTCAAGCGGCCCGTAAACTGGCCAGCCCGGTGGGCCGCGTACGGTGGGCAATCGAGACCGGAAACATTGCATTGCTGAAGTTCTGGTTGGAGTCGTCCAAAGAGATCGATCTGCGCCGCCCGCTGACCGACGGAAACTCCTGGATGACCTGCGCCGTCGATTCGCCCGATCCACGTATACTGGCTTTACTGGCAGCTTTGGGAGCCGACCCCAGCCAGCCCGATTCCGCGGGACGGACGCCTGCGGCCATGGCACAGCAGACTGGACGATCTCAAGCAGTGACTATGCTCGAACGCGTTCAGGCGATCCTCGAAAGTACGGTGGACCCCGACGAACGACGACGGCAACTCCTGCAACTTGTCGGATCGTGAGAAAAGGAAAAAGGAAGAAGGGAAGAAGGAAGAAGGGAGAAGAGCGGAGACCGGGGGGAATTGTGTGCTCGGGTGAGGGCCGTCCCGAGCCCGTGCTGCTTGCGAGGTCTGCCCCAGCTTTCTTGACCCCAAGTTTCCCTGAGGGCTCAACGTTTGCTCTGTCCCTTGGGCACGGGCTCGGGACGGCCCTCACCCGTGGCACACGATGATCACCCGTGGCACACGATGGGCAATGTGTTCGCTCCCGCGTAGACTGGGGCACGGAATTGAGTTTTCACGGAGCAATGACGATGTCACGCCGAATCCTTTTTTGTCGGTTCGTTTGCGTTGTGATGATACTTGGTGGTGGCTCGATACCTGCCGCCCAAGGCCGGGAACCCGCCGTTCGCGTGATCCAGGTGCAACAGGAAGGCCAGAAAATGTTCGCCGCGGTCGATGCAAGCGGCGCGATTCATGTCGCAACCCAGACGCATCAAGGTCCGCGGTACCTGCGTTCGGACGATAATGGGGCGCATTTCTCGCCGGCACTGCCGATGGTTGTCGGTCGAGACGACGACCCCGCTGGTCTGGAATACACGATCTGGGATTTTCTGGTGGAGACGAACGGCCAGACCCACGTGGCACTCGGCACCAATGCCTGGAAACTCAAATTGCCCAAGGACCAATGGGGCTTCTATTACGCGAGGCGAACGCCCGGCGCGGACAGGTTTGAACCGCTGCGCAACATTAACGGCGTGCCCAGCGAGGGCTTTTCCCTGGCCGCCGATGGCAAAGGGCGCGTCACCGCGTGCTGGCTCGAAGACAAGCTCTACGCCAACATCTCCCGCGATGGCGGCGCGACGTTTGAAGCGACGGTCGAGGTCGATCCGGCCGCCGATCCTTGCAACTGCTGCACCACCGCGGCGACTTACATGCGGGACGGCCGGCTGGCGATTTTCTACCGCGAGGAAACCGGAAACCAGCGCGACATGCATCTGCTGCTGTGGGATCAGGCCACCGGCGGCACGTCGCGTTCGCGGATCAGCCGCACGCCCTGGCAGATCGACGCCTGCCCGATGACCTACTATTCGATTCGCAACCGCGGAACGGGGTTGGTGCTCGCCTGGCCGACCCAAGGCAAAATCTACTTCAGCACACTGCTTGCGAAGCCAGATTCAAAAAGCACGTTCGACGAAATCGCGACTGGTGGCGAAAATGGAATGCGATCCGGCATCCTGGCGCTCAGCAATCCCGCGAACGAAACGCTGGTCGTCTGGAAAAAGGACGATCAACTACATTGGCGCGTCTACGACGCGCGCAACCAGCCATTGGGCATCGCCCATTCTGCCAGGAGTCCCGGAAAAGGCGCCGCCGCGATCGTCGATCGCGACGGTCAATTCGCCGTGCTGCCGTAGAGAAGGAAGAAGGAAGAAGGGAGATTGGAAGAGCGGAGACCGGGGGGAATTGAGTGCCACGGGTGAGGGCCGTGGCACACGATTACCGGGCGTCGCCCGAAACGCGCCAGCGTGCGCGGAACAACCAGATCATCAACAGCAGCAAGCCACCGTTCAGGAACAAGGTCACCAGCGCGTAACCGGCGACCAATGGCCAGCTCCCGGGAACGACGAATTCGGGACCCTTGGTCGTGATCACGTCCATGTCGATCGGGACGTTGAACACGGCCGAGAACGGGCTGAGCATCCCAAGTAATCGGACGACCGGTGTCATCGGTCCATCCGGAAAGAACGCGTCGGCGAAAGATTGGATGGCAAGCGGCAGAAAGAACAGGGTTGAGATCAGCAGATAGGTCGACATCAGACTGACGGAAGTTTTGTGGAAAATTACCGAACAGAACAAGGCCAGCATCGCCGTGGTCATGCAGGTCATAATGACAATCAGCAGGTAGACAAGAACTGCTGGAATATTAATCCAATATGCCGCCACCATCAGGCATGCCAGGGCGACAGGCCAGACGAGGAACAAGGTGAGCACGCTGGAGATGCGTAGTCCGGCAATCAGTTTTCCCCAGAGGATCTGCCAAGGTGTGATGACGGTGGTGAGCAGCAGATCGAGCGTTTCCCGCTCCCGTTCGCTTGTGACGCTGCCGGCGGAGAATACAGGTCCGACCAGCAAGTTAAAAACGAGTACATAGCTGATATACCAGGGTGCGTACTGCGGCCAGATGTAGAGGCAGGCGGCCATCAACGGGATCGCCAGCAGCATACTGATCTGGATGACGAGCCGCAGCATCAGGGTCCCCTGGCTGAAGATCTCACTGCGGATTTCTTTATCGTAGACCGGGTTTGCGCCGTCCTCCATGAAGTCGTCGCGTTTCGCCGGCGCGAACAGTTTGTCGGGAAACTGGTCGCGCTGAATGACCAGTCCCACCGCTTGCTGGGCTTCCTGTTCCAGGTCGACGACTTCCTGCCCTTCGCTGCCGACATCGGGCGGGTGCAGCAGCCGTAGGCTGGTATTCACCAGCAGCACGGCGATGACGAGCGATCCGATGGTCGGCACCAGGATGATCGTCAGCCAGAACCGGAATTCACCCATGTTTCCCAGCCAGTACCAAGCCAGACCGCCACACAGCGCGAGGGGCAGAATCAACATGTAGGAAACGACGAGCGACGAGGCGGTGCGTTTGAAGTAGCTGCTGCAGGCGACGCTGATCGCGCCGAAGGTGAGTACCGACACGATCAGTGCAAGGTAGGCGGCAAGCACTTCGTAAAACGAAACACCGCCCAGCGGCAGGCAGAGTACGATAATCGGCAGCGATGCGAATATCAGCACGGCGAGATGCGTGAGCGACGCGACCATCTTCCCCAGAACGATCGCGGCCGGACGGAGCGGGCTGGCGAGCAGCATCTCGTACGTCTTTCGCTCTTTCTCGCCGGTAATCGTCCCGGCGGCAAAACTCGGGGCCATCACCGACGCCAGAATATACTGGCCGACGAAGAACAGATCGGAGAGCGTGCGCGCGGCGTCCGGTTCGGCGCTCAAGTCAAGCCGTTCGACGCCGCGAGGCCAGGCAAAGTAAACCACCACGGCCAACAGCGCCTGGTACAACAGCAACAGCACGAAGGCCCGCGCCATGCGCAGATTGACGAGCAGTTCGCGCTGCAGCACCGGGTTTTCGAGGATATACATGCGACGACGATCAGAGCGACTAGCTGACGCGGAACGAACCTTGCGACAAGCTACCGTGGAACGGACCCCGACTAATCCACGCGGCGTCCGCGCCGTTGGTTCTGGATTCTCAACATTGCCCGCGGAGATGTCAACCGGCGAGCGGTCGACGCGCGATACGCGTTGCCGCTTGCCGTGGCCTTACTTTTCATGGTAGATCAGCACGGGTGCCAGGAGACCGCCGGTGCCAAGTTCATTCAGCCCTGTTCGCGTTCCGACGATGGCGAGCTGGTTATCGGCGTCGGGGTGAACAAGCGACGTGACCTCAAAGGAAAATGGCTGGCAGAAACCGTTCGGTTCCTCGGATTCGTTTCCCTGCGCGTCGCGGCTTTTCGCCGACTGGCCGTTGACGTACAGGCGGCAGCCGCCGTCGCCGCCACCGACCCAGACATAGACCTTCTTGCCGGACGGCAGAGGGCCAATCCGCACGCGACCGCGGTACCAGACAGGTCCGTAATAGGCTTCGAGCCCCAGCGTGGACCAGGTCTCGATCGCCACGTTGGTCGTTTTCCATTCCTGATCGGGATGTTCGGCGAGCATCCATCCGCCGCCGTTACCCTGATTGTCTTTGTCCACCGCATACCGCCATTCAACGATCGGCGGCGTCGCGATCACGAACTCGCGCCCGATACGCGCCAGGTCTTTGTAACCGGGATGAAAAAAGGCATCGAAATACAGCCCGGCAATCGTCTGCGGCGCCCAGACCGTTTTGGTGAACGCCGCATTGACTTCGTATCGATCCGCCAGTTCCCGATGGGTCCGCAACCAGCGCGCGCTGTCGGCGTCCAGTTCCGCGTAGCGGCCGGCCATGAAGTCACGCCGCAACTTCATGAACAATTCGTGCTGGCGCAGTGACGCGTCCGCCAGCGCGACCCGTTCGGATTCGATCGTTGTGCGGCATGCATTGCGCGCCGCGTCCATCAACCGCCGTGCCTCGGCCATCCGTTGTGGGGTGAATCGAGCCAGGTAACTGAAGCCGCAGCCGGCATGCTCCGGCGAATCGGTCCAGCAGCGATCGAGATGAGCCCAATACTCGGCCATCGGTCCTGCGGCGGCGCCGTAAAACACCCTGTACATCTCCTGCAGAATCTCCGCCGGGTTGGCGCGAGGATTCCATGCCATCCGCATGCCGACATAAAGCCCGGGCGTGAACGATTCGAAATTCGGCATCGTCTCCGGCGTCCACATCGTCACGCCATTGGCGTACTGCACCGGCAACTCGCGAAGATTGCGCGCGATCGCCGGGAAAGGCGCCGCCACTTCCGCCAGATGAAAGTAGTACTCGTACATCGCCACGTTCCTGCTCACCCGCCCCCAACCTTCCAGCAACTCGCGGATGCGACGCCGCGATTCACACTGCGGGTCGTCCAAAGTGTGAGCTCGACAATAAGTGATCGGCGCCAACTGCGGAATCAACGCGGGATGCAGTTTCTCGCGCGTGGGCGGCCTCGTGAACTGAACGTACGCCAGAAATCCCAGCTTGACCGTCGGATGTCGCTCGGCGACCCGCTCCGCGATCCGGTTGGCAAAATGCACGTAACGGTCGGTGATCGAAACGCACGCCATCGACGGATCCCAGTCTCCCGTGTCGAGGGCCTTGCATCGATCGCATTCACAGAAATCGACGCCGTCCCCGGGACTGATCGAAATGCATGCGACCGGATTCTTGTTGAGTCGCTCGATCAGACTGTCGGCGACCGCGCTGGAGACCTCCGGATTCGCCCAGCAGATTCGGAATCCGACGTCGCACGAATGCAGCTTGCGAACGCCCTTGATTTCCGCGTTCCAGGTCGGGTTCTGCTCCAATTGACTTTTTGTCAGGTAGCTCTCCAGCGCGTGACCAGCGATGTAAGGAAATCCCCCCAGTCGATTGCGGCGCTTGAATGCATCGTCGGCGTAGATAATGTTCCGGGTCGCGGTTCCCGGAACGGCGCGTGCGTCACGCGCTTCGAACGTCGCGATCGGTCGGGATGGCACGACCTCCCCCAGATCGCCGGGAACGATCCACCGGCAACCCAGGTCGTGCAGGAACTCGTAGATCGCGTAACTCAATCCCTCGTCGGTCTCCCCCTGGATGCCGATGGCTCGCTCGGAAACGACCAGACGATATCCTTGCCGGAATTCGGTGGTCATACCGATCGGCCCGACTTCCGCGTCGGCCAGGGAGCCGATCAGGATCGGAACCGGCACTTCCGCGGGCTGCGGGGGACGGGTGTGCATCGCGATCTTGGTACCCGTCATCCGCTCGAGGTACTGCGCAAGGTCGCGCACCGACTCCCTGGCTCGGACTCGCTCCGGCGAATCGACGATCTCCTTGGGTACGAAAATCGCCACGCGCGCAGTACCATTCTCCGCCAACACAATCGGCGCAGCAACGCTGATGGTTGGCGGGACTGCCAATACGGCCACAACCAGCCCACACCAGAGTGTTCGCAAACAGTGCATTCCACGCTCCCTGTAGCAGGCAACCGAACCGTAACGCCGGGTTGCCGGCCGGGTATTCGGGTTGCGGAACTGGATCGAGCAACGTTGTGTTGTCGTCGTTTGGGTAGCGTAGCGAAAAGCGGCGAAGAAGGAAGCAGGTTCGAAACAAGTTTCGAGTTACGTAACGGATTCTTGACAACGGCGACATTTCCGACTTAGCTTGAACCATTGGGTATCGCAACAAGAGTAGCCGCTGATTGTTCTGCTTGTCCCCGGCCGATCGTGGCCGGTTTTCCGACGAGCCCACTCGTACTTGATCGGGATCGCATCTTGGCCGACTCTTCGACGTCGCTCCGTGGTAATTCGGGCTGGATGATGTTGGGCAACGGCGTGTTCGCCGTCTGCCAATGGGGCCTGTTGGCGCTTTTGACCCGCTTGGAGAGCAAGGCGACGGTTGGCGAATACGTGCTGGCGCTGACGGTGACGACGCCGATTATGGCGCTTTGCCTGCTGCAGCTGCGGTTGGTCCAGGCAACGGACAGCGCGAGGGAATTCGCGTTCCCGGACTATCTGGGACTGCGTTTGCTGGCGATCGGCGTGGCGTTGCTGGCGATCGTGTTTGTCGTCGGGCTGAAGCAATATGACCGACGGACGAACGGAGTCATCTTTGCGGTATTCAGCATTGCGTTTGTGGATGCCTTGCACGACGTGGTGTACGGGTTGCTGCAACAACGCGAGAAGATGCAGTGGATCGCGCGATCGTTGCTGCTGCGCGGGTGTGGCGCCTGGTTGTGCTTCGCGATATTGCTGCTGATCGGTGGCGGCCTGCAGTGGGCGTTGGTGGCGATGATGGTCTGTCGCCTGGCAGTATTGCTGATCTTTGATCTGCGCAACGTCCGCGCGGCACTCGCGCTGCACCTTCCCTCGGAGCGCCACGCAGCCGCGAACCCCGCCGCGTGGCGCGACATGGTGCCGCGTTTCGCGTTGTCACCGCTCAGGCGATTGTTCCTGTGCGCACTGCCCCTGGGGCTGGTCATGATGCTGATCGTCCTCGGCAGTAATCTGCCTCGATTTGCGATCGAGGAGTTCGCGGGAAAAGAAGCACTGGGCGTGTTTGGAGCAGTCGGCTATTTAAGCGTTGCGGGAACGATCGTGATCGGTGCCTTGGGCGAATCGGCCAGTGCGCGATTGGCCCGAAGCTATGCACGGGGCGAACGACGTGAGTTTCTGGAACTCGTCGGCAAGATGAGCGGCATCGCGGTCGGACTGGGTGTGGCGGGGGTGATCCTGGCCGTCGTCGCGCACCGGCCACTGCTGGCATGGCTGTACGGTCCGGCTTACGCGGATCACGGCGAGATCCTGATCTGGCTGATGGTCGCCGCCGGAATCGGCTACCTGGGATCGATGCTCGGTTATGCCGTAACCGCCGCCCGTTTCTTTCGGGCTCAGATGCCGTTATTCGCCCTGATCGTCGCGGTTTCCGCCATCGGTTCCTGGTGGCTGGTTCCCGCTCACGGTTTGTTCGGCGCTGCCTGGGTACTCGTCATCATCGCCGCCGTTCAGGTTGCCGGACTGTTCCTCCTGCTGGCATGGGCGATGCGCCTGCAATCGCCCGCCCCCGACAACGGCGAAACTCCCTCGCAACTCCCAACAACCTAAACCTAGCGGCGCAAGCCGCAATTGTCGTTCAGGACTGGGGGACTCGATATTGGCTAGCCGATCTGCACTCAAGTAGACTCAAAGCGAAGGGCCCGTTGTACCGGCGTACCGTTCCCGAAGATGAGGCAACCATGAATCGCAAGCGAAGGCACTGTTCCGGACCGATGACGCGGCGCGAGTTTCTCTCTGCCGGCGGATTGGGGATCGGAACGTTGGCGGTTGGCGGACTGACCATCTCCGACCTGTTCCGAATACAGGCACAAGCGGCGGAAGCGGGCCGCCGTATCGATCCAGATACCTCGGTCATATTTGTCTGGCTTCCAGGCGGACCGCCACATTTGGATATGTACGACATGAAACCGGACATTTCGTCCGACTACCGCGGCTTGTTCCGACCGATCGCCAGCCGCGTCCCGGGGATCGACGTCTGTGAATTGATGCCGCGTCATGCCGCGATTGCCGATAAGTTCGTGGTCGTCCGATCAGTATCGCACACCTTCGCCGACCATGGCGGCGGTCACAAGCGGATGATGACGGGCCGAATCCCAGCGACGCCCGTCGATACGGTGAACGACGCGCCGGCGACCGGTTCGATCGTGGCCAGGTGCCGTGAATCGATCGATAACGGGTTGCCGAACTACGTCTCGATGAATCCAGGCGGTCGGATCAACGATGTCTTCGCGCAAGGGCCCGCCTACCTGGGCCAGGCCTATCTGCCGTTCAATGTCGAGGGTGATCCGTCCAATCCGAGCTTTTTCGTCCCCAACATCGCGCCGACGACGACTGCGGGCGAACGCGTGGATCAACGCATGGCGCTGCTGGCGCGGCTCGACCGCATCGAACGCGGACTCGATGCTTCCCGCGCTATGGAATCGCTCGACCGCTACCAGCAGCGCGCCGTCAGCATGCTGCTGAGCGACCGCGCGAAGCGGGCTTTTGATCTGTCGTTGGAACCGGATGCCGTTCGCGACCGCTACGGCCGGCATTGCTGGGGGCAGCGAGCGCTACTCGCGCGCCGATTGGTGGAAGCCGGCGTAAGCTTCGTCACCGTGGTCATGGAGAACCCCTACCAGTCGGGAGTAACGTTCCTGAAGCAGGGCGTCTACAATTGGGATTCGCATGCCGTGAATTGCCATATCTGGGACGATCTGCACGTGCGGCTTCCAATATATGACCAAGCGGTGACGGCGTTGATCGAGGACGTTTATCAACGTGGTTTGGATCGAAAGACGCTGATTCTTGTAACCGGTGAATTTGGACGGACTCCCCGGCTGGAGAATTCAATCGGTTCCCAGACCGGCGTAATGCAGCCAGGGCGCGACCATTGGCCGCAAGCAATGTCGTTGATTATGGCCGGCGGTGGAATGCGCACCGGGCAAGTCGTCGGATCAACGAATTCCAAAGGCGAATACCCGGCCGACCGTCCACTGACTCCCAATGACCTTTGGGCAACGGTCTATCACCATCTGGGAATCAACACCAACGATGCGTTCCCGGACCATCGTGGCCGACCGATGCCGATCCTCCCGTCGGGGGAACCGATCCACGAGCTTCTGCCGGCGTAACTCCGATCAGATGCGGCGCACGACCCCGACGACGACTCCGAGCACAGAGACATCCGTCAGGTAAATCGGCGCCATCGACGCATTGGCAGGCTGCAATCGGACGCGATTCGCTTCCGGATGCCAGTACTTCAACGTTGCCTCGCCGTCCGACGTTTGTGCGACCACCATCTGGCCCGGCGCAGCCGTTCGCTGCCGCTTGACGATCACATAATCGCCGTCCGCAATCTGGGCCTCGATCATGGAATCCCCACGCACCGACAAAACGAAATACGACTTGCGGTTGAACATCTCCGCAAAATCGATCCGTTCGGCAGGCTGCTCGATCGCCAGGGTCGTCAGACCAGCGGCCACCGTCCCCACCCATGGCAGCGTCCGTTCCTCGTCGATCGCCTCCTGCGCCAATTCAATCGCGCGGGATTTGTTGGGACTGCGAATGATCAGGCCTTTCTTCTCCAGCGCCTTAAGGTGGCACATCACCCCGTTCGGCGAACTAATGGCGAATTCCGAACCGATTTCGCGCACCGTCGGACCGTAGCCCCGTGAACGAATCTTGTCCCGGATGAACTCGTAGACTTCCTTCTGGCGGCTTGTCAGTTGGTCGAAGATTGGCATGGTGGGTTACGGGTTTCGGGTAACGGGTTGCGGGTTGCGGGTTGCGGGTAACCGTCTCTTTGGGTTATCGGCCTGTTGGTGGACAAAAGTATAATATACGGACGTACAGAGTCAAGAGGAACTTTGGCGCGGTGCCGCTACGAACCGCAAATGCTCGCACCTTTTACTCGCCGTAGATTCGCACTTCTAGACGGGCCAGGAGGCCCGTCCTACGGGATCCTTAGGGCTCGGGTTGCTCCAGCAGGGAAACCGCGCCTGGGTTGCGGCGACCGAGCGCTTCGCGATAGACGTCGATTTGGGCGTCGTCCTCGATGAGCCCTCCTGGCGGGATAACGAAAACTCCCACGCTCACCAGCGACTTGCTGACCTCGTCCGGGATCGGACCCTTATTGCGGGTGCGGTCAAAGTAGACACTGGTTTCCCGATTCGCGTAGACGGTGACGGTATACCGCGCCTTGGGCGGCAGCGGCACGCGATGCCGGTCGTCGACCAACTGGCCGGACGGCAGCGTTGCGAAATACGACTCTTCGAGTATCGCGCCCGACGATCGCTGGATGCGCTGCGCAGCCGACTCACCGGGCGCAAGCTTCAGTTCCACCGCAGCGGCACCGGTTTCCAGATCATGAATCCGCAGCAGCAATTCCTCGCTGTGGCGATTCTCGAAATGCACGGTTACCGGCGGCAAAGGGTCGTTCGGAATGATCGACCGGCGGGAGATACGCGGCGCAACCGCCAGACCGGGCGAGCAGAAGTGGCAATCCCAGCGCTCGCCGCGTCGCTGCCCGACCACGACCCGTCCGGTCCGGTCGACGGCGAAACCAACTCCCGCGCCGGGCAACATGACCACCCGCGATCCGCTGGAAAAGCCGTCGGAGATCGATCGAGCTTCCCAATGGTCGGCAACAACCGGGTCGCGACGCCACTCCATCCAACGGCCGTCGACCGCCACCGCACTGATCGCGATCTGCCCGTCGACGTCGAACAGCGCGACCGGTCCGCCGGGCTGGAATCGAGCATCGCCGAGCCGCTGATCGATCAAGACTCCCTCGACGTCGCGCCATTCGTGCAGGATTCCTCGAGCATCAATGGCGGCGAGGTAGAGTTGGGAATCGAGCCGTCCCGCAGGGGCTCGAAAGGCGGCGACGCTGGCGCTGGGAGGCAATCCCGCGGCGACCAGATAGGGGCTCGACCATCCAGCGGCTTCCATCGAGTACCCCAGCAAATGTCCCCCGCGATCACAAGCGAACAGTTCCGCTTGATTGCCTTCGGCGGCAAACCCAATCGGAAGCCCCGGTTCGAACATTCCCGGTCTGCGTTCGATTAACTCGGCCGATTCCGCGTCCGCGTCGACCTGCCAGATTCGGCCCTGGACGTCGGCCAGCACCAGTAAGGTCCGACCGCGATCGCTATCGGCCGCCAGGTGCGCCATGCGCGGGAAGACCACGTCGCGACGATCGGTCAGCGCCCGCAACCGCGATCGTCGCACCTCGACAACTTCGCCGGAGGGACTTACCGCGAAAAACCGGGGACTGTCGGTCCGATCGTCGTAGCTCATCGCCAGCGGCGTGAATGGCGGGAGCGGTTCGCGCAATTCCACATCCTTATGCCGCCATTCGTTCTCCCGTCGCTCGTACAAATCCAGCGTTCCATCGTCGTCAATTTGCGCGGTCCAGATCGTCCCGTCGGGTGCGGTCACTGCCGCGACTTCCGGCTGTAGCGCCGCCCGCACGACGGTGCGGCGCCGCGTTAACCCGGCGTCGCGCGGATCGGCGCGATCCAGCGGATCGGGCCGCTCGCGCAGCGGCCGGACCTGCATCAAGCTGCGTTTCCAACTGATGCCCGCTCCAATCGCCGTGCCAAGCACCATCGGGCCGCGCCCGTCCACCGGAAATCGAATGTACCGCCGCGTTTCCGCCGAATAATAGGCGGCGTACCGCCCGTCCTCGGAGTCCAACTCGGGTCGGGCCGCGTAATCGAATCGCTCCCCCCGTGCGTCGACAATCGTTATCCCACGTAACCCCACGTCGGCCGTCGACCGCGAAGCCGGATCGCCGGGAATTTCCAGCAGAAACTGCTCGGCCCGCAAAGCGCCGGCACAAACGAGACTGTCCCAAACCAAAAGAAAGATCAAATTGGGCATCAATGCGCGAACCATTTTGGACTCCATCTTCTCTAGCGGTTGACGAGTTGCACGATATTCTAAGGGCATACCGCTCGTTTCGGCAATCAATCGGTCGGACGCGCGTGCAAACGAACGACGGACATCGCCCTAGCATGCAGGACCAGGCCGCCATGCACGAAAATGAAGACCAGCCGCTTCCATCGACCTTTGACGACGCCGATCTTTACGACATGCTTTTGGACAAATGCGACTACGGGGTCGAATTTTACTCGCGACTGGCCCAGGAAGCACACGGACCCGTGCTGGATGTAGCGTGTGGGACGGGGCGCATTCTGATCCCGTGCCTTCGAGCCGGCGTCGATATCGAAGGGTTGGATTACTCGTCCGCGATGCTCAATCAACTGCGTAAGAAGCTACCCGCCGACAGGTCTCCCCCGCGACTCACCCAGTCGGACATGAGCCGTTTTCAGCTCGACCGTAAGTTCGCACTCATCATGATTCCATTTAACGCGTTCGGACACAATCTTACGCAAGAGGCCCAATTGAATTGCCTGCGAACATGCCGCGAGCACCTGCTGCCGGGCGGATCGCTGGCGTTTGACGGCTACTTCCCGAGCCTCGAGATTATCGGCGCGGCCCAAGGGACGCGCGTACTGGAAGGCGAGATTCCGCATCGTGAATCGGGTCGCACGCTCCGCATGTACGATACTCGTCGATTCGATCGCGTGAATCAGATCCAGCATTCGATCAATGAAGTCGAAGTTCTCGACGCGGAAGGCAATCTCTGCGAACGGAGACGCTCCACCAGTTCCATCCGCTGGATCTACAAGGGCGAAATGGGGTTGCTGCTGCAGCTCAGCGGGTTCCGCCGCTGGGAGATCTCCGCCGACTTCGCCGGCACGCCACTCGAGCGCGAGTCGGATGGGATGGTCGTGCGCGCCTGGTAGCGCGAAACTTGTTTCTCGTAGCTCGAAACTTGTTTCTCGTAGCTCGAAACTTGTTTCGAGTCGCATCACGTAGCTCGAAACTTGTTTCGAGTCGCCCGGCTCGACGAAGCGCCCGGCCGGCAGCGCATCAATGCTCCCTTCAGTACCCGCGGTGTACCCGACGCTCATGCCTCGAAACAAGTTTCGAGCTACCTCGAGCTCGTCGCGATTACGCACGCTTCTCGAAACAAGTTTCGAGCTACGTCGTCGAGCTCGTCGCGATTACGCACACTTCTCGAAACAAGTTTCGAGCTACGCACACTTCTCGAAACAAATTCCGCTATTCAATTCCGGCAGCCCTTGCGCTAGAATAGACCTCCGTGCCGGCCCCATCGGGCGACTGTTCAAGATGCAACGTGGAGGGGGTGATTTCGATGAGCCATCGATTGCTTGCCTGGTTGAACGGCGCGAACAGAGCCATGGGTGGAAAATCCGCGAAGCGGCGCAGCCTGATCTGCCAACGACTTGAGTCGCGCGCACTGCTCGCCGTCGCCAGCGAAGTCGTGCACCAGTTCCGCGAGGACGATTATTCGCTCAGCGGGACCTTCCAGTACTCCTTGATCGGCTCCGACTACACCGACAAGATCAACGACGGCATCTACAGCAGTAACGCTGGGCATGTCGACTGGACGAGCCCCACGGAGGGTACCGCGACGTTTCAGGGTGTCGCGACCGGCACGGGGCTGACGCGCGCGCTGTTCGCCGGATCGTTTTATGATTGCTCGCGCTACACGATCCGCGACGAGGGCTCGTTGGAACTCGCCATGCACGCCGGCTCCAAAACGATGTCGGTCAATCGAGCCACGACTACATCG
>Ga0194128_10001090_pt1 | contig 48163 bp, 46 predicted proteins | sample TA2KigCa65mmetaG_FD_148650 | JGI IMG/M metagenome (GOLD analysis project Ga0194128, IMG submission 148650) | Freshwater microbial communities from Lake Tanganyika, Tanzania - TA2015037 Kigoma Deep Cast 65m | ecosystem: Environmental > Aquatic > Freshwater > Lake | place: Tanzania: Lake...
AGATGTCGGGGGTCGGGGGAAGTGACGAAGCCCGCGGGTCCGACGACCAGCGTCGCCCAGGGGCGTCCGTACGCGTCCCGGGCGCCCACGACCAAGAAGGGGAGCGCGGCATGGAACGCACGATGCTGTTCGGGGAGATGGTCACGCACGACCTTTCGCGCCCAGCCCTCGATGTCGCGCACGCCGAGGCGCTCCTGCACGCGCCGCTCGCCGGCATGGAACGGCGAGGCCGAAGCGACGGCAGGGATGCTCGGGTCGGTCATGGTGCGACCATGCGCCTCGGTTCCTCTCGCAACAATACTCGTTGTCGACAGGAGACTATTGCTATATCAGCAATAAACCTCGATGGACCGCCTCGACGCCATGGCCGCCTTCGTCGCAGTCGCGGAGCTGCGGAGCTTCACCGGAGCCGCGCGACGGCTCAGGGTCTCCCCTCCGGTCGTGACGCGTCTGATCGCCGGGCTCGAGGAGCGCCTCGGGGTCCGCTTGCTGCAACGCACCACGCGCTCGGTTCGGCTCACCGACGGCGGAGCCCGCTACATCGAACGCGCACGCCGCATCCTCGCGGACGTTGCCGAGGCCGAGGGCGCCGCGCAGTCGGAGGACTCGGAGCCGATGGGCCGCTTCGCCCTCACGGCATCGAACCTCTTCGGACGTCTCCATGTCACGCCGGTGCTGTCGAGGTTCCTGGACCGGCACCCGAAGGTCGTGGCCGAGTTGATCCTCTCCGACCGCAACCTCAGCCTCGTGGACGAGGGGATCGACCTGGCAGTTCGCATCGGCTCCCTCGAAGACTCCACCCTCGTCACCCGCCGTGTCGGCGGGACTCGACGCGTCGTGGTGGCCGCGCCGGCGTACCTCGCTGGCCGGCGCCGACTGCGCACGCCCGCTGACATCGCCGCACACCAAGTCGTACAGTTCACCGGGATCACGCCGCGGCCCGAATGGCGCTTCTTCGGCTCCGCGTCCGATACCCCCGTGCCGTTCACTCCGGCGTTCGTGACCAATAGCATCGACGCCGCCATCCACGAGACCGAGCGCGGCCGTGGTCTCTCCATGCTGCTCGCGTACCAGGTCGCGCCTGCCGTGCGGCGCGGGCGCCTCCGCGTCGTACTCGCGAAATTCGAGCCGCCACCGCTCCCGATTCACCTCGCCTATCCGAGCAAGCAGCTCCTTTCTGCGAAGGTTCGCGCCTTCGTCGATCTGGTCGCGACCACGTGCGACTGGCAGTTCGTCACACCGTGAGGTCGCGGCGCCCTCGGGTTCGCTTCACCTGATCACGCCCTGTGGTAGGTCCGCCCTGGTGACGGTGAAGCGCGCGCGATGGACGGCACGCGTGCCCAGGTTCGCGGTCGCGTCCGGCGCGCTGCTCACGTGGAGCTCGCTACGTGGAGCGCGTCGTGTTGATCGACACACCGAACGCAGGCTCGGCCGAAGCACTCTTCGATCTCGTCCAGGGAGAGCGCATGGGCCCGCTGCTACCCTCGTATCCTCCTGCGGTGATCGGCAGCTTCCCTCCGTGTACCAACTCCTACCCCGTTCGCGGCACAGTGCCGTTAGGCCTAGCCTGCCGGCTCGACTCGCCAATTGCGCGCTCGCGAGCGCTGTGAGACAAGGAGGGGGCACGAAAGGAACCTGTCCCCGCCCGCCTGCCCCGATCCCCTCGCAGGGGAGCGCGGACTCGACCCGCAGGCGCTGGGAGCTCGCCGATGCGACTGGGGAAACGAGGCATCGCAGTCACGGGCCTCCTCGTCTGGATGTGCCTCTTCGGGCCAGCCGCATCGGCCCGGGCCGGAACCTGGGTCCAGAACGTCACCCTCTCGCACGACGGCATCACCCGATACTTCGATTACTACGTGCCCGACGGTCTGCCGGCGACGCCCGTCCCGCTCCTCTTCGTGCTGCATGGGGGCAAGCAGAGCAACAAGCTCCTTCCGTTCTCGGCCTACGTCGAGATGCAGGACATCGCAGACGATGAGGCGATGATCCTCGTGCAGCCGAACGGCACCGATCCGACGACGGGCCTCTCCGGCCCGAACGGCAATTTCAACTGGAACGACTGCCGCGCCGACGCTGGAGGCTCGACGACGACCGCCGATGACGTGGGCTTCATCGGCGCGCTGATCGACTGGGCCGCCGGCGCCTTCGCGATCGACCTCGACCGCGTGTACGCAACCGGACCTTCGAACGGCGGATTGATGTCCTACCGACTGGCCTTCGATCTCTCCGACCGAATCGCGGCGATCGCGGCGGTGATCGCAAACCTGCCCGCGGACAGCGAATGCGCTGCGGCACCGTCGCAGCCGCGGAGCGTGCTGATCATGAACGGTACGCTGGATGCGTTCATGCCTTTCAACGGTGGTACGGTTCTCCCGGGACAAGGCCTGGTCCAATCGACCGCAGCCACACACGACTTCTGGCGCAGCTTCCTCGGCACGAATCCGGTGCCGGTGTCCGTCAAGCTGCCCGACATCAGAGTGGGCGACGAGAGCACCGTCTCCTCGCAAGCCCATTGCGGCGGAGCGGAGGGTACGGACGTACGGCTCTACACCGTCAAGGGTGGCGGCCATACGATCCCGAGCATCGCCCACCCGGTCCCGCCGAGCGCGAGCTTTCTCGGGCCGCAGAACCGCGACGTCGAAGGTCCTGTGGAGATCTGGCGTTTCTTGAAGCAGCACAGCCGCACGGCCTGCGGCCTCTGCGAGGCGTGGGATGGGGCAACGGCGAGCTGCGTGGCCGCACCACGCTCGGACTGCCGCCGATCGACCCGACCGGCCTCTTCCCTCCTCAGCGTCACCGACAAGAGCGACGATTCGCGCGACAAGATCTCGTGGAAGTGGTCGCACGGCGAAGCGACGGGGCTCGCAGACCTGAGCGACCCCTTCAGCACGAGCGACTACGCGCTCTGCTTGTATGACGAGTCCGGTATGAACCCGGCCCTCCTCTTCCGTGCCGTCGCTTCCGGCGAGCAGGCCGTGTGTGGCGCCCCCTGGCACTGGGCCGCTCTCGCCGGCGGCAAGGGATACAAGTACCTCGACCAGAACGAAATCCCGGAGGGTGTCTTCCAGCTCGACCTGCGAACCGGCGACGCAGGCAAGGCCCGCGTCGCGATCAAGGGAGCGGGCGAGAATCTCTCGGGGAGGAGCTACGGAATGCCCACGCCGCCGCTTTCGTTCCCACTTCGGGTGCAGCTCCAGATCGAAGGCGGCGCATGCTTCGAGGCGTCGTATTCGGGAGCCGGCGCATTGCGGAACGAGCCCGGACGTTTCAAGGCGCGCGCCGACGGCTGACGCAGTGGGGCGGGCTCATCCTGCCTTGCGCAGCGCGGCGGCCGCGAGTGCCGCGCGCATTCCGAAGTACGCCGGCTTGCGTTGCCAGGCGTCGTCGAACGGCAGCGGACGGTCGTTGGGGAAAAACGATCGGAGCCAGGAATAGCGGTCGGACAAGCCCCAGAGCGTGACGCCGGTACACGCGGGCACCCGCGTGCAGGCCTCGACCACGTTTCGGTACTCTTCGCCCTGGAACTCGAGTCGGCTCGGCACGGTGCCGGCGCGGAAAGCCAGCGTCACGTCGAGCTCGGTGAGCTCCACTTCGAGGCCGAGATCGGCGAAGCGTCTCAGCGACGCCTCGATGGTCGCAGATTCGGGATACAGGCCGATCGGAATCAGGCCGACATGCGACTGGAAGCCCACACCGTCGAGCGGGGCGCCGCTCGAGAGCAGCTCCTGCACGAGCGCGAAGAAGCGATCCTGGCGCGGCCCTGGGATCTCGACCCCGTTCTCGTTCACGTACAACCTCGCGCCCGGGTCGGCGGCGCGCGCCAGATGGAGGGCCTCGGCAATGTAACCGGGCCCGAGCAGGCGACGGAACACGTTGTCGTCGAGGCCGTCGGACGTCGGCGGCTCGTGTACGGCGGCAAGAGGCTCGTTCACGACATCCCATTGCGCGATCCGCCCACCCCAACGACCGATCGTGGTCGCCACGTGGTCCAACAGGTAGCCACGCAGCTCGTCGGTAGAGGCCGCGCTCTGCACGTATGCAGGGAGCTGCAACGCACCCCATACGAGCGTGTGTCCCCTCAGGCGGTGCGGGCCGGCGTCGGCGAGAGCCACGACGGCGTCTGCGGCGGCGAAGTCGTAGGCTCCAGGTTGCGGGTGGACGGGGCCCCACTTCATCGCGTTCTCGGCAGTGAGCGATGCGACATCGTGCGCAAGCACGAGCGGATAGCTCGGGTCGGCTGCGACCTCGTGTGGTTCGACCGCCGCACCGATCACGATCCCCGCCTCGTGTCCGAGTGCGCGCAGCCCGCGGATGGTTGCGTCGCCGATGGCGATCCCGGCGAGGCGGAACAGCGCGTCGACGGTGCCTTCCGGAATCGGAGCGCCGGCACAAGCGGCTGGAGGCTCCGCCTCGAGCCGATCGCGAAGGGAGGAAACGGCGCGAGCACGCTCGCTCGCCGCGCGGTCGCGATCTCGCAGAAAAGCGCCCTCGCTCCGAATGGCCCGTCGGCAGTGCGAGGCGAGGGCGGAGACCAACCCGGCGCGGCAAGCAACGCTGCCGGGCAGCGCGGCCGCCGTCGTTGCAACCGCCTCGCTGAGCCGGCTTCCGGCGACATCGCCGGCAGCGCTCCGCGAGGCGCACATGCCGCTCGCGTCGGCGACCTCCGCCTTGTCCCACGCGGTGTCGAGACGCGCCAAGGTGCGGGCGACGCGGGTGTCACGCCGCGGGGCGTCGCCGTCGGAAAGATAACGCGCCTCGACGCGAAGCAGCTCCCCGCACGCGCTGGCAATCGTGGCGACCTTCCGCACGCCGCAGGCGGTGGCCGGAAGGTCGGTCGCGCCCGCCGCGGTGAAAGCGAAAGCGACCGTTAGGAGAACAAAAGGCGAGAGACGCTTCATCGCACCGAGACTCACCATACGATCCCGACGTAAGCAACCATCGGCACCGATGTCTCCATGCAGGCCGGGAGCGCCGATCCACCTGGCGCAGCCTCGGGAACGCCCGCACCGAATGCACCGGCAGCGAAACACATCAAGCCCACCTGCACCGTCCGCGCTGACGTCGCCGTGCGGCGCAACAGCCGGAGACCGGCGAGCTGCGCCGCGAGCACGACCAGCTTCAACGCCGCGAGCCGCCCCAATACCGGTGGGTTGAGCCGCGGGTCGAAGAGCATGAGCCGATGGGCGGCCCGAAACCAGCCGCTTTGAGCGGCTCACACAAAGAATGCCCCCGGCTTTGCCGGGGGATCGCTAGCCTGCATTTCTCACCAGATCACGTCGCGAGGCGGTCGAGAGTGCGGAAGATTCGCGAGCCTCGGACCGGAGGGCGACGCAGGCGTACTTGAACAGTACGTCGAGGAGCCCGGAGGGAGAAGCTCGCGAAGATTCGGTGCTATCGGCCGCCGCAGTAGGTATCTGGTGAGAAATGCAGGCTAGCTGCAGCTCGCGTTCGCGGTCGCGTCGTCGAACAAGTCGCAGTCGCGGCCGAGGTCGTCCGCGAGATTCAGAGCCAGGCAGAGGCGGCAGTCGACGTGCGTCAGGATCGCGGCGTGCGTCGCCTCGAGGTTGCCGGCGACACCGCTGCCCGGCAGCGCCGCCGCGAAGTCGACGCCCTGGTCCGCGCACTGCGTGTCGAGGCCCTTGCGGATCTTGTCGGGCTTCGCGGTGTCGTCACACGCCTTCGCGATCTTGCCGGTCGGATCCGCGTCCATGCAGGACTCGAGCTCCGTCGCGCTCTGGATCGAAAGGTCGGCGAGGCCCGCCTTCTTGCACTTGTTGAACTCCTTGAGCTTGGTCTCCTGGCACTTCAGCACGGACTTCGTGACGGCTTGCTGACAGCGGCTTCGCGCGAAGCTCGCCAATTCCGTCGCGAGGGCGCCGTCGAGGTTCGCGCCGAACAGGTCGTGCGCCAAGTCGGTCTCCTTCTGAATCGCGGCGGTCGTCAGGTCCACGGCGCCGCCGAATGCAAAGTCGGGCAGGACGGTGCACTTGTTGGCCTCGTCGCTGGCGGTCTTGTCGACGGCCTTCTGCACCTTCCCCTGCGCATCGGCGGCGATGCAGGTCTCGGCGGAGACCGAGAGGTTCTTCGCGAAGCTCCTGATGCATCCCTCGACGAGCTTGGACTCCGCTTTCGCGACCTTGGCGAAGTTCTTGTTCATCGTGTTGATGCAGAGCTGCTGCGCCGCGTTCTGCGGCGTGCCCGGCGGAGGCGAATCCGGATCGCACGCGTCGCCGATTCCGTCGTCGTCGCCGTCTTCCTGCGTCGGATTGTCCGCGGCCGGGCAGTTGTCGTCGCCGTCGAGAACGCCGTCGAGGTCGCGGTCGATGCCGATACGCGTGCCCGAGCCCGGCGGAACGCAGGTATAGGTGAGCTCCTGTCCGGGCGTCGCCGCCAGCGCGCGGAGGCTCGCGTCGCTGATGTTCGGCGAAGCGGCACGGTCGGGATCGAACTGGTTCGATCCGAGGTAGAGCCAGCCGCGCGCCTCGCCCGCGATGTTGCCCTTGACGACGAGGTTGCACTCCGTGGCACCGGGCTGCCCGAAGATCGCGAACGCGGTCGTCGCGCGCTCCTTGAAGAGGTCGATGCGCGGGCCCACGGTCGCGGCATTGGTCGGCGTCAGCGTGATCTGCTGGCCGACGATCGGCGCCAGGTCCGTGTCGAACTGCAGCATGAAGTTCTCGACGTCGCGGATCGTCTGCGTGTTCGGGAAGTTGAACACGTTCGCGCTGTGGAAGCGGAAGAGCGTGTCGATCGCGCCGTCGTGCAGGAAGCCGTAGCCGCGGACCTGCGGGCCCTTGTGCCCGTTGTCCCCCGGCGTGATCGCGCCGTTTCGCGGCTGCCCGAAGCGTCCGACCTTGGTGTACATGTTGCGCAGGTGCGCGACCTTGAACTCCTGGGTCTCGCCCTCGAACGTCGAAGTGCCGCCGCTTCCGAAGAAGCCCTGCGCCGGATTGGTCGTGTGGCAGCCGTTGCAGTCGGCGAGGACGTCGCTCGTCGGTCCGAAGAAGAAGGTCTGTCCGGCGAGGGCACTGCCAACCAGGGTGTTGTCGAGCGGTCGCACCGGGTTCGGCGGCGGCGAAACCTCGAGGATGAAGTCGGTGAACGCCTGCATGTCCGCGGTCGGGAGCTCGCCCTCGTCGCGTCCGAGGAGACCGGGGAAGGCGACGTTGAACGAGTTGAACGCCGGCACCGGGTCGAGGTCTCCGCCCGTGCGGTCGCCGCGCCAGTGCATCGGGCCGTGCGTCGCGAGGCCGCGCAGGGTCTGCGTCGTCATGGGGCCCTTCATCGGATGGAAAGGCGTGTTGCAGGGGACGAAGCCGCAGAAGAGGAACGGATTCGGGTTCGCGGTGACGTCGCCGTCGGGATCGCCGAGGTCCCAGGCGAGGCTGTCGAAGTCGCCGAAGACGTGGCACGAGGAGCACGACGCCTCGCCGTTGCTCGAGGTGAACTGCGCGTCGTAGAGAACCGCGCGCCCGTCGACGACCTCTGCCGGCTCCGGATTGTGCAGCGGCAGATGGTCGATCTCCGTCCCGACCGGGCTGCCGGAGACGTCGACGACCGAGATCGAGTTGTCGAAGCGCGTCAGCACGTAGAGGAGGTCGTTCGCCTCGTCGAGGACGAGCCCGGACGGGCCGCCGCCGCTCACGAGGATGTGATCGGCGGCATCCGGCACGAAGCCGTCGTTCTCGATCTCGGCGGTCGAGAAGACGCCGACCTCGCTCGAGCCGAACGCGGCGACGTAGAGCGTCGCGCCGTCGCTCGACACGACCATGTCCGTCGGCGTCGCGAGGCTCCGGCCCTTGACGTCCAAAGGCTGCGGGACCGCATCGTAGTCGATGTGCTTGTTCAAGTGGCGCGGGAGGACGTTCGCGCCGTCGAGGACCGTGATCCGCGCCTCGTGCAGGTGGCCGCGCACCGTCGTGCTGATCGAGCCGGGGCCCTCGAAGCGCACCTCGTTCCCCGCTTCGGTGTTGCTGACGTAGACCTTTCCGTTTTGTGGATTGATGGCCATGTTGAAGAGGATCGTGCCGACGTGCGCGAAGTCGTCCGTCTCGACGGGCGTCGCCGCGTCCGCGTCGATCGCGAAGACGTCGAGATCGGGGAGGTCGAAGCGGACGCCGTTCGTCCAGTTGCGGCCGAGCTCGTCCTCCCAGGTGTTCGTCGTCGGGTCGAGCTTGACGATCAGCCCGACTTCCGGGCCGAGCACGTTCGCATGGTTGCGGTTCGGAGTGGGCAAACCGCCGGGGACCTGGCTCCCGGGGAGGCCGTTCGACACGTGGATGTTGTCGGGCAGGTTGCACGGGGCCGCACCGAAGCCGCCGTTGCACACGATCGACTCGTCGAGGCTCGTCGTCTGGTTGCCGGAGTGGAAGACCGCCGCATAGACGGTCGAGCCGTCGGCGGTCGCGGCGAGCGCGCGCGGCGTGTCGCCGAAGAGCGTGACGATCGCGAGCTCGTCGCCCGTCAGGCTCGTCCCGAGGTTCAGCGCATTGAACACCCACACGTCGGCGCGGCCGACGCCCTCGGTCGTGAACTGCGGATCGACGGGGCTGTTCTGTCCGCGGTGCGCGGTCGTGATGAAGGCGCGCGTGAAGGGCGTGCCCGGTCCGCCCTCGCGCGGTCCCGCGAAGACGATGTCTCGCGGCTCGTCGCCGACGAGGAGCGACCGCGTCACGCGCGGCGGGCTCGAAGCGACGTCGACGACCGAGGCGCTGTCGGAGAGGTGATTGACGACCCAGACCTCGCCGTCGCTTCGTGCCGCGACGGAGCAGGGCTCGAGGCCGACCGGAACGGAGCCTGCATGCGTGAGCCCGCTCGCGGAGACGTCGAAGATCTCGAGCTGGTTGTCCGGCGTGTTCACCGCGAAGAGCCGCGTGCCGTCGGGCGAGAGCGCGAGCGGGCGGACGTGGCCGGTCTCGAACGACCAGAAGGGACCCTTGGCGCGAGCTCCGGCAGGCGAGAGAACCAGCAGAGCCGTGACGGCGATGCCTGTGAAGATTCGCATCCGAAGAAGCCCCCCCGCTCTCCGTCGACCCCGACCAGCCGCTGGCCGGCGCGAGGCGCATCCTACCCAAAAGGCCGTCCGGCGTGCCAGCGAGAAAGGCGCTCCGTTTCCCGAGACGCCGAGCGCAGATTCATGAGCTTCGACCGGAAGGCGATGCGTACGCATGACACTGTGACCGTTGACGAACTGGTCACCGCCGTGAACAACGCCCTCGACGGCTGCCCGCGGTAGCCGCCGAGAGACGCCGGGTTCACGCGCCGCAGTCGACGCGACGTTCGAAGACGAACTCGTTGGTGAGATGGCCGGTTTCGTACTCGCGGCCGCGCTGGACCGCGACCGGTGGCGGCGATTGCAGCAGGAACCATCCCGCCTCGAGGGCAGCGGTTCCCGTCGCGTAGGGGGGTTCTCCGTCCGGGAGCGCCGGGCCCCGGCCCGCGGCTCCATCGTGAAAGGCCCAGCCCACCACCGCCGTGGCGAGGTCACCTTCTGCCAGCCAGAGGTAGAGGATCTGTTGCCGCGTGGTCATGACTGCGCGCGCGGCGTCGACGACTCCGCCAGCGTCGCGCGCTGCTCTAGTCGCGTCAGGTAGTAGTCCGCATCGAAGCGATCGTCACCACTGAGGTAGCGCCACAACCGCACACGCTGCACGAGGTCGTAGCGAACCTCGTGGCCGAGCTGCCACTTCTGTTCCTTGCGCAGCACTTGCGCCACGCTGTCGAAGCGCATGGTGGCGAAGCGATGATCGGCGGCGTCGTTGTGATGCGCGGTGAAATCGTCGGTGTTCCACAGCCGCACCTGCGGCACCCGCGGGTTGAGGCGGATCTTGTACATCCAGCGCGTCTTGTCGCTGGGGTTGGCCTCGCCCGCGTGCCACATGCCGTGATGGAAGATCAGGATGGTGCCCGCCGGTCCGACGAAGCGTTCGTCGCCGAGCACATGCCGGTAGCGCGAGACATCCTCGGCGCGCACGCGGCGCAAGTGCGTACCGGGGACGAACCGGGTGCCGCCCTCTCCCGCGCCCACCGCGTCCGGAAAATAGAAGAGCTGAATATCAAAGGTCGGATCGGGCGTGTCGAGGATCGCGTCGACGTGCAGATGCTGCCAGTGCGGCATCCGCGGTGGCAGCATGTGGACAAAGTCGTGATCAAAGAGCGGGTCGGCGCCGACCAGCGACTCGATGATGCCGCGAACCGCAGGCAGGCGCAGCACCTCGCCGAGCGCGGACGGGGCCGGGTAGCATTGCGACAATGGGGTCAGGCTCGGCGGACGGGCGACGGCATCCTCCGACGGCGGCAGCCCGATCGCTTGCGGCAGCTTCGTCGTGGCCAATTGCGCCAGCTCCGGCAGGACGCGCCGGTTGAGGGCGTCCGGCACCAGCGCATCGAATCGCAGGTAGCCATCCACCACGAAGCGGGCGACTTCCAGAGTGGTCAGTCGATGATCGGCGGCAGGCATGGTCAACTCCTCACGCGCCGCCAACGTGCCCAAAGCCCGGGAGTTTGTCGAGGTGCCGCACGACAGGAGACCGCCGGAGGCCGAAGCGTTCTGCGTGGCTCATCCGCTCCTCGAGTGCGCGAGGCTAGCGTCTCCCGAGAGCAGCGCGCAAAACGAGCGGCGTGATGCGCCTCAGGGCATGGCGCGGCTCGCACCGCACCGCCTGCGCCAGGCCTACCAAGGCTCCGCGAACGTCGCCAAAGGCGTACAGGGCACGCGCTTGCCGCAGAGCGACCGCGGCGAACAGCTTCGGATGCGCGTCGAGCAGGTTTCGGTGCCTGGTTACCAGGCGATCGTAGTCCGAGCGACGGCGCGACCGATCGCGCGACAGCCTCGCTCCTGCGTGCACGAGCTGTCGATAGGTGACGACGGGCAAGCCGAGGATCGTGCACACCTGGTTTAGCCTGAGAAAGAGCTCCGTATAGGGAAGCGCGGCGAGCGACTCGTCGAAGCCGCCGACCTGCCGCAGCAGCTCGCGCTCGACCACCAGCGTCTGCTTGGAGAAGAACGACAGCCGGGGCTCGATGTCGGCGAAGCCGAAGAACGAGCCGCGCGAGAGAGTCGGCGGAAAGTGCGTCTCGATGACGTCGCCATGCTGGTTCACTTCCTCGAGGCCAGAGATCACTGCGACCGGCCGCGGCTCCCTCGTCCTCAACAGCGCATCGATCGAGACCTCCGCGAAACACGGTAACAGCTCGTCGTCGTCGTCGAGATGAGTGATCCAGCGTCCGCGCGCGCCCGCGGCACCCGCGTTGCGCGCGGCCGCAAGACCGCGGTTCACCGGTAGCCGGAGAACAGTGAGCTTCGGGTGCGTCGGGAGGTCGACCGGCTTCGTCGAGCCGTCGTCGACCACGAGCACCTCGATGTCCTCGACGGTTTGCGAGAGCGCGCTGCGCACGGCGCGCGGCAGGAGCTGCGGCCGGTTGTAGGTCGTGATGATGATCGTGAGCGGGCAACTGCTCTTGGTGCTCACGGCCGTGAGTGACCGTTTCCCGCGGGCATGCCCTGGACGTGGCTGCGGAGCGCCGCTCTGATCTCGCCGTCGAGCGACGCCGCCGCCGCGTGACGGAGAGCGTGGTAGCCCTGCATCAAGAATGGTTTCGGATCGTCCGCCGACCAGACCGCGAAGATCTTCGGCCGCCCGTAGGGCGTGAGATACTGCCGGACGCTCGCTCCCTCGACCGCGCGATGGAACAGCCCGTAGTAGAGGTCGTCGAGAAGGTGGATCCAGACTCCCCCCCAGCCGTTGAACGCGGCGGAGACGTTCTCTCCGAGCACCGATTCGCGCCAGGCGAGCAGCGGGTAGTTCACGCCCGCTCGCTGGGCGAGCCCCTGGATCAGGAACGAGCGGCCGTTGATCTCCATCAGACGATGGCGCCCGTCGCGGGGATCGAGCTTGTACTCGACGCTCGCCATCCCACGCCACCCGATCCGGCGCAGGAGAGCGAGGGTCGGCTCGCGCAGCTCGCTTCGGCTCGCCACCTCGGCGACCCGCGCCACGCCGAAGAAGGGCGGGCTCTTGCGCAGCTTCCTCGTGCAAAGCTCCGCGGCCGGGTCGCCGTATCTGTCGATGTAAACCGTGTAGCTGTAGAACAGGTCGTCGGGGCCCGGCACGAGATCGATGATCTCCGCGCGCAGCGCGGCGGCGAGCACGTCTTCGACGCGGCGCCGGAGCTCATCTCGATCGTGGGCGACGAACAGCTTTACGCCGAAGCGCACCACGAACGGGCGGCTCTCGACGGGCTTGACGACGACCGGGAATACGACGTCGTCGAGTGCGGCGGTCTCCAGCGAGGCTTCGCCGTACGAGCGCGGAGCATCGACGCCGACCTCTCGCGCTGCGGCGTAGGTCAGGTCCTTCTGCATCACGTGCCGGATCGTGTCCCAGGGAGGCGTCACGATGCGATACCAGCGCTCGAGACGCTCGCGGTGCCGCGCGAGAAGGATTGCGACTTCGTCGAGATTGGTCAGGACGACCCGTCCCCGCCATCGCCGCGCTTGCCGCTCGAGCAGGTCGAGGACCGACTCGGGATCGGCCTGGACGTCATCGAGTCGATGCGTTTCGCTCGCCCAGCGCGAGTAGGGCGCGACGTCGCGTCGGTCCGTCGCGACGACCGCGACCGGAATGCCGTGCGACGCGAACGCACGCAGCGAGCTGAGCCCCGTGATCGAGCCGCCCACCACGATGGCGCCGCATTCCGAGCGAGCGCTCACGGAGCGGACCAGCCTTCACGCAGCGACCCGTAGCAGAAGCGCACCGCGGCCTCGACGCGGCGGCTCGGCCGGGGCGTAGATCGTCGTCGTGGCTGCGTCCGTCAGCGCAGCGCCCTCGTCTCACTCGGCTCGGACTCTCGCACGGGCCGCGTGCTCTTCGGGCCGCCGCGCGGGGGGCTCGCGCGGGCCGGGTCGAGTCGCATCTGATGATGCGCGAGCTTCACCGCTTCACCTCGCCGGAGCAGAGCCGCCGCGTTCTTCCATGAGCCGATGCACCTCGTCGAGGACCGCCGGGACACGCTGCACTTCGTCGACGACGACCCACCGAGGCGGGGTCGGCAGGGCGTCGAGACGCTCCGTGAGCTCGCCTGGGTTGCGGGTGAACGCCGGGAACTCGCCGCGCTTCAGGAGGTCGATCCACCAAACGGGCTGGCCCGCGGGAACCAGTTCGCGTGGAAGCCGAACGGCACGCGCTGGGGGAGCTGTACGCGAGCGACAGGCCCAGAGGTGATGTCGCGAGCGTCGCAGATCAGCACCTCGCTCCGGTTCCTTCCGGAGTCGTGGGACAGGCTCAGGATCCAGCCGTCGTCCTCTGCCCTCCCGGCGGGGTCGGGGGCGAAGACGGCTTCCCCGAGGTGGCCCTCGTCGCCTGCGTACCAGGTCTCCCGTGAGCCGGTTCCGAGATTGTACTTGACGAACGTGTCGAAGTCTCCGGCGATCGCTCCGGCGCGGGTGAACGCCGGCATGTAGAGGCACTCGGTACGCAGCCCGGTGAGGTCGTCGTTGATGCGGCCGAACTCGCCCAGCATGTCGTCGAGGGGCTCCCAGCCGGCGGTGCCCCTGGAGAGATCGATCCAGTACCGTGCCGGCCGCGCGCCGATCGTCACGACGCCCGTCTCCGCGTCGGCGTCCTCGGCCTGCAGGCCGAAGTCCACCTTCTCGTAGCGGCAGCCGGCGAGCTCGATCCGGCCTCCGTCGGCCCAGGCGTTCCAGAAGTGCTGGACGTGGCTCGGCTCGACCTCGAACCAGCGGACCTCGTCGGGTCTGCCGCGGCGAGGAAGAACACCCAGCCGGGTCCCATTCTCGGGGCGCCACGTGACCATCGGCTCGCCGGTGCCCAGCGCCTCGATGTCGAACACCACCGGGCTGTCCATGAAGACGGCGTGATGCTCGGTGATGACGAAGTCGTGCATCATCACCGGCGCGGGCATGTCGAGGTCGACGCGATGCACGAGCGCGCCGGTGGCGTCGGCGACGTAGTAGGTCAGGTACGGCGGAAACAGGTTGTAGGAGAAGAAGCACAGCTCTCCGGTCCGCGGATCGATCCGCGGGTGTGCCGTCATCGCGCCTGCGAGCTTGCCCCCGAAGTCCCACTGACCGACGGTGTCGAGATCGGTCGTGACCTCGGTGGGCAGGCCTTGCTCCCACAGCGCGAGGAGCTTTCCGGCGTGCCGGATGATGTGTGTGTTTGCCCTGTTCTTGACCGGCCCGGCGCCGTGGACCAGCGCCGGGTCCGGGAAGTTCATGACGTCGCTCAGCCCCGGGTAGACGGCGCGCCCGAGCGCGATCTCCGCCATGAGACCACGGGACCGCACCCAGCGATTCCGGTAGATGACGCGGTCCGCAAGGAACTCGATGCCATGCAGCATCCCGTCCCCGTCGAAGGTGTGGTACTTCCCGACGGGCTCGAACATCTGGTTCGGGCCGTTGCGCACGAACCATCCCCGGAGCCTCGCGGGAACCCTGCCCTCGATCTCGCACTCGGTCGGACCGATCTCCCGGTCGACCGGGAACATCTCTCCCCTGAGGTCGAGATGGTTCCCGACGTTCGCCACGTGGCCGCGGAGCAGCTCGGTCGTCACGTCGAATCCTTTCACCCGGCCTTGGGCGCGGCGGCGCCGGCCGGGAGTGTCCGCGCCTGACCCAGGAAGTCGCCCTTACCGAGCGGCACGCCTTGCATGCGGAGCACGTCGTAGGCGGTCGTGACGTGGAAGTAGAAGTGCGGCACGGCGAAGGAGAGGAAGAAGTCTTCCGTCGTGAACGGCAGCGTCACGTCGCCCGCCCGAAAGGTCACCCGGCCTCCCGACAGGGCGTTCACTTCGCCCGCGCCGAGTGCCTCGATCTCGTCCCGCGCGGCCCGCGCGTAGCGCTGCAGGCCTGTGTAGTCGAACTTCAGCGTCAGATCGGGAGCGCCGAAGCTGCCCTCACGCGCGGCCGCGATGGCGACCGATGACATGTGGACCAGCGTGACGATCTGGAAGTGCAGCGGGAGCATGTCCGGATGGATCCGGCAGTCGACGAGCTCGTCGACGTTCCGCCCGGTCGACGCACAGTGCTCGCGGCCCTTCTCGAGGCATCGCTCGACGCCGGGAAGGATCTGCGCGAACGGGCGCACGACCGCGTCATAAAGGGACAGGCTCATCGATGTCCTCCATGGAAGGGTTCGTCTTCGCCGGATCTGCCAGTTGGGGTCGCTCGTCGAGCTCGTTTGGCGGAATAAACTACCTTGAGTATATTTTCGCCCGATCGTGTCGCACAGTGCTGCCGAAGATTCAATCGGGGATCCGCACCGGGCGCGGTGCTGCGCCGGAGCGTCGGCGGGCGAGGCGCCCTCAACCCGCCTGGGCCGTCCGCGTCTCCACGAGCTCGAGGACGGTTCCGTCGGGATCGCGGAGACAGACGAAGCGTGCGTCCACGCCGCTGTCCGGCGGCATTTGGTCGACCATACCCGATCGTGGCGCGAAGCCACGCATGGCCCGTCTCCCGGCGCGCGGCGCGGCGATCCGGAGTCTCCGCAGAGCTCGCGCTGGAGGAGTGCACGCAGATGGCCTGGGACTTCGAGACTGACCCCGAGTTCCAGCGCAGGCTCGACTGGATCGAGCGGTTCGTGCGCGAGGAGGTCGAGCCGCTCGATCTCGTCTTCCGCGGACCGTCGGATCCTTTCGATCCCGCGCGTCACGGACCCGCGCACGCGATGGCGCCGCTCAAGCGGATCGTGCAGGCCGAAGGTTTGTGGGCCTGCCATCTGGGCGAGGACCTCGGCGGCAAGGGCTTGGGACAGGTGAAGCTCGGGCTCATGAACGAGGTCCTCGGACGGAGCCGCTTCGCGCCGACGGTCTTCGGCTGCCAGGCTCCCGACACCGGCAACGCCGAGATCCTGGCGCGCTTCGGCACGCCCGCGCAGAAAAAGCGCTACCTCGAGCCGCTTCTCGCCGGCGAGATCGCCTCCTGCTACTCGATGACCGAGCCGCAGGCCGGCTCCGACCCCGCCGAGTTCACCTGCCGCGCCGAGCTCGTTGGCGACCACTGGGTGATCAGCGGCGAGAAGTGGTTCGCGTCGCACGCGGACTTCGCTCGATTCCTGCTCGTCGTCGTCGTGACCGATCCGTCCGTCCCGATTCACCAGGGTGCGTCGATCCTGCTCGTCGACCGCGACACGCCCGGTCTCGAGATCGTGCGCAACGTGGCGTCGGGGCTGCGTGAGGAGATCGGACGCGGGGTGCACGGCTACCTGCGCTTCACCGACTGTCGTGTGCCGAAGGAGAACATCCTGGGCCGTCCCGGGCAGGGCTTCGAGGTGGCGCAATCACGACTCGGCGGCGGACGGATCCACCACGCGATGCGCACCGTCGGGCAGCTCAAGCGCGCCCTCGACATGATGTGCGAGCGCGCGCTCAGCCGCCGGACCAAGGGCGAGCCGCTGGCGGCGAAACAGCTCACGCAAGAGAAGATCGCCGACTCATGGATCCAGATCACGCAGTTCCGGCTGCACGTGCTCTACACGGCCTGGCTCATCGACAAGCACCAGGCCTACACACGCGAGGTGCGGCGCGAGATTGCCGCCGTGAAGGCCGCGATGCCCGCGGTGCTGCGCGACGTGGTCTACCGTGCCCTGCATCTGCACGGCTCGCTCGGCATGTCCAACGAGACGCCGCTGATGGCGCTCTGGCAGCTCGTGCCGGAGATGGGGATCGTGGATGGACCGACCGAGGTCCACAAGTTCACCGTCGCGAAGGAGGTGCTCCGCGAGCGCGAGGCAGCGCCGGGGCTGTGGCCGACCTACCACCTGCCGGAGCGCATCGCCGCGGCCGAGCGCAGACTCGCCGCCTCGCTCGAGCTCGAGGTCGGGAACCTCTAGTGCACTAGGCCACGAGTGGCGCCTGGGAGGGCGATCTACGATCGGCACGGTGTACCATTGGCTGGTCGACGCCGATGCGCTGGACTTCGACGCCTTGTTCCGCGACTACGAGCGCAACGCCGAGCGCGCGCTCGCGAGGAGCCGGAGGACCCGACGGGCGACGTGCACGGGGCGAGCGGACCGACGATCGGGAGGCGACGATGGGGGCGGTACGACGGACGAGGCTCAACGAGTTCATCTGGCGCAACCACGTGCGCCTCTACAGGGCCACCCGTGGCAGGATCGGCGGATCGATCGGCGGCAACCCGGTGCTCCTGCTGACGACGACCGGCCGCAAGACCGGCCAGCCGCGCACCGTTGCGCTCGCCCACCTCGCGGACAGCGCGACGTGGGTCGTCATCGCGTCGTTCGCCGGTCAGCCCCGGCACCCGGGCTGGTGGCTGAACCTGCTCGAGAACCCGATCGGACGCGTCCAGAAGGGATCGACGATCGTCGACGTGCGGGCGCGCGAAGCCGAGGGCGAGGAGCGCGGTCGGCTCTGGGCCGCCATCTGCAAGCAGGAGCAGGGCTTCGCCGACTATCAGACGTGGACGGAGCGGCGCATCCCGGTCGTCGTGCTCGAGCCGCTCGCGCGCGGGGGCTGAGGAAGCGAGTCACGCAGAGGAGGTGCGATCGATGGACCGTGTACCGAGAGAGAGCCACGACCCGGGTATCCGGGGCGCGATGCTCGTCGACGTCAGCCGGATCGAGTGGCGGGAGCTCGGGCCCGGCGTCAAGTTCAAGCTCCTGCGGTACTGTGACGTCACCGGCGACTGGGTGCTCTACGTGCAGCTCCAGCCCGGGGTGAAGTTCGGACGGCACCAGCACATCACCCCGGCCGAGTTCTTCATCTTGAAGGGCGAGCTGCTGTTCGAGCGCGGCTCCGCCAAGGCCGGAGTCTACGGCTACGAGGAGATCGGCGAGATCCACGAGGAGGCCGCCGGCGGCAGCGAGACCGAGTTTCTCTACTTTGGGCACGGCCCGGTGTCGTTCATCGATGCGGACGACAAGGTGCAGTTCATCGCCGGCCTCGAGTTCTACAAGCGGGCCTGGCAGGGCGACGTGCCGGAGAGCATCGTCGAGCCGAGGTGACATGCTGCCGGAGCGAGAAGAACGCCATCTCGAGCAGACGCGACTGCGAGGGTCATTTCGGTCCGAGAAGATCGCGACGCGAGGTCTCCGATGCGCACACGAGTGACCGAGATGCTGGGGATCGAGTTTCCGATCCTCGCCTTCACGCATTGCCGCGACGTGGCGGCGGCGGTGAGCAACGCAGGGGGCATGGGAGTGCTCGGCGCGGTGGGCCACACGCCCGAGCAGCTCGCGGTCGACCTCGCCTGGATCCGCGAGCGCACCGGGAATCGTCCCTTCGGTGTCGACCTCCTGATGCCGCGCAAATACTTCGGCTCGGACGAGGGCGGACTGGATGCCGCCGCGCTGGCGTCGAGCCTCCCCGCCGAGCACCTGGCGTGGATCGACGATCTGCTCGAGCGCTACGGCGTGGCGGCGACGGCCGAGAGCGACGCCTCCGGCGCGTCCAGCGACCGGGTGATGGCCATCGATCCGGGCTCGTTCGAGCCGCTGATCGACGTGGCCTTCGAGCACGGCGTGCGCCTGCTCGCGTCGGCGCTCGGGAGCCCGCCCGCTTGGTTGATGGAGCGGGCACGGCGCGAACGCGTGCCCGTGGCCGCGCTCGCGGGTCGGCTCGAGCACGCGATTGCGCACCGCGACGCCGGCGTGGACCTGATCATTGCCCAGGGGAGCGAGGGCGGCGGACACACCGGCGAGATCGGCACGATGGTCCTCGTGCCGCAGGTCGTCGACGCGGTGGCGCCGATTCCGGTCCTCGCGGCGGGCGGGATCGCGTCGGGACGCCAGGTCGCCGCCGGGCTCGCGCTCGGAGCCGAGGGAGTGTGGTGCGGTTCGGTCTGGCTCACCACGCACGAAGCCGAGACCGGACCCGAGATGAGGAAAAAGTTCCTCGCCGCGTCATCGAACGACACGCGCCGCTCGCGCTCACTCACCGGCAAGCCGGCGCGCATGCTGCGCAGCGCGTGGACGGACGCATGGGAGGCGCCCGATGCTCCGGCCACGCTGCCCATGCCGCTCCAGGGCATGCTGGTCGCCGCCGCGCAGCGACGTATCCATCGCCTCGCTGGCCAGCCCGGGTCGGGGGCGCACCAGCTCGTCACCTACTTCGTGGGTCAGGTGGTGGGGCAGATGAACGTGGCCAAGCCCACGCGTGCCGTGGTCGCCGAGATGGTGGAGGAGTTCGTCGACACGGCCGAGCGGATCGGCGCGCTGCTCTCCGAGTAGGACGTCGAGCGAGCCGGGGGACGATCCTCTCACTCGGGCCCGGGGCCGCGCCGCGAGGAGCGACGGCGCGATCTCACGCGCGCGGGGCCAGGGCTTCGAGCACCGGCCAGAAGACGGCCGGGCCGCGGGGAACGGGGTTGTAGGGCAGCACCACGACGTGGTCGGCGCCCGCCGCCAGGTGCTCGGCGATGCGTGCGCGGATCGCGGCGGCATCACCGTGGGCGACCAGCGCGTCGATGAGGCGGTCGCTGCCGCCGCTCTGGAAGTCCGCGTCGGCGAAGCCGAGCTTCCGCCACTGTGCGGGGTAGGCGTCGATCGTCAGGTAAGGAGCGAGAGTTTTGCGCGCCGTCTTGCGGGCCTGAGCGGGGTCCTCGCACAGGCAGCAAGGGAGGAAGACGCTCAACACCCGCTCGGGACCGAGGATCGATCGTGCCTCGGCCGTGCGCGCGGGCGGCATCAGATACGTGTTGGCGCCGTCCGCGTGCGACGCCGCGAGCCCGAGCATCTTCGGGCCATGAGCGGCGATGTGCACCGGTGCCCGGTGTCGTGCCGGCGGCGATCTCGCCTCGAGCTCGCGCATCGTGTCGAGGTAGGCGCGCATCCTGGCGAGCGGCGGCGTCCACGCCTGCCCGCGGAGCGCGGCACCCATCGGGTTGCTGATGCCGAGGCCGAGGAGGAACCGTCCGTCGTAGAGCTCGGACAAGGTGCGCGCGTGGTGCAGCATCGCCATCGGGTCGCGGCCGTAGATGCCGGCGATGCCCGTGCCGACGCGGAGCCGCGCGGTGTGTCCGAGGACGTAGCCCGCGAGGACGAAGAGGTCGCGTCCGAAGAGGTCGGGCAGGAGCATGGTCTCGTACCCGAGATCCTCGAGGCGGCGCGCGTACGCGACGATCGCGTCGCGCTCGAGGTGGTCGGTGAAGGCGAGAACGCCGTTGACGCGATCCTGAGTCGACACGGCGCTCACCTCAGCCGACGCGCGGGAAGAGTCTGCTGAAGGCTTCGGTGCAGCGGAGCCAGGCGTCTCGGTCGCGCTGCGCGGGCTCGACGACCAAGTGCTGGAACCCGGCCGCGCGATAGCCGTCGAGCGCCCGCAGGACCGCGTCCTCGCCGTCGCGTAGGACATCGAGGCCGGTGCGCATGGAGAGGGTGAAAGACTCCTCCGGTCGATCGCGCCGCAGCCGCTGGACCACCGCCGCGGCCTGCTCGGGTGGCGTGAACGCGCCGTGCCAGCCGTCGCCGCGCGCGATCGCGCGCCGGTACGCGGCTTCGCTGCGCCCGCCGACCCAGATCGGGATCGAACGACCCGGCTGCGGCTTGGCGCGCATGTCGACGATCTTCGCGCCGGTCGCGGCTCCCGTGAAGTCGATGGGATCGTCCTGCCAGCAGCGGCGCAGGATGTCGATGGTCTCGTCGGTGCAGGCGCCGCGGCGCCGAAACGGCGCGCCGAGGGCGTCGAACTCGCGCTCGAGCCAGCCGCTCCCCGCTCCGACGACGAGCCTCCCGCCGCTCATCAGGTCGAGAGAACCGAGCATCTTCGCGAGCAGGACGGGTGGGCGGAGCGGCAGCACGAGCACCGTCGTGCCGAGCCGGATGCGCGCGGTGGCCGCGGCCGCCCAGGTGAGCGCGACGATCGGCTCGAGGAGGTACGGCGAGGGCGGGTACTCGGCCTGGCGTGGGATGACGATGTGGTCGCTCACCCACACGTCGGCGTAGCCGAGCTCCTCGGCGTGCTTCGCGACCGCGGCGATGGCGGGCGCCGAGGCGGCCCGGCCGCCCTGCGGAAGGTGGATGCCGTACTGCACGATCTCGTCTCCTCAGTGGGGCAGGCCGACCAGCTTGCGCGCGATGATGATGCGCTGGATCTGTCCCGTGCCCTCGACGATGTCCATCGCCTTCACGTCGCGGTAGAGCTTCTCGACCACGTGGTCGCCGCGGCAGCCGATCACGCCGAGGAGCTCCATGCCGAGGCTGGTCGCGTCGAGCGCGACCTCGTCAAGGGCCGGGTGCGGGGCGAGGCGCCCGCCGAGTCATTCCGCCGGGAACCAGTTCGCGTGAAAGCCGAGCGGGACGCGACGCGGCATCTCGACCCGCGCGACCGGTCCGGCGCTCGGCTCGCGCGCGTCGAGGACGACGAGAGCGGACTTCTCCGTGGCTCGGTCGGTCACCATGGTGAGCAGCCAGCCGTCGTCCTCGTCTCGGCCCTCCGGGTTCGGGACGAAGATGTGCTCGCCGCTCACCGCGGTGTCGCCATGGACGAACTGCTGTGAGCGGCCGTTCTCGATGTCGTACTTGACGACGCCATGAAAGTCGAAGTTGAAGTCCCAGCCGCGGGCGATCGAGTTGTACAGGTAGCGCTGCTGCCGGCCGGCGCACCGGTCGTCGATGCGAGGGAACTCGCCCGATCGATCGTCGAACTGCTCGCTCGCGACGTGTCCGGTTTCGAGGTCGAGCGACCATCGCCAAGGCTTCGGCTCTTCCGTCTGCTCCATGCGACTCATCGAGAGTCCGCCGGGCATGGTGTCGAAGGCGGGCGCGAAGATCTCGATGGTGCGGCCGGTCTCCCATGCATTGAAGAAATGCACGACGTAGCAGTTCGGGATCTCGAACCAGCGGATCTCCTCGCCGCGGCCGCGGCGCGGTAGCACGCCGATGCGGGTGCCGTGCTCGGGCTCCCAGCGCACCCCTGGCTCGCCGCGCATCATCGCCGCGACGTCGAACACGGCAGGGGAGAGGAAGAAGATCGCGTAGCTCTCGGTGATCGCGAAGTCGTGGGTCAACATCGAGAAGGGGAGGTCGATCGGCACGCTGTGTACCAGCGCCCCCGATGCGTCGGCGACGTGATACTGCAGGAACGGCGGGAAGGGGGAGTATCCGAAGAAGAGCATCTCTCCGGTGACCGGGTCGAGCTTGGGATGGGCGGTCATCGGGCCCTCCAGCTTGCCCCCGAAGTCGTACTCGCCGAGCGTCGCGAGGTCGCGCGAGAACTCGGTCGGCGGCGCGGCCTCCATGAGCGCGAGGTAGCGTCCGGCGTGGTACACCGTGTGCGTGTTCGCGTTGTTCTTGAGCAGTCCGACCTCCGCCACGACCTGCTGGTCTGGCTGGGTGAATCCGGCGACGCTGCCGAAGCAGGCGTGGCCGCGCTTGCGCTCGGCGAGCAGGCCTCGGGACTCGATCCAGCGGTTCCGGTACCGGGCGCGACCGTCCTCGAAGTAGACGGCGTGCAGCATGCCGTCGCCGTCGAAGGGGTGATAGGCCGCGAGCGGCGGGAATTGCGGATTCGGCCCGTTCCGCAGAAACATGCCGCGCAGCCCGCGCGGCAGCTCGCCGCTCACCTTCAGGTCGCGGTCGTCGCGCTCGTCGAGGACCGGGGCCATGATCCCTTGTAGGAACGGGCTCTCGAACGGCTTCGCGGCTGCGGTCATGTCTCTCTCCTCAGGTCTTCGGAAACAGGGAGTCCTGCATCATCTTGATCGCGTCGAAGGTGAACCACTCGACCGGCTCGACCTCGAAGATCACGCGGTTGGGCGAATCGAGCATCGCGCCGAAGGCTCTCTGACCGGCCGCGTCGCCGGGTACGACCGCGGCGGACAGCGCGGGATAGAACCAATCCTTCGTCGGCCGGTCGTCGCGGATCGCGCAGCGGCCCTTGACGGTGATGCCGCGCGCGGGGCCGAGGCTCGTGCCGACGCTCGACACGGAGAGGGCGACCCGGTCGTCGCGCTCGAGGGCCTTGATGCGCTTGCGCTGTCGTGCGGCGGTGAGCCAGAAGCGGCCGTCGCGCCAGACGTAGCTCATGATCATGCCGATCGGCCAGTGGTCGCGCGTGGCCCAGCAGAACACGCACTCGTTCTGCTCGCGCAGGATCTGCTCGAGCACGGGCGGGTCGATCGGATAGACGTCGACCTTCTCGTAGTGGGTGACCGGCATCTCAGCCTCCGAGAACCCGCGGGTTCCCTTCCTGCCACGTGATGCGCAGGTCGCGCTCGCGAATCCGCCAGCCGTGCGCGGTCCTCACCATTTCGTCGAGGTAGGTTCCGCCGATCGCGGTCGCGTAGCGATGCAGGAGCTCGATGATCTCCATGCGATCGATGAGCGACTCCAGCGTACGCGCCACGCGTCAGACTCGAGAGGGCTCGCCGACGCGGACGACGAGCTTGCCGCGGTTGCCCCCGGCGAACATGCGACAGAACGCCGGCCCGGTCTGCTCGATGCCCTCGACGACTTCCTCGGCGCCGCGCAGACGCCCCTGCTTGAGCCAGCCTGCCAGCTCGTCGATCGCGGCGGGGTACTCGGCGACGTAATCGGTCACCATGAAGCCCTGCAGGAGCGCGCGCTGGGTGATGATCTTGAACATGTTGAACGGTCCTGGCAGCGGCTTCGTGTCGTTGTAACCGGCCAGGGCACCGCACATGACCACGCGCGCCCCGATGCGCAGGTGCGCGAGGGCCGCGTCGAGCGTCGCACCGCCGACGTTGTCGAAGTAGACGTCGATGCCGTCGCCGCAGAGACGGGCGAGGCCCGCCTCGATCCCTTCGCCCGAGCGATAGTTGATCGCGCCGTCGAGCCCCATGTCGTCGACGAGCCAGCGGCACTTGTCGTCGCTGCTGGTCAGCCCGATCACCCGGCTGCCGTGGATTCGCGCGATCTGCGCCGCGACCGAGCCCACCGCGCCCGCCGCGGTGCTGACGAGGACCGTTTCGCCGGGCTTCGGCCGGCCGATGTCGCGCATCCCGAAGTAGGCCGTGAGGCCGGTCGGCCCGAGCACGCCGAGGTAGTGCGAGATCGGCACGGCGGGGTCGGGTGCGAGCTTCGTCATGTAGTCGTTGCCGTCCGCCAGCGAGAAGCTCTCCCAGCGGGTCCGCCCCATGACCAGGTCTCCGGGGGAATAGTCGGGGTGCTGCGACTCCACGACCTCGCCGAGGACGAGGCCCATCACCGGCTGGTTCAGCTCCATGGCGGGGAGGTAGCCATCGCCCGCTCCCTCGTTCATCCACTGGCGGAAGCCGGCGTCGAGCGAGAGATAGAGGTTGCGGATCAGGAATTGGCCGTCCGCGGGGCGCGGAACGGTCGTCTGCACGCACGCGAAATCCCCCTCCCTGGGGGGACCCTCAGGATGTGCGCGGAGAACCACCTGTGTGTTGACGCGCGAGCTCATCTCCTGATCGGAACCTCCATCGATCCACCGGCGTCTCGGCAAGCCAGCCATTGGCCACGCGCTGCATCGTCGTGGCTGCGGCCTAGGCACGCGTGCGGATGCTCTTGCGATGCACCGGAACATCGGTGCCGATGCGCACGCGTATCGAGGATTGGGCGGGGTATCAACGGGGTGCCTCGGCGTCGGGCGCGAGATGCTCGAGATCGAAGGTCCCGAGCGCGCAGGCACCACCGGAGGGCCGCAGGACGTGGATGACGTCGAGCTCGCAGAGCTGATCCGTCGAGGTCCGGAAGGCGAAGCCGCCCTGCATCTTCAAGCCGAAGCAGGGGGAGGGCAGGCGGCTCCGGATGATGGTGCCGTCGGTCAAGTGCAAGCGGATGGTCTGGTTGTCGACGATCTCGCTGCGCTCGATGCGGGCGATCGACACGCACGGACGAGCCGCAGGCAGCGCGCCCCCGGGGGGCACCGAGTGTGCGGAACGGGGCTGGTGGTCGGTCGCGCCACACGCACAGAGCGCGAGCGCGACCGCGAGGCCGCGCGCCGGGCGCAGACCGCACCGGCGCGCGGCCGAGCACCGGCTCGGGCGCGACCGGGGCGGCTGGATCGGCATGGGTCTCAACCCCTCCGCGCGAGCTCGGCGAAGTAGTCGCGCAGCGTCATCGTGCCGGCTCGTGGCGCGACGCCATCCACCTCGCCCGCGGTGACCAGGAACTCCGCGAGGTCGCCGAACTGGCGGTTCAGGAGGCCGATCACACGTGCGACGCCGCGCAGCAGCGGGACCGGAAGGTGCAAGAGCTTCGGTGGTTTGCCGAGCACCTCGAAGGCGAGCTCGGCCGCCTGCTGCTGCGTCAGGACGTCGGGACCGCCGGCTCCGAGCTCCGCGGCCGGCGACTCGATGGCGTCGACGCAGACTCGCGCCACGTCGGCGCCGTGGATCGGATTCATCCGGTTGGTTCCGCTGCCGACGATGAACGCACGGCCGCGCTTCGCCATGTCGACCAGCACGCCCATGTCCGAGAAGTATCCCGACGGGCGCACGATGCAGTGCGCGACACCCGAGGCGCGCAGCAGCGCGACGACCTGCTCGTGCGCGCGCACGATCGCCAGGTGCGCGAGCGCATCCGGATCCCACAGCGACACGTAGACGAGCTTCCGCGCGCCCGCCGCACGCGCCGCCTCGAACACGTTGCGGTTGGCCGCGAAGTCGACCTGCTCGAAGGACAGCCCGTCGCGCTGGCGCGAGATGCCGAGCGACGAGAACGCGACGTCGATGCCGTCGAACAGCCCGTGCAACGTCTCCGGACGCGTCGCCTCGCCGACGAAGACCTCGTCGCACTGCTCGCGAACCGCGGGTGCTGCGAACGGCCCCGGCTCCGCCAGCCGCTGCGCGTCACGGGTCAGCGCGCGCACGAAGTACCCGCGATGCTTCAGCTCGCGGACCACGTACCTGCCCACGTACCCACTCGACCCGGCCACGACGACGCGACGCATGGCGGAGGATGGCACGCGAGGGCGGTGCCGTGCGAGCGCGTCGCGCGCGCGGCGTCCGTGGTCGGGCGAGATCTCGTCGAGCGCGCGTCCGCTGGTCTCCCGGAAACATGCACAGGACGACGTCGGTACGCGGTCGGGAAGAGCTCGATGCTGAACAGGGAGAGCAGCACGCTGCCGCGCCCGAAGAACAGCATGGCGACCCGGAGGACGGGCAGCAGGATGGCTGGCGCGTTGTAGAAGGACACGATCGCGCCCGGCGTCATCGAGACGCCGGTACGAGCCCGCTCATCGCGCAGGGTGGGCCCGGGGACCCGAAGGAAGTGGTTCCGCTCGGCGGGCGCTGGGGCAAGCCCGAGGAGGTCGCCGATGTGGCGCCCTTCCTCGCCGCACTGGTTTCGGCCTATATCACCGGCGAGGCGATCGTCGTCGACGCCGGATTCCTGCTTCAGTGACGACGCGAACGAGCGAGGGAGGAACGTCATGAACGCTGGTGTGCTGGACATCGAACGCTTCGAGGTCCCCGGGCGGAGCGCGCGCGAGCAGCGCAACGCGGCGCGGGCGAGAGAGATCTTCCTCGCCTTCTCGCGCAGCGACTTCGGCTACCTGTTCGCGAACCTGGCGCCTGGCGGGCAGGTCGAGGTGGTCGGGCTCTCACCCGAGCGCATGGGGCGCCACGCGCAGAACCCGAACCTCATCCCCGAGCTGTTCCCGCAGGGCATGTGCTTCCGGATCGTCGAAACGATCGCCGAGGGCGACGCCGTCTGTGTGCGCTGGGAGGACGAGGCCGCGACGAGCACGGGCAAGACCTATCGCAACAAAGGCGTCACCATCTTTCGCTTCGACGACGAGGGGCGAGTCGCTGGTTCGGTCGAGTATCTCGACCCCAATCAGTTCCTGGAGGTTCTCTGAGCCATGGGCGCCCACGCCATCACACCGCTGCCGGACCGAGGGCGGACCGGAGAAAGCTCCCCGGCGTGACGAGGTGATGGGCCGGGGATCGCGGCCGGGTCGCCGTCGATGCTCACATTCGGCGGCGCGACGACTCGAGCACCCGCAGCGCGCTCACGACCGGCTCGATGTGTCGAGGGTGTCGGCGGCGAGCTCGTCGACGAGGGAGCTGAGCTGTGCGATCGATGGAAACGTGACCTCGCGAGGCGCGTCGCGGGAGCCCGGCACGACGCGCACGAAGTCGATCCCCAGATCGCGGATCTCGAGGAATCGGGCACGCGCTTCGTCGAGCGGGCCGGCGATCCCGAAACGGTGGATGAACTCGGGCTCCAGCGACTGGGCGTGCGAGCCGGCGGCTGCACCGTGGTGAGTCATGTCGTAGTCGGTGCGCATCGTCGCCGCTGCTTTGCGAACCGCCTCCGGCAGGTCGTCGATCCGCATGCCTGGGAATCCCGAGAAGTGGGCAAAGCTGGCGACTCCGCCGCGCACGGCTTCGCGCGCGACCGCCGGGTCGTCGTGGACGACGCAGTTGATGTAGGCGCCGAGGCGGATTTCGCCGGGGTCACGGCCGGCTGCTTCCGCGCCCCGCCGGGCTCGGGCGATGCAGTCCTCGAGTCGTTCGACATCGGCGCCGACCGCGAAGCAGATGCGATCGGCGAGGCGGGCAGACAGCTCGATCACCTTGGGGCCGGTCGCCGACACCTCGATGGGCACGCGCGGGATCTCGATCTCGTCGAGCCACTCGATGCGGCTCGGCGTGCCGTCGCGATCCACCGACTTGCCGTCGAGGTAGTCCCGAAGGCGCCGGAGGTAGAGCTCGAACTCCGCGAGAGTTGCGGGACGCCGTCCGATCTTGGCCATCGAGGAGTCGCCGCGACCGATGCCGATCACGAGTCGTCCGCCGCTCGCCACCTGGACGCCGAGCGCAGCCGAGGCGGTGACCGCCGGGTCACGGCTCACCGGGTTCGTCACACCGGTGCCGAGCTCGATGCGAGTCGTTGCGGTCGCGGCGAGGATCATCTGGCTCCACGTCTCCGGCGTGAGGTTCTGGGTGTCCGCGAACACGATGCTGCGAAAGCCGAGCTCCTCGATTCGTCGTGCGATGTCGGCGGTGTTGGTCGGATGAGGGAAGAACAGCAAGCCCAGGTCCATCGTCAGGTTCCTCCTGTGTGATCGCTTCCGTGGTCTCGGTCGAGTTCGGTGTACGTGGCTCGCGGGCCCGCTATGCCGCCAACCAGCTCCGCGAGGCTCGCCGGAAGGCGTCGTCGAGTCGGCGGCGGCCGTCGGCGGTCAAGCAGGGGTCGAGCACGGCGCGGTGGTGCTCGATGCCGCGAGCATGGTGCGACCACTCGGTCTCCCCCACGTGCTCGAACTCGTCGAGGTGGTCGAGCCAGTAGCGGCTGACGACCCACAGTGACCGGGCGAATACGCGGAGATCGACGTCGAGGGAACGGCGGAGTAGCCCGTCGTCGCGGAATCGCTCGATGAGTCGCTCGAGTCGGGCCAGGTCGGCAGCCAGCTCGGGCGGGGCACTCCGAGGAAGGTCGGTATCGACGAGCTGGGCGCGGTCGCGGAGGAGGAACCGATACCGCCACACCAGCTCCATCGAGGAGGTGACGTGGTGGACGTAGTCGGTGCACACGTCGTCGGTGGGACCGAGCGCCTCGCGACGGCTCAGCACGGCGCGGGCCTCGTCGCGCAGCGCCTTCACGAGGTCGAGCTTCGCCGGGAAGTGGTAGGTGAGGTTGCCCTGGCGGATGCCGGCAGCCGCACCGGAAGCCGCACGACGGTCATGCGATCGCCCCACCGAGCAAGGTGCATCACTTCTTCGTCGGCGCGTACGGGAAGGCCTATCCGGAGGCGAAGCTCCACGCGGCTCCCGGCCTCGCCGAGAAGAAGAAGGACGTCCGGTTCGACGGCGAACTGGACGACGCGCCGGCGCCCGAGTGGAGAGCCGTCCTCGATCAGGTCGTCGTCCGTGGTGCGCCGCTCATGAACGAGGTCGTCTTCTTCCACCGGCCGAGCCGGACGCTGATCTTGACGGACCTCGCCTTCCACATGCCGACGGCACCGGCGGGACGGGCGCGGATCTTCTGCTGGCTCGTCGGCGCGACCGGGTTCTTCGGGCCGCACCGGATCGTGCGCTTCGGGATCCGCGACCGCGAGGCGGCGCGCGGCTCGCTCCGGCGCATCCTCGAGTGGGACTTCGACCGCGTCCTCGTCACGCACGGCGAGGTCCTCGAGAGGGACGGGAAGCGGCGCTTCGCCGAGGGCTTCGCCGCGTTCCTCTGAGCGCCGGGCTCGGCTACCTGGGTGCGCGGCTTCGCGCCGCCGAGCGGGTGAGCCGGCTCGATCTTCCACTGATCGAGCAGGAAGCGCTGCGCGTGCCAGGTGTTCCAGTGCTCCGTCAAGTACGCGACGCGTTCTGCGTCGTCGAAGCGGAACACGAAGCAGTAGACGTTCGCGTAGTCGCGTCCTCCGTGCGTCTTCGCGCGCATCGTGTGCTGGCGGACGACGAAGGAGCCGTCAGCGAGCACGACGACGTCGTCCTACTGCACCGTCGTGAGATCGTACGCGTCGACGCTCCTGAAGGAGCAGGCCGATCTCTCGATCTTCGTCGTCGGGCACACGGACTCGACGGGCGAGCTCGCGCACAACCTGAGGCTCTCCGAGGCGCGCGCCGCCGCCGTCGTGAAGGCGTTGACCAGCCGGTACGGCATCGCGGGCGCACGGCTCGACCCGCACGGCGCCGGACCGCTCGCGCCGGTCGCTCCGAACGCGAGCGAGGAGGGACGCCAGCAGAATCGTCGCGTGGAGCTCGTGAATCGGTAGGCGAAGCAATGGTAGGGAGCCGGGATGCCCGAGAACGACCCGAGACCCCTCGCCGGCGTGACGATCGTCGATCTCACGCGCGTCCTCGCCGGTCCGTACTGCACGCTCGTCCTTTCGAACCTCGGCGCGCGCGTGATCAAGGTCGAGCGCCCCGTCCGAGGAGACGACGTCCGCGACGTCGGGCCGTTCCGCGGCGGCTTCAGCCTCTACTTCGCGGCGCTCAACTACGACAAGGAGTCGATCGAGGTCGACCTCAAGTCGGAGGCGGGGCGCTCGGTCTTCGAGCGCCTGCTCGACCGCGCCGACGTGCTCGTCGAGAACTTCCGTCCCGGGACGCTGGAGAAGCTCGGCTACGGCTGGGAGGCGCTGCACGCGCGCTGGCCGCGTCTCATCTACGGCGCCGCTTCGGGATTCGGGCACACGGGGCCGATGAGCCGTCGTCCGGCGTACGACCTCGTCGCGCAGGCGATGAGCGGGATGATGAGCTTGACAGGATATCCCGATCAGCCGCCGGCACGCGTCGGCGTCTCGATCGGCGACATGGCGGCGGCTCTCTTCCTATCCGTCGGCCTCTGCGCGGCGCTCTACAAGCGGCGCGAGACGGGTCAGGGGGTGATGGTCGACGTCGCGATGCTCGACGCGCAGATCGCGATCCTCGAGAACGCGCTGACGCGCCATCTCGTGACGGGCGACCTGCCGCAGCGGACGGGGACGCGGCATCCGAACATCTCGCCGTTCCAGGCGTTCGAGACGAGCGACGGGCGGCTCGTCGTCTGCGCCGGGCACGACGAGCTGTACCATGTCTTCTGCGACAAGATCGGGCGTCCCGAGATGAAGTCGGATCCGCGCTTCGTCACCGCCGACGACCGCCGCGTGAACGTTGCGGCGATGCAGGAGGAGGTCGAGAGCGTACTCCGCACGCGCCCGACCGCGCACTGGCTCGAGGTCTTCGAGGCCGCGGGAACGCCGTGCGCACCGGTGAACACGGTCGCGGACGCGGTCCGGCTGCCGCAGGTCGAGGCGCGCGAGATGCTCCGCGCGATCCCGGATCCGCGGATCGGGACTCTCTGGGTCGCGGGCAACCCGATCAAGATCTCCGGCGTCGCCGAGCCGGCGACGCACCGGCCCCCGCCGGACGTCGGTGCAGACGGAGCGAGGATCCTCGCAGAGCTCGATTAGCTCACGGAGGACAGAGATCTCCCCGGTATCTCGCCAGACACACGAGTGTGCTGCCGAGGCGCATGACCTGACTCGGCAGCAGATCCTCGTTGCGGCTCGGTCAGAACGTGGAGGACATCGCCAGGATCCCTCCCGGAGCACGGGCCAAGGTCCAGACCGCGTTGATGAAGAGAAGCTCCACCTGTCGCCGGCGCAGCTCGGCCAGGTCGAGGAGATCAACGCCGACAAGATGTAGGGCGTGCTGACCGGCTCGAGCGGCTTCCCCATGAAGATACACAGCGCACGATAGAAGAAGCTCCAGGAGACGAACGCTGCGGAGTAGGAAGAAAGGCTCTCGTCTCGGGGCACCGAGATTTGATAGGACTCGTCTGCGCGTGCCCCGCCATCTCCTGCTGCTTCTCACCCTGCTCGGTCTGCCGGGCCTGGTGGGGCGAGCGGAGGCTTTGCCGGACCTCGTGCCGGAGATCGCCTCGCTCAGCGTCGACTCGGATGCGACGGTCGACCCGGGCGACGTCGCGGAAGGCTGCGCCGGCGCCGAGACCGGCCGCTTCCTGATCAAGTACGGCCTGCGCACGCGCAACGAGGGCGCCGACGACCTCGTCATGGGCGACCCAGGATGTCCGGACTGCCCGACCAATCCCGGCGCCGCGTGCGGCAACCCGTTCTACGAGTGCAGCACCGCGCACGGGCACGCGCACTTCGAGAACTACGTTCGCGCCGATCTCCTCGACGACCAGGGCGCGGTCATCGCGGTCGGCGACAAGCAGGGTTTCTGTCTCCTCGACCTCGAGTGCGACCAGCCCCAGTACACCTGCGGATTTCAGGGGATCAGCGCGGGTTGCTCGGACGTGTACATCGAGGGCCTGCCGTGTCAGTACATCGACGTCACCGACGCAGGGCTCGCGCCGGGCTCCTACACCCTGCGCGTCATCGTCGATCCGCTCGATCGGATCCCCGAGGCGAACGAGACCAACAACGTGACCAGCACGCCGGTCACGATCGGTGCGCCGCCGCCGGCGTGCCCGGTCTACACGGCCTCCGATGTGCCGCTCGCAATCGACGATTTGTCGACGGTGACCTCGACGATCACCGCTCCCGCGGTGAACGTGGATCGCGTTCGCGTCGTCAGCCTCCACGGCAGCCACACGTTCATGCAGGACCTCGAGTTCCGCTTGCGGAGCCCTTCCGGAACCGAGGTGCTGGCAATCGACCGTGTGTGCGGCAGCGATCCCGGCTTCTCGCTCGATCTCTCGGACGCGGCGGGTCAGACGATCCCGTGTCCGCCGACGGACGGCAATCTCTACCTGCCGAGCAACCCGCTCTCCGCCTTCGTCGGCGAGCCGGCGTCGGGAACCTGGTCTCTCGAGATCCGTGACACCGCGGGCGGCGACGAAGGTTGGCTCGACGGCTGGGGTCTCGAGATCTGCCCGCAGTGCGGCAACGGCACGCTCGACCCGGGCGAGATCTGCGACGACGGGAACGAGCTCGACGGCGACTGCTGCTCCGCGGCGTGTGACGAGGCGGCGACGGACGGCACGCCGTGCGACGGCTCGCCGCAGTGCCTCGTGGATGCGACGTGCGAGAGCGGCGCTTGCCAGGCGGGGACGATCTCGTGCGATCCGTGCCTCGTATGCGACCCGCCGAACGGCTGCGTTCCGCCGAGCGGCGTCCTCTGCGACTCGATGCCGGCGCGAAGCTCGAAGGTGACGATCCGGAAGCACCCGTTCGATCCGTCGCGGGACTCGCTGTCGTGGACCTGGGTGGCGGGGACGCCCGTCTCGCCGGTCGACTTCGGCTCGCCGCTCTCGGTCACCGACCTCACACTGTGCGTCTACGACCAGGGGGGGCTGAAGCTCTCGGCGACGGCTCCCGCGGCCGGAACCTGCGCGGGCAAGCCGTGCTGGCAGTCGACGAACAAGGGACTCCACTACGAGGATCGCGACCGCACGCCGGACGGGATCGGCCAGCTCACGCTTCAGCCGGGAGATGCGGGCAAGGCGAGGATCAAGGCGAGCGGGCAGGGAGCGGCGCTCGGCGTGCCGGATCTGAGCTTCGTAGGCGAGGTGACGGTTCGCTTACGTCGCGGTGACGGAACGCCGTGCTGGCAAGCGAGGTATCCGACGCCGACGCATAGTGATGCGCGTCGATATAAGGCATCGATCGCCCACTGAACCGAGTCGTTCCGTAGGTGCTCCGCCGAGCGAACGCCGTCCAACCCTCTGCCGATTCACCGAATGGAGGTGTCGGCGGTGCACTAGGGAACGCCGGCGATCGGCTGCATCGCGACGTCGCACACGCCGCCGACCGCGACCGTCTCGGGAACGCCTTCGCCCGCGCACGTCTCGCCGCTCGCGCGCACGCGGCACGTCGCCTCGAACGGCTCGCCGGCGGAGAGCCAGCTCGGCGTCTTCCGGTGACGGCCGACCGTCGGGAACCGGCAGCCGCGCGGCGTGCCGTAGGGTGAGCACATCGAAGGACGCGCGAGCGCGATCTTCCTCCCGTCGATGACGAAGCCGGGATAGGTGTCGGTGATCTCGACGACGTCGTTCGTCGCCTCGTCGCGCACCGTCGCCTCGCGGAAGAGGTAACCCGAGCCCTGCGGCGCGTCGACGTGGATCCGCTCGTTCGCGATCAGCGCGAGCTGATCGCCGCGCCGCGCGACCGCGCCGCTGATGTACTCGAGCCGCGGCTGGTCCGGGAAGCACTTCCCCATCGCGGGCGGGTGGTAGTAGTGGCGGAGCCGACCGAGGCCGCTCGGCGACTCGCCGGGGAACACGGTCGCGAGAGCCGCTTCGTCGCCGAAGAGGATCCGCTCCACGTCGCCGGCGTTCTGCGCGTACATCCGCTGCAGCTTCGCGTAGCGCTCGTGGCTCGCGAGGTCCGGGCGAAGGAAGCAGCCCGTCAAGCCCGAAGTCTGGGTCAGGAGCTCGTCCCAGATGTTGTACTGCGAGACCGACGAGGCGACGCCCTCGTAGTCCCCCGTCGAGCGGCAGCCCTGGCCGCGCGAGCAGCTCCGGCCGCGGTTCCGGATCGAGAGTGCGATCACGTTCCGCTCGCAGGCGCCGTACGCGCTGCAGCCGCGATCGAGGTGGCCCTCGTAGAGCGCGGTCCGCATCACGTAGTCGAGCTGCCGCGCCCGTGCGAGCGATCCCGCGGGCCAGCGGCCACGGCTCGCGGCCGCGTACGCGTCCCACGCGCGCTGCAGTGCGGCGCGCCGTCCGATCAGGCGCTCGTTCGACGCCTCGCACTGCGGCGAGGCATGGAAGTCGCGCACGATCGCGTCGACCTCGCTGCCCGCGAGTGAGGCGTTCGCGGCGAGCTGCGCCGGACGCGGCGGGTCGAAGCGCGGCGGCTTGTCCATCGCATACAGGTTCCGGACGTCGAGCACGTGCGAGACGCCGGGCGGACAGACGTGGCTCTCGACCTTCCTCGCCTCCCGCTCCTTCGAGACCTCCTCGAACCGCGCGGTGGAGGCGGGCGTCGCACGCCGCGCGTCGACGACGAGCTCGAACCCGACGTACGGCGTGCCACCGGCATCGGTGAGCGGCCGCCCGTCGCGCACGACGAGGCACGGCACGACGGAGCTGCCCTGTGCCAGCGTGCCCGCAGGCGCGGTCGAGCCACTCTGCGCGAAGCGAGCCGCGTCGTAGTACGGGATCTCGAGCGGGCCGTTGAAGCGGTAGACGGTCATCACGGGCGTCGCCGGGATCGCAGCGGCGCCGAACGACAGCGACGGCACGGCGACGGCGCAGAGAGTCGCCGTCGCCGCCAGCGCGAGCGAGAGCGCGAAGCGCGGCTGCACGTCAGCCGTCCAGGGTGATCGCGAGGATGACGCGCTTCTCGAGGCCGCCGAAGATCCGCCGGAAGAACGTTCCGATGCGCATCTGCCAGCCGTACTTCGCGTCGAGCGCCTCGTACGCGCGCTTCTCGTACGCGGGATCGTCCACGACGACGCCCGTCCCGTCCTCCCACGGCCCGAGGACCTTGCCCGTCAGGTTGCAGCGCGCGACGCGGACCTTCGGATTCCGCCGGAGGCGCTTCACCTTGAACGAGTCGCGCAGGGTGAAGACGACGAGCTTGCCGTCGAGCGGTGCCGCCCACACGGCAGTTTCGACGCCGGTTCCGTCGCGCTTGTACGTGACCAGGCTGACGTACGGTTCGCGGTCGAGCGAAGTCCCCATCGTGCCCCTCTGCCTCCCGAGCCCGAGACTACCCGCCGGCGCGCCGACGAGCGAGCGACGGAGCAAGTGACGCGGAGCGACCGTCGACGATCGGCCTCTGGACGAAGGGGACGGCTTCCTTCAAGACGGGAGGATGAGCACGACCGGCGTCGCTTCTCCGGAGCCGGCACGTCCCCGGACGACCGCCCAGGTCGACGGCGACGTGTGGCCGGGTCGCCCGGGAGAGCACGTCGTCTTTCTGCTCGACGCTTCGAGCCGGCTCGAGGAGCGCATCCTGCGCGACTGGATCGCGGAGCACCGGCCGTCGAACGGATCCTCGGCGCCGGTCGACGTCCTCTCCCTGCCTCCCTCGCGGCGGCGCCCGCGGAAGCCGAGCCGGGACGCCTCGCTCGAAACGCTCCTCGCCGGCGGCGAGGACATGCTCCTCGCGCCCCTCCGCGTCGCTTGGGAGCGAGGCACGGCGGACGGCGTCCGCGAGAACCCGCTGAAGGAGCTCTTGACCGTCGGCGACCCGCGCGATCCCGGCCGCCTGCGCCAGTCGTGGATCCTGCGCCGCCATCCGCAGAGATGCCACGTCGTCGTCGCCGCGCCGGCGCGCACGTCCGAGCTGCGCGAGCGCTGGCGGGAGCAGGGTGGTGCGGACTTCACACAGACCTCCGGGCTGCCCGAGTTCGTCGAGCGTCAAGCCATGCTCGCGCTCGAGCGCGCCGAGAGGCGCTTGCGCGGCCAGCGGTACAAGGTGCCGAAGCTCGTGCGCGAGGACATCCTCGCGCGTGCCACGTTCCGCGCCGGCGTCGCGAAGCTCGCGCGCTCGCTCGATCTGCCGGAGAAGAGCGTCGCGGAGCGCGCCGGGCGCTACCTCCGCGAGATCGCGGCGACCCACAGTCCGTACGTGATCGATCTCTCGGCGCACCTGATCCATCTCCTCTACACGCAGGGGTACTCCGAGGCGCTGCACTACGATCGCCAGCGCCTGGAGGAGATCTACGGGCTGGGGCAGCGGCATCCGCTCGTCTTCCTGCCGTCGCACAAGTCGAACCTCGACCATCTCGTGCTGCAATACGCGCTGCACGAGAACGGGCATCCGCCGAACCACACGGCCGGCGGCATCAACATGAACTTCTTCCCGGTCGGCCCGCTCGTGCGGCGAAGCGGCGTCTTCTTCATCCGCCGGACGTTCAAGGACAACGAGGTCTACAAGTTCGTCCTGCGGCAGTACGTCGACTACCTGATCGAGAAGCGCTTCTCCCTCGAGTGGTACATCGAAGGCGGCCGCTCCCGCTCCGGGAAGCTCCTGCCGCCGCGTCTCGGGCTCCTCGCCTACGTCGCGGACGCGTACAAGCGCGGCAAGGCGGAGGACGTCTTCCTGATCCCAGTCTCGATCGCGTACGACCAGATCCAGGACGTCGGCGACTACGTCGCCGAGCAGAGAGGCGCCAAGAAGCAGAAGGAGTCCTTCGGCTGGATGGTGCACATGATCCGCTCGCTGCGGCGTCGCTACGGGCAGATCTACATCAGCTTCGGCGAGCCCGTCTCGCTGCGCGCGGCTCTCGGCGAGCACGACGACGCCTCCGAGATCGATCCGGACGAGCAGGACCTCGCGATCCAGAAGCTCGCCTTCGAGGTCGCGGTGCGGATCGACCGCGTGACGCCGATCACCTCGACGTCGCTCGTGACGCTCGCCCTTCTCGGCGTCGGCGACCGCGCTCTCTCGCTCGCGGAGACGCGCGCGACGCTCGACACGCTCCTCGAGTACGTCACGCGGCGCCAGCTTCCGGTGACCGACGAGTTCGAGCTCGGCTCCGACGAGGGCCTGCAGCGCGCGCTCGACGCTCTCGTCGACTCCGGCGTGCTGTCCTGCTTCTCGGAGGGTCCCGACTGCGTCTACCGGATCGCCGACGAGAAGCACCTGACGGCCGCGTACTACCGGAACACGATCATCCACTTCTTCCTCGCCGGAGCGATCGCCGAGCTGGCGCTGCTGCGCGCCGCGGAGCCCGAGGTCGGCGACGCCGCGGCGGAGTTCGAGGCGGAAGCGCTCCGTTTGCGCGACCTGCTCAAGTTCGAGTTCTTCTTCGCGGAGAAGGAAGCGTTCCGCGACGAGCTCGTGGCGGACCTCGACGTGCGCGCGAGCGGCTGGCGCGACGCGCTGGCTCTCGGCGCGGACGAGATCCACGGGGTCGCGCGACGCATGCGGCCGCTCCTCGCGCACCGCGTGCTGCGGCCGTTCCTCGAGGGGTATCAGGTCGTCGCGGACGGTCTCGAGATCGCACCCGCGGACAAGAAGCTCGACGAGGCCGCGTTCCTCTCGACCTGCACCGGCCTCGGGAAGCAGTACGTGCTGCAGAGACGGATCCGGAGCCCCGAGTCGGTCTCGCGCGTCGTCTTCCAGACGGCGCTGCAGCTCGCGCGGAACCGCGGGCTCGTCGATCCGGGCGGCGAGGACCTCGCGGCGCGGCGATCGACTTTCGCCGAGGAAGTGCAGGGTGCGGTGCGGCGCATCGACGCGATCGATTCGATCGCCGCGGGCCGGCGCGCGGGGCTGATCCCCTGAGCGCGCGTGGCGGAAGATTCTCGGAGCGGCTTTTCGTGCGCGCTCTTCTCGCTATCGTATGGGCGACGTGCGCTGCGGCCGTGTCGCACGCGTCTCTCGTGCTCGCGGTCGAGCCGCCGTATCAGGCCCTCGCCCGCCGCACCGTCGGCGTCGGCCAGGGTGTGTACGCCGTCGCAGCGGACGGGACCGTCCTCGCCTCGGAGGCGGCCGATCGCCCCGTGCATCCGGCTTCGGTCAGCAAGATCCCGACGACGACGGCGCTTCTGCACGAGCTCGGACCGAACTACCGCTTCGCGACGACGCTCCGTGGGATCGGCGGCGTGCGCGAGGGCGCGGTGTGGGGCGATCTCGTCGTCGACGGCTCGGGCGATCCGTTCCTCGTCGCGGAGAGCGCCGCTCTGATCCTCGCGGAGCTCTCGCAGGCGGGCGTCGATCGCGTCGGGGGGAGCCTGCGCGTGCACGGCGATCTCTTCTTCAACTGGAAGCCCGATCCCGGCGGACGGGCGTTCGAGCTCGCCCTCAGCGGACGGATCGATCCCGCGACGTGGCGCGCCGCGGCTGCTCGGCTCGGTGCGCGCGTGAACGGAGCTCCGACGGGACTCGCCTTCGAGAACGCGCGGCCGATGCCCGCTTCCGTCGCGCCGGGTCCCGCGGATCCCCTCCTCCTCGTGCACCTCTCGCCGAGCCTGCAGCGTATCCTGAAGGAGCTGAACGGCTATTCGAACAACGTCTTCCACCCGCTCTCGGAGAGGATCGGAGGGCCCGCGGCCGTCGAGCGGCTCGCGCGCGCGAGCGTGCCGTCCGAGCTCGCCGACGAGATCGTGATCACGAACGCGGCGGGAGCGGGGACGGCGAACCGCATCAGCCCGCGCGCCTCCGTCGCGCTCGTGCGCGCTCTCGATCGCGAGGTCGCGCGCCACGGGCTGACGCTCGCAGACGTGCTCCCCGTCGCGGGCGTCGATCGGGGAACGCTCGACGGGCGCTTCGACGAGCCGGATCTCCGCGGCACCGTCGTCGGCAAGACGGGCACCTACGGCTCACTCGGCGCTTCCGCTCTCGCGGGGGTCGCGCGCACGCGGCGATGGGGCGACGTGACGTTCGCGATCCTGAACCGCGACGTGCCGGTCGACGAGGCGCGCCGGCGGCAGAACGCGTTCGTCACGGCCCTCTTGCACGACGCGGGCCCGGTACCGCTCGACGTCGTGCCCGTCGACTCGCCGATCCTCGTCGACGAGCGCATCGAGACGAGGAGCGGCGGTTGAGCCGCGCGCGCGAGGGCCGTCCGCGCATCGTCGTCCTCGACGGGTACACGCTCAATCCGGGCGACAACCCCTGGACGGAGCTCGGCGCGCTCGGCGAGATCGAGGTCTTCGACCGCTCGAGCCCGGGCGAGGTCGTCTCGCGCGCAAGCGGAGCGGAGATCGTCGTCACGAACAAGGCCGTGCTCACGGCGGAGGCGATCGCGGAGCTCCCGCACCTCCGCTTCGTCGCGGTCACCGCGACCGGCTACGACGTCGTCGACGGGAAGGCGGCGCGCGCACGCGGCATCCCCGTGTCGAACGTGCCCGAGTACGGCACCGATTCGGTCGCGCAGCACACGATCGCGCTCCTCCTCGAGCTGACGAACGCCGTCGGCGAGCACGACCGCGCCGTGCACGAGGGTGAGTGGGCGCGGTCGCCGGACTTCTGCCTCTGGCACCGCTCGCCGCTCGAGCTCACCGGTCTCGCGTTCGGCGTCGTCGGCTTCGGTACGATCGGCCGTCGCGTCGGGCGGCTCGCGAGCGCGCTCGGGATGCGCGTGATCGCCACCGGGCGTCCGGGCGGCTCGGCCTCGTCGACCGTCTCGCGTTCCGAGCCGGACTTCGCTCCGCCCGCGTGGCGGTCTCTCGACGAGCTCTTTGCCGAGGCGGACGTCGTGAGCCTGCACTGTCCGCTCACCGCGGAGAACGAGCGCTTCGTCGACGCGGCACGGCTCGCGCGCATGAAGCCGACGGCGCTCTTCCTCAACACGGCACGCGGCGGTCTCGTCGACGAGGCTGCGCTCGCGGAGGCCCTCCGCCGCGGCGTGATCGCGGGAGCGGCGGTCGACGTCGTCTCGCGGGAGCCGATCGATCCGGGGAATCCGCTCTCGACGGCGCCTCGATGTCTCGTCACCCCGCACCTCGCCTGGGCGAGCCTCGCCGCGCGGCGGCGTCTGATGGCGACCACCGTCGAGAACGTCCGGGCGTTCCTCGAAGGGTCGCCGATCCACGTGGTGAACCCCGGCTCCGGAGTCGATTGACCGGTAGAAGCCGGGCGTGGTTAGACGGAACGTTCCCGAGGTACACCGGAGGCCGTCGATGACTAAACGATTCTTTCCCCTGGCCGCGGCCGTCGCGGCCGTCTCTCTGCTGGCGCTTCCCGCCGACGGTCTCGCCGGTCCCGAGCTCCATCTCGACGTCGGACGAATCGAGGACTCCGTCGTCTTCGACATCGACACGTTCCATCCGCCGAAGGGCCGCGTGCGTCTCGATCCGATCGCACCGGTCTCCGGCAATTGCGTGCTCGATCCGAGCGAGGCGTGCGTCGGCGGGCCCGGGATCCGGAAGCTCCTGCGCTTCGACGTGCTCGTTCACAATCGCGGCGACGAGGACCTCGTCGTCGGCGATCCGAAGACCCTTCCCGACCTGTTCATCTTCAGCGAGTGCCACGGCCACCATCACTTCGCGCAGGCGTCGACCTACGAGCTGCTCGACGAGACGGGGAACCTCGTCGCGATCGGCCGGAAGCAGGGCTTCTGCCTCGAGGACACGGTGCCCTCCGGCCCGCAGACGCAGGTAGGCCGGCGCTACGACTGCTCGTATCAGGGGCTGCAGGTCGGGTACGCGGACCTCTATCCGGCCGAGCTCGACTGCCAGTGGATCGACGTGACGGACCTTCCCGCCGGGGACTACACGCTCCACGTCGTCTTCAATCCGGCGCACCTCCTCGAGGACGACGACTTGACGAACAACGAGGCGTTCGTGCCCGTGGACATCGACGAAGCGACGAGCGCCGCGCCGGTCGTCTCGCGCATCCGCCGTCCGAGCCACGACGCCGTCGTGACGGCGGGCAGCCCGCTGAGGGTCGCCTGGTCCGCTTCGGACGACGAAGCGATCGCGACGCAGGAGATATGGTTCTCCGCCGACGACGGCGAGACGTGGGAGCAGATCGTCGGCGACCTGCCGGGTGGGGAGCGGTCGTATGCCTGGACGATTCCGGCGGGCGTCGTCACCGGCGAAGCCCGGATCCAGGTGGTCGCACGCGACGAGGAGGTGCAGCGCGGCGCGCTCGTCTCCGACGCGTTCCACGTGCGCGGCGCGACGCGCGGTCGCCGCCTCGCGGTGCGCTAGCCTGCATTTCTCACCAGATCACGTCGCGAGGCGGTCGAGAGTGCCGAAGATTCGCGAGCCTCGGACCGGAGGGCGACGCAGGCGTACTTGAACAGTACGTCGAGGAGCCCGGAGGGAGAAGCTCGCGAAGATTCGGTGCTATCGGCCGCCGCAGTAGGGATCTGGTGAGAAATGCAGGCTAGGCGGGCGTTCGACCGCCGGCGAGCGGTCTATTGCTCGGGCGGCGGGATCTCGCCCTCGTAGGCGTACCCGCTTGCTCGCAGCCGCTCCCGGAGGTCGGGAGGAATCTCGGGCTGCGCGCCCGGCTCGCCCGTGACCTCCGCGGATCCGACGCCGAGCTGATCTAGAGCTTGACGCTCCATCTCGGCGAGCATCGCGTCGCTGTACGTCGTCGTGCCCGGCGAGCCCGGAGCGGCGCCTGGAGGAAACGCGGTCTGCGGATCGGGAAGCGGCGGCGGCACGCCCGGAGGCGGGGTGCCGTCTGCCCCCATTCCTCCCGGAGGAACGAACTGCGGCGGAGGCTGGTTCGGCGGCGGCTGCATCTGGGGAGCGTTGCGCGGCGGCGCCTGCGTTCCGGGAGGTCCCGCGAGAGAGGACGTCGCCGCGCCGGGCTGCTGCGGCGGCGCCTGACGCCGCTCGACGGGGCTCAGCAGCACGATGCGCTCGATCGAGCCCTCGGCGATCTCCCGCTGGTTGGACTTGCCGCGATAGACGATCAGGTGGTTCGTGCTGACGAGGAGACGCCGCAGCATCGACTCGAGGGTCGCATCGTTCGCCTCGAAGAACGGAATCGGCGGGCGCACGGCGCCGCTGTCCTGCACCGAGAAGCCTGCCTGCTCGCCCAGCGCGGAGAGAACCTGCGGAAGCGTCGTGTTCTCCGCCTCGACCGTGTAGCCGTCGGCGGTCTTCTTCACCTCGAGGAACGGATTCGCGCCAGCGAGCACGGGCGATAGCGCGCCGCCGACGATTCCGCCGACGAGGGCGAGAGCGACGAGTTGCCTTCGCACGGAAGCTCGATCGTAGCAGGATCGGGCGGGCCCGTGAAAGACGGCACGGGCGCGAGCGGGCCTACGATTCGCGCGGAGACGAAGCGAGGCTCGAAGCGGAAAGATGGCGGTCGATCCAGCGCCGGTACATCGCGAGCGGGAGGGCGCCGGTGATGAAGGCCTCGTTTCCTTCGAAGCGGGCCGCCGGCACGCCGGTCATCCCGAGCGTCTGCGCCTCGACGTGGTCCGAGAGGACTTCGTCGCGCAGCGCCGGGTCTTCCGTCCGGGCGAACTCCACGGCGGGCAGGCGCTGCTCGCGCCAGATCTCTTCGAGCGTCGCCGCCGCGCTGATGTCGCGGTTCTCGGCGAAGTACGCGTACAGGAGCGCGTCGTGCATGCGGTGGAACTCGTCCCGGCCGAGCGTCGCCGCGGCCTTCGCGGCGACGTGCGCGGGCACGCTGTGCGAGGGCGGGGCGGCGTCGGTCGCCCAGGGGCGGAAGGTGCCGCTGTCTTCCTCTTCGGCCGGTCGCAGCCAGGACTGCGTGTACGCGCGGAAGCGCTCCGCGTCGCGCTCGCCTTTCGGCGCGGGACGGAGGAGATAGCTGCGCCAGGTGATCACGAGATCGGAGCCGAGCTCTTCCTCGAGCCGCCGCAAGCGAACGCTCGCGTTGTAGCACCACGGGCAGAGGTAGTCGGAGTAGACGATGAGCCGGACCGGTCGCACGATTCGATTGCGACCCTTGCCGCTTTCTGTTGACACTTGCAAGGCTCGGCCACCCGCTGCCGAGCCCACCGATACGAGAAGGAGCCAGAGCGATGGGCCGCAAGGTGTACGTCGTCGGGGTCGGCATGACCAAGTTCGAGAAGCCCGGCAGCAAGAGCTGGGACTATCCCGACATGGCCCGCGAAGCGGGCGAGAAGGCGCTCGCGGACGCGGGCATCCCGTACGACGCCGTCGAGCAGGCCGCCGTCGGCTACTGCTACGGCGACTCGACCTGCGGTCAGCGCGCGATCTACAGCCTCGGGCTCACCGGCATTCCCGTCTACAACGTCAATAACAACTGCTCGACGGGATCGACGGCGCTCTTCATGGCGAAGCAGTTCGTCGAGGGTGGTCTCGCCGACTGCGCGATGGCGCTCGGCTTCGAGAAGATGGAGAAGGGCTCACTCGGCGTCAAGTACACCGACCGTGCGAACCCGATGGAGCAGCAGTTCAACCTGATGGTCCAGCTCCGCGGCTTCGAGAACGGACCGCCCGCGGCGCAGATCTTCGGCAACGCCGGCCGCGAGCACATGGATCGCTACGGCACGAAGCCGGAGCACTTCGCGAAGATCGGCTGGAAGAACCACAAGCACTCGGTGAACAACCCCTACTCGCAGTTCCAGGACGAGTACTCGCTGGACGACATCCAGAACGCGCCGATGGTGCATTCGCCGCTGACGAAGCTGCAGTGCTGCCCGACCTCCGACGGCGCCGCGGCGGCGATCGTCGCGAGCGAGGACTTCGTCCGGAAGCACGGGCTCGGCGGAAAGGCGGTCGAGATCCTCGCGATGGCGCTGACGACCGACCTGCCGAGCACGTTCGACGACAAGAGCTGCATCAAGCTCGTCGGCTTCGACATGACGAAGAAGGCCGCGCAGAAGGTCTACGAGAAGTCCGGCTTCGGTCCCGAGAACGTCGACGTCGTCGAGCTGCACGACTGCTTCTCCGCGAACGAGCTCATCACCTACGAGGCGCTCGGGCTCTGTCCCGAGGGCAAGGCGGGTGAGTTCATCGACGCGGGCGCGAACACGTACGGCGGCAAGGTCGTCGTGAATCCGTCCGGCGGCCTGATCTCGAAGGGCCACCCGCTCGGCGCGACGGGGCTCGCGCAGTGCTCGGAGCTCTGCTGGCAGTTGCGCGGCGAAGCGGAGAAGCGCCAGGTCTCGGGAGCGAAGATCGCCCTGCAGCACAACCTCGGTCTCGGCGGCGCCGCGGTCGTCTCGATGTATCGGAAGGCTTCGCTCGCCTGAGCGCGTTCGCGGCGACGACGGTTGCGCCGTTTCGGGGGAGGGAACGGGCCATGACGACGGTGAAGCGGTTTCTGACGGTCGGGATCGTGGCTCTCCTGCTGAGCGTCGCGGGCTGCGGCAGCGACGACGGCGGCGGCGGCGGGCCGACGCAGCTCGGTCTCGTGGCTGCCGAAGGTCTCTTCGTCGCGGTCGGAGACGGCGGCGGCATCTACGTCTCCGCGACCGGCGCGAACTGGGGCGCGCAGCCCTCCGGCGTCGGGAGCGCGCTTCGCGCCGTCACGGCCGGAAACGGTCTTTTCGTCGCGGTCGGAGACGGCGGCGTGATCCTTCGCTCGGACGATGCGACGGCGTGGTCGAGCGCTGCTTCCCCGACGACGACGTCCCTTCGGGGCGTCGCCTTCGGCGGAGGACGATTCGTCGCCGTCGGCGACTTCGGCGAGATCGTGACGTCGGTCGACGCACTCGCGTGGGCGCCGATCGCGAGCGGCACGTCCTCCGATCTCATCGCGGCGACGTACGGCAACGGTCTCTTCGTCGCGGTCGGGAACGGCGGCGTCGTGGTGAGCTCGCCGGACGGCACGACGTGGTCGGTCGGGACGTCCGCCGTCACGGCCGATCTGCTCGCGATCACCCACGGCAACGGCGTCTACCTCGCGGTCGGCATCAACGGCGCCGCGATGCGCTCGACCGACGGCGCGACGTGGCAGGACGTCTCGATCCTGTCCGTCCCCGACATCATCGGCATCACGAACGCGCAGGGGATCTTCCTCCTCGTCGGCAACGGCGGCTCGATCTACACCTCGCCCGACGGCCTCCAGTTCTTCGAGGGATTCTCGAACACGACGAACGGCCTCTTCGCGGCGGCGTACGAGCCGAACGTCTTCGTCATCGTCGGCGCGAACGGCCAGGTGCTGCAGTCGTTCGACGCCGCGACTTGGATCGGCAGCGGGATTTGAGCGCTTCCTACGCGGCGCGGCCGACCAGGTGGACGGGTGCAGGCGCCGTCGTCGCGTCGCTCGCGAGCGGCACACGTAAGGTGAACGTCGAGCCGCGTCCCACCTCGCTTTCGACGGAGACGGTCCCCCCGAGCTGCTCCGCGAAGCGACGCACGATGTAGAGACCGAGCCCGGTCCCTCCGAAGGAGCGCGAGTCGGACCCGTCCGCCTGCGAGAACATCTCCAAGATCTTGCCCTGATCTTGCTGTGGAATGCCGATCCCCGAGTCGGCGACCCGGAAGACGGCGTGTCGACCCTCGACGCAGACTTCGCAGCGCACGAAACCTTGCATGGTGAACTTGAGGGCGTTGCCGACGAGGTTGCGCATCACCACCTGGAGCTTTCGGCGATCGGTGCGGAAGAGGACCTCGGGAGGCTCGGCCGTCCAATGGACCCGCACTCCGGCGTGGCACGGGAAGCCGGCGGCAGCGGCGCGGATCTCGCGCCAGAGCGCCGGGAGGCCGATCTCCTCGAGGGTCACCTCGGAGCGATCCGCGTTGACGCGCCCGACTTCGAGCGTGTCCTCGATCATGTTGAGAAGCTGGCGGCTCGCTCCCTCGACGCGGTGGATCAGCTCGCTTCGCTCCCTCGCGTCGGTGGAGGGATCGGCGGCCATCTCCGTGAAGCCGAGGATCAGGTTCAGCGGCGTGCGCAGCTCGTGCGAGAGCGTCGCGAGGAACTCGTCCTTGGCGCGGCTCGCCGACTCGGCCTCGGCGCGAGCGCGGCGCTCGGCATCGTAGAGCCGCGCGTTGTCCATGGCGATCGCCGTTTGCGCGGCCAGGCCGACGACGATCCGCTCGGCGCGCTCGGTGAATACTCCGGCGCGGTGGTGCCCGAAGAACAGGCCGCCGACCACCTCGCCCGAGCGAGACTTGACCGGCGCGGACAGATAGCTCGTCACCGGTAGGTGGCCCGGCGGCATTCCGTGATGAGGCGCGCTCTTGCCGAAGCGCGGATCCTTGCGAACGTCGTCGATGCGGATCGCCCCCTCGCCGCGGAACGTCGGACCGAAGAGCGCCGTTGCCCGAGGCATCGGGAACTTCGCGAAGGCTTCGGCCGGAGCACCCGACAACGTGTACAGCGAATAGGATTGATCGTTCGGATCCGCCGCCTGATAGAAGAACGCTCCGAACTCCGCGCCGGAGAGCTGTGTTCCTGCATCCGTCACGCCCTGGACCAACCTCTTCAGGTCGAGCTCGGCCGACAGCATCGCGCCGATCCGGTGTACGATCTCCAGAGTTTCTCCCTCTTCGCGAAGCTCCGCGTGGAGCTGCGCCGCCTTCAAGGCGGTGAACGCCTGGTCGGCGACACCCTCGGCGGCGAGCCGATGGTCCTTCGTGAACGGCTCGTCCGCGAAGCGCGTCCACACCAGAAAACCGGCCGGGTCGGGTCGGGAGCCGATCGTCGCGAGCAAAGCGCGCCGGCTCGCTTCTTGCGGCTGGACGGGAAGGACGCGACGAAGCGCCTCCGCGTCCCACTCCTGGATGGCGGCGAGCGCGGCGTGCTCGCCGAACCTCCGGACCTCGGCCCGTGTCCACTGCTGGTCGCGGAGCCGCTCGACGACTCGGGGGTCGCTCGCCGCCACGACGGTGTACGCACCGCGTCCCGCATCGTAGAGGAAGAGGATCGCGTCGCTCGCCAGCAGCCGGCGGGCATACGCGACCACGAGTTGGCACAGGTCGTCGACCGAGAGCGAGGCACGGAGCTCGTGCCCGAGGTCGATCAGCCGCCGCCTCTGCAGCGCAAGGGCGCGTACGACACGCCGTTCGGCAAACGAGCTGCGACGAGACCCCTCCAGAACGGCGGCGCAGATCAGCGACACGGCAGCAGCAATCGCGACCGCCCACACGAGGTTTACGGCGCGCATCCCATCGGCAGGGAGGTGCGGAACGATGAATGCGACGAAGCCGGAGACCGTTACGACGGAGACGACCGACTGCGCCGCGGCGCCCCACGGGAAAATCACCGCCGAGCCGATCAGGAGAGAGATGACGGGTGCCGACAAGACGTCGACGTCACCGGGCGAGAGCGTCAGCGCGTAGAACAACGTCGCGCTCAGCGCGACGACGAGCCCGATCGCCAGCGACGTGGCGTGCCGCGCCGCGCCCGGAACGCTCGCCGCCAGGAGCACGGCGAGCCCGATCGCGCCTTGCAGCGAAAGCCCGAGGATCCGCTCGGGAACACGGTCGGGCGCGAAGGCGAGGTTGACCGCGAAGCCCACGAGCACGAAGGCGCACGTCAAGCCGCCGGCGAGGCGAACGCGCGCCCGCATGCGTCGCTCGCGAGCCCGCCGGTACGCCGGTAACGCACGAGCGTCAATTCCGCGACGTTTTGCACGAAGCCCGTCGAAGAGAGCTCGTGGAATGTGCGCCATGGCACAGAGACCTCGCAAGAGCGGGGCCAGTCGTGGATCGCCTGGCGGTGCTTGCGCGAGCGGACGCGCTATCGCTCCGCTTCGTCGTCCCCCGCCTTCCCGTGGTCACGTCGCTCTCGAACGAGCCGAGTCCGCACGTGCCTCGGGTCGGGGGCAGAACGTGAATGCATTCCCATCTACGACCAGATGATCGCCGTCGAGGTCATGCAGCCGATCGTCGCGGCCAAGCACGATCGCGCCGCGGTGACGGGCGTACAGCTCGCCGACGTGGATCTCGTTCACAACTCGGCTTGCGGAACGGATGGCCGAGGAAGGGAACTACGACGCCGCGCGAGCGAATCGCGCCCTGGCAGAGGGCCGGTCGGTCGTCGTCGCGGGGCCGTGGCCGCACGGCCCCGCGGCTTCCGTTCGCTGGCGGTCGTTCGGCGTTCCTCGACGAGTGACGGCTCCCGCGATCGCGGGTTTCAGAGCTCCACGATCGTCTTGCCGAAGTTCGCGCCGCGGAAGAGATCGCAGAACGCACGCGGCACGCTCTCGATGCCGCGCAGCACGTACTCGGGCACGCGCAGCGCACCGCTCTCGATCCAGCTGCCGAGCACGGTCCGGCCTTCGTCGTACCGATCGGCGTGCTTGTGGGTCATGATGCCGTGTACGTGCGCTTCCTTCGTCACGATCTGGAAGAGGTTCTGCGGCCCGGGGAGCGGCTGCTCCGCGGTGTAGCTCGCGACGGCGCCGCACATCACGATGCGCGCGCCTACGTTGATGCGATCGAGGACGAGCTCGAGCAGCGGCCCGCCGACGTTGTCGAAGTACACGTCGATGCCGTCCGGGCATGCGCTCGAGAGCGCTGCCGCGAAATCGGGGCGCGAGCGGTCGACG
>Ga0194128_10001094_pt1 | contig 48103 bp, 53 predicted proteins | sample TA2KigCa65mmetaG_FD_148650 | JGI IMG/M metagenome (GOLD analysis project Ga0194128, IMG submission 148650) | Freshwater microbial communities from Lake Tanganyika, Tanzania - TA2015037 Kigoma Deep Cast 65m | ecosystem: Environmental > Aquatic > Freshwater > Lake | place: Tanzania: Lake...
AAGATCAAGATGCGGAAGATCGACGGTTGGGAGGAGATGCCGAAGCGAGCGACGAAGCGCGAGGCAGCATAGGTAAGGGAAGCGCCGGAGACGTCAATCCACTTTTACACCACTTGACAGACACTACCTTGGCCCGACCGTGAGGGCGGGGGAGTCGAGAGACTGCAGCGGAACCGGGACTGGACGCTTCGCCAAGGGCGTCGCGCGACTCGGGATCAGGTCGAACGACGCGGCGTGCCCTTTTGACACGCTGCGCGCGGCACGGTCAAGCGTTTGTTCGAGGGCGGTCGCCGCGGTCGGTCGTCTCGCTTGCCGAGACGGCCGCGTCCGGGCCCGCGGTCGTCGCAGCCGTGTGGTACGTCCCACGCCGATGCGTCGACTCGTCCGGACCGCGTTCACGCTGCTCCTGGTCGTCTGCGTGTCGCTCCTTCTGTGCGAGGCGGTCGTGCGCGCGTACTTCGCGATCCTCGTCGGCCCGCGGCTGCTCCTCTACGGAACGCCCTGGCATCGCGATCAGCTCGCCTCCTCGGTCACGGCCGCGGCGCGCGAGCAGAACCTCCTGCAAGTGCATCGGAACGACGTCGGCGGCTACCGCTCCTACGCGGGCGGCGACAGCGGTGCGTACAGCAAGTACTTCCCGCACGAAGCGAAGGTCGGGCTCGGCCCGGGCGGCGAGCGCTTCGACGTCCGCATCAACAACCACGGCTTTCGCGGCGGGGACTTCGCGGTCGCGAAGCCGCCGGGCGTGATCCGCGTCGTGACGCTCGGCGCGTCGTCGACGTTCGGCTACTCGAACCGCGACGACGAGACGTATCCCCATCGCCTCGAGCAGATCCTGAACGAGCGCGGCGGCGGACGGCGCTTCGAGGTGATCAACATCGCGTCCCGCACGCGACGAGCCACAACATCCTGGCACTCCTCCGCGCGGAGGGTCTCGCGCTCGCTCCGGACTGGCTCACCTTCTACGAGGGCGCGAACGACAGCGCGATGGTGCCGCCCGCGACGGATCCTCTCGGGATCGCGTGGGAGACGGTGCGCGCGCACTCGGTGCTCGGGGAGTTCCTGACCGCGATCGTGCCCGCCGCGCCGGGAGGCGACGCGGAGATCTGGAGCCCGCGGTTCGCCGAGCGTCGGACGCGCGAGTTTCTCGAGAACCTCGAAGCGATCGCCGACGCGACGCGCGAAGCAGGCGCTCGCTTCCTCGTGATCACGCAGCAGATCAAGAGCCGCACGATCGAGCCGCAGGCTCTGCGCGGCGTCACCTACGCGGAGGAGGTCGAGCGCGTGCGTGCTTCGCTCGTCGCGGGCGAGATCGGGCCGGGAAAGCACGGACCGTCGCTCGACGCCGGAGCGCGGCTCGCACGGATTCTCGACACCTCGCGCATTCTCCTGATCCACGACCGCCTCGTCGCGGAGGAGATCCGCTGGGCGAAGGAGCGCGGCATTCCGGTTGCGGACGCGCGCGCCGCGCTCGACCAGCGCCGCGATCTCCTGAGCAGCTGGGTGCACCTCCTGCCCGAGGCGAACGAGATCGTCGCCGAGACCGTCGCGGACGTGATCCTGTCGCAGACGAGCTCCCGCGCGCCGGACGACGCGACTTGAGCGATCCGGACCCGGCGCATAGGGTGCCGCGCATGGCTCATCGCGTGATCGTGTGGGGAACGGGCAACGTCGGAAAGCCCGCGCTGCGGACGGTCGTCTCGAATCCGGCGCTCGAGCTCGCGGGCGTGATCGTCTCGAACCCGGCGAAGGTCGGCCGCGACGCGGGCGAGCTCTGCGGCCTCGGACGACTCGGCGTGACGGCGACGAACGACGTCGCCGCGGCGCTCGCTTCGGGCGCGGATGCGGTCGCATACTGCGCTTCCGGCGACTTCCGTCCGAACGAGGCTCTCGACGACGTCGAGCGCGTGCTCCGCGCGGGGCTGAGCGTCGTCTCGACGTCGATCTATCCGCTCTACGATCCGACCTCCGCGCCGCCCGAGATCCGCGAGCGCATGGAGGCCGCGTGCCGCGCCGGAAGGAGCTCGTGCTTCGTCTCGGGCATCGACCCGGGCTTCATCAACGACATCGTGCCGGTCGTGCTCTCCGGACTCTGCGAGGAGATCCGCGAGATCCGCGCGTACGAGCTCTTCAACTACGCCTACTACGACCAGCCCGACGCGGTGCGGAACCTCGTCGGCTTCGGCGGGCCGATGGACCAGGTGCCGCTGATGGTCCTGCCGGGAGTGCCGACGAGCGTGTGGGGCGGTCCGATCCGCTTGATCGCGCGCGGGCTCGGCGTCGAGCTCGAGGAGATCCGCGAGGTGGTCGAGCGGCGTCCGCTCGAGCGCACCGTCACGAACCGCATGGGCACGTTCGAGGCGGGAACCCAGGGTGCCCTCCGCTTCGAGGTCCAGGGGATCGTCGGGGGCGAGCCGCGCATCGTGATCGAGCACGTCACGCGCATCGACGACGACACCGCGCCGGACTGGCCGAAGCCGGAGGAGGGCTCGGGTGCCCACGGCGTCAAGCTGATCGGCCGGCCCAACGTCCACGTCCGGATCGAGTCCGAGGACGAGAGCGGCGACCGCGCCGGCGGCGGCAACGCGACGGCGGCGGCGCGGATCGTCAACGCGATTCCGTTCGTCTGCGCGGCCGAGCCGGGGTTGCTCGACGCCCTCTCCGTACCGCTTCAGGTCGGCCGCGGCCTCCTTCGTTGAGCTCGAAGCTCCTTCGCTGAGCTCGAAGCTCGTCGGCGGCCGTCGATTCTGGTACTACGGGCGGCCGTAAGGAGGAGGACGTCGTGAGCAGCGAGCAGCACTGGGAGATCGACCCGGAGTCGATCCTGAGCCAGCGATTCGATGACGAGGTGGTGGCGATCAACCTGAAGGTCGGCGTGTACTACAGCCTGCGCGGGGCGGCCGCCGTCGTCTGGTCGGCGCTCGAGGCCCGTGCGGATCGGCGCGGCGTGCTCGGCGCGATCCAGGCGAGGTACGAGGGCGACGAGCAGCAGCATGCGCCCGAGGTCGACCGGTTCCTGGCCGAGCTTTCGTCGGAGGGGCTGATCACGCCGCGACCCGGCGCTGGAGCGGCACCGGTCCCGGATTCCGAGAACGCCGGGCGCATTGCGTTCGTCGCTCCCGTGCTCGAGAAGTTCAGCGACATGCAGGATCTCCTCCTGCTCGATCCGATCCACGACGTCGACGAGGACGGCCTTCCCTCCGGACGCAGCGCCGACTGAAGCGTGACCGCAGGGAGCCCAGCGCCGGCGACGCTCGCGCCCTCCGCCGAAGAGCTGGTCCGCGCCCTCGCGGTCGCCGACGAAGCTCTGGCCGAAGCAGGGCGATCCTGCGGCGAAGCAAGGCACCGTCTGGAGGTCTCCGGCGAGTCGATCGATCTCGTCTTCGCGGGCGAGCGCCTCGCCGAAGGCGTCGTCCCGAGCTTCGCGCACAAGGAGCGATCGTCGAACGGCGGTGCGCCCGCGCTCACGATCCAGCTATGCGACGCGGCGACGAGCGGACGCGCGATCCCGCTGCCGCCGTGCCTCGAGGAGGCGTCCCTTCGTCGCGCCGAGTTCCCGACCTACCGCAGCCGTCGGATCGAGGCGCTCTACGACTGGGACCGCCGCGTCCTCCACATGCTCGATCGCGAGCTTCGCCGCGCGATCTACTGGACCGAGGACGCGGCTGCCGTGCCGCTCTGGGAGCACGCGGGCTCGCTGCGGCAGATCCTCGTGTGGTGGCTTCGCGACGGACCGCTCCAGCTTCTGCACGCCGGTGCGGTCGGGCGCGAGGACGGCGGCGTCCTGCTGGTCGGGCGGAGCGGCTCGGGGAAATCGACCTCGACCGCGGCGTGCGTCGCCTCGGGGCTCCGCATCGTCGGCGACGACACGGTACTCGCGCGCGCGGATCCGTTCCCCGTCGCGGAAAGCCTCTACGGGAGCGTCAAGCTCACGCCGGACGGGCTCGAGCGCTTCCCGGCGCTGGGTGCACGCGCGGCGAACGAAGGCCGCGACGCGGACGAGAAGGCGATCGTCTACCTGAGCGAAGCTCTCCCGGGAAAGCTCGTCGAAGCGCTTCCGCTGCGCGCTCTTCTGATCCCGAAGATCGTCGCGCGCGCGGAAGCGCGCCTCTTGCCCGCTCGACCGGCGCAGGGCCTCCTCGCGCTCGCGCCGAGCACTCTCTTCCAGGCGAACGGCGCGCACCGCGGCGCGTTCCGCGTGCTCGCGCAGATCGTCGAGAAGCTTCCGGCGTACGTCCTCGAGGTCGGGACGGATGCGACGCAGATCCCGCGCGTGATCGAGGCGCTGCTCGACGGCGAGGTGCCGCGTGGCTGAAGGCGTCGCTCTCGGCTCGCCGACTCTGCCGGGCGTCTCCGTCGTCGTCCCGGCGTACCAGGCAGCGGCGACGCTCGGCGCGGCTCTCGAGAGCATCCTCGCGCAGGAGCGGGGCGCGGACGAGATCCTCGTCGTCGACGACGGCTCCACGGACGGATCGAGCGACGTCGCGGCGCGGTTCGAGGGCGTGACCGTCCTCCGGCAGCCGAACCAGGGCGACGCGGCCGCGCGGAACGCCGGCGTCCGCGTGGCGCGCGGAGCTTTTCTCGCGTTCCTCGACGCGGACGACGTATGGATGCCGGAGAAGATCCGCGTGCAGCTCGGCTTCCTCGAGGCGCATCCCGAGGCGGACGCGGTCCTCGCCCACCACCGCGAGGTCCTCGCGCCGGGTGCGGTGCCGCCGCCGGGGTTCCGCCGCGAGCTCCTCGAAGGAGCCCATCCGGGACGTCTCCTGGGAACGCTCGTCGCTCGCCGCCGTGCGTTCGAGCGCGTCGGGCTGCTCGATCCCTCGTATCGCTCGGGCAGCGACAGCGATTGGTTCTTTCGCGCGAGCGACGCGCGCCTCGTGATGCCGATGCTTCCCGACGTCCTCCTGGAGCGGCGCGTGCGCTCCGACAGCCTGACGGCTGGCGCCGCGGTCCGGAACGTCCACGCCGAGCTCCTGCGCGCCGCGCCCGCTTCGCTGCGCCGCAAGACCGTGGCGAGCGCCGGGCAGGGATCCGGTACGGACGGCACGGGCGCGTGAACGCCTCCCGAGCGCTCACCGTCAGCGTGATCGTCCCGGTGTTCAACGGCGCGGACTACCTCGCGGAGGCGCTCGCGAACATCGCGGCGCAGGATCGCCCGCCGGACGAGGTCGTCGTGATCGACGACGGCTCGACCGACGCCTCCGCCGAGATTGCGCGGAGCGCTCCGGGAGTGCGCGTCGTCTCGCAGGCGAACCAGGGGCACGGCGGCGCGCGCAACGCGGGGATCGCGGCCACGTCCGGAGACGTGATCGCGTTCCTCGATCACGACGACCGCTGGACGCTCGACAAGCTGCGCGTGCAGGTCGGCCACCTCGAGGATCACCCGGAGATCGGTGTCGTCCTCGCGCGTCAACGCATGCTGCTCGAGGCCGGATTCGAGCGCCCCGCCTGGATGGCGAAGCGTGCTCTCGACGAGCCCGAGGCCGCGCCGATCCCTTCGGCGCTCGTCGCACGGCGCGCCGTCTTCGACGGGGTCGGTGGCTTCGATCCGACGTTTCGCATGGCGTGCGACACGGACTGGCTCTTCCGCGCGCGCGACGCCGGTGTCTCGATCGCCTGGGTGCCGGACGTGCTCGTGCTGCGCCGCGTGCACCGCGGCAACATGAGCAACGCGACCGCCGCCGGGAAGCAGGAGTTCCTGCGCGTGCTGCACGGGTCCGTCCGGCGGAAGGCGCGCCCACGAGAGACCTCACCGCGCGTCAGCGTCGTGATCCCCGCGTTCAACGCGGAGCGCTTTCTCGGCGCGGCGATCGAGAGCGCGCTCGCGCAGTCTCCAGCCCCGCTCGAGGTCCTCGTCGTCGACGACGGCTCGACCGACGGGACGGCCGCGGTCGCGCGATCGCACGACGTGCGCTACGCGCACCAGGAGAACGCCGGTGTCGCCGCCGCGGCGAACCTCGGCGCGTCTCTTGCGCACGGCGATTTCCTGGCGTTCGTCGACGCGGACGACGTGTGGCTTCCGGGGAAGCTCGCGCGGCAGCTCGCGCGGCTCGAAGCGGAGCCGGGGCTCGAGGCGGTCTTCGGCCGCGTGCGCGAGGTGGACCTGCGCGCGCCCTCCGGCGCTCCGGCGCGCGAGGAAGCGTTCGTCGCGCGTTTGACGATGCTCATCCGCCGCGACGCTTTCGGGCGCGTCGGGCCGTTCGATCCGCGTTTCCGGATCGGGGAGTTCGTCGAGTGGTTCGGGCGCGCGGAGGAGAAGGGGCTTCGTCACGCGACTCTACCGGACGTCGTTGCCGAGCGCAGAATTCACGGAGCCAACATGGGCATCGTCGATCGCGCTCGGCGCGGCGAGTATTTGCTCGCGCTGAAATCCGTTCTCGACCGTCGTCGGCGCGTCTCCTGAGACTTCGAAGTCGAGCGATGCCGCTTCGCGAGAACCGCTGCCGTCCGAGCCCGCGGCACGAGCTCATCCTGCGAGCGGCGCTCCTGGCGGGGGAGCCCACGCGTCGAGCGTACGAGGAGTGGCGTGCGCAGATCGACTTCCAGCAGATCGACCTCGGCACGCAGCCCCTCCTGCCGCTCGTCGCGCACAACCTTTAGCTCGACGCTTCGGACGCTCTGACGCCGCGCGTGAAGGCGGTGTACCGCTACGCGTGGCTGAAGAACCAGGTGCTCGCGGAGGGGACCGTGGCCCTTCTCGACGCGTTCGCCGCGGCCGGCATCGCGACGATGCTGCTGAAGGGAGCTGCGCTTCTTCCGTACTACGACGACGACTTCGGCCGCCGTCCGATGGACGACTTCGACGTCCTCGTTCCCGCCGATCGCGCGAGCGAGGCGATCGACGTCCTCGTCTCGGCGGGCCTCCGTCCGAGCTTCCGTACGCCGCCCGAGCAGGTGAAGGAGCTCTACCTGCACCGCGCCTCCGGCTGGGGCTTCGACGACGGGCGCGGGCTCGAGATCGACCTCCACTGGCACATGCTCTACGCTTCGGTCACTCTCCGCGCCGACGACGACTTCTGGTCGGCTGCACGCGCGACCGAGTTTCGACGGAGGCCGACGCTCGTGCCGCATCCGAGCGATCTTCTGCTGAACGTCTGCGCGCACGGCTCCTACTGGAACCCGGTCCCGCCGATCCGCTGGGTGGCGGACGCGATGATGCTCCTCCGCCGGCTCGGATCGAGCTTCGACTGGGACCGGCTCGTCTCGCAGACCGTGAAGCATCGAATTCGCCCGCGATCCGGGATTGCCTCCGGTATCTGCGCGAGCACTTCGAAGCACCGGTGCCGGCCGAGGTCCTCCGCGCGCTGCGTCCTTCGCGGACGCCGCTCTTCGAGCGGGTCGAGTATCGAGCGCTGACGGTCGCCCCCACGGAGCGGACCTCGGCTCAGCGCGCCGCGCACGACTACGGCCGCTACCTCCGGCGCACGTTTCCGCCCGGACGGCGGATCGGGCCGTCCGTCCCGATCGAGTACCTGCGGCAGCTCTGGCAGCTTCCACACGCGTGGCAGGTGCCGGTGCAAGCGGCGTACTCCGCCCTCGGCCGGCCGGCGAAGCTCCGGCCGGTCGTCGCACCTCTCCTGCGACGCGGCGCGGACCTTGCGCGCGAAGCGCCCCGCTACCGGCTGGGAGACGAGCTGACGTTTGCGGCCGGCGGGAACGCGCGGCCGTACGAGAGCCTCGGCTGGTCGCGACCGGAGGAGACCGGGACGTGGACCACCGCGCGCGAAGCACGCGTGCGGCTTCCGCTGAAGTCGCCGCCGACCGCGCCGTCCGGCTTCGGGAGCGCGGCTTGCTCGGGACTCGCCATTGCGGTCCCACCGGTTCGTCGATGCGAGCGGGAGAATCAAGCGTTCCGGCGAGGGGCCGCCAGTCCGCGTCCGTCCGAAGGCTCTTCCGACCGGCCGGGGCGCACGTTCTGCTCGAGCCCGGGCAGGCGCGCCGTACCTCAGGCGCGGGCTTCGCCGCCGCGGACTTCCTTCTTGATGCGCTGGATGTGGCCGCGGCCGAGGCCCTTCACCTCGCAGCCGAGCTCGAAGTAGCGGCGGATCTGGTCGTCGCCGAGGATTCCGAAGCAGTCGATCACCGCGAGCGGGCCGCCCGCCATCTTCACGACCTCTTCCGGCGTGAGCTTCAGGTAGGGCTCGTGCGGGACCGCAAGAACGAGCGCCTCGACGCCGTCGAGGGCCTTCGCGAGATCCTGCTCGACGCGGAGCTCCGTCAGGTGCTTCTGGTTCCGGAAGAAGCGCGCGAGCGAATGCCCCGGCGACGGGTAGGTGTCCTGCTGCTCGAATTCGAACCAGTGCTCGACGTACGGGTCGTGCACGCGGATGTCGGCGCCCATCTCCGTCAGACGGCGGACGACGACCTCCGATCCGGAGTAACGCGTGTCGCCGACGTCCTGGCGATAGCTCGCGCCGCAGATCAGCACCTCGGCGCTCGCGATGTAGCGTCCCATGTTGCGGAGCGCGTCGCGCGTCAGCGTCGCGACGTGCAGCCCGCGTGTGTCGTTGATGTCGATGGCGGTGGTGCTCATCTTGAACACCTCGTCGCCGTCGTCGAACCCGAGGATGTGCTTGTACGCCCAGTAGCCGAGGCCGCCGTCCTTCGGGAGGCAGTAGCCGCCGATGCCCGGGCCCGGGAAGATGATGTTGCTGTGCGTCGGACGGACCTTGATCGCGCCGATCACTTTCACGAGGTCGACGCCGTTCCGCTCGCAGAAGAGGCTCCACTCGTTCAGGAACGCGAGCGTCGTCGCCCGGTACGAGTTCTCGACGATCTTCGCGGTCTCCGACTCGATCGGACGGTCCATCACGGTCAGCGGGAACTTCTTCGTGTTGAGGACCTCGGTCAGGAACTTGACGACGCGCGTCCGCGCCGTCTCGTCGCAGCCGCTGCAGACGCGCCAGAAGTCGCGGATGCTCGCGACGTACTCGCGTCCCGGCATCACGCGCTCGTAGCTGTGCGCGAGGAGCGGCACCGCGTCGATCCCACGGCGCGCGAATGCCTTCTGCAGGATCGGCCACGCGACGAACTCCGTCGTGCCCGGCGCGACCGTCGTCTCGATCAGCGTCAAGCAGTTCGGGCCGACGCGGTCACCGATCGTCCGCATCGTCGCCTCGAGGGCGGCCATCTCGACCTCGCCGGAGCGCATGTGGCCGAGATCGTTCTTCGAGTAGTCGCACTGCACGTCGACGACGACGCAGTCGGCGAGCTTGAGACAGTCGCTGTTGTAGGTCGCGATGAGCGTCTTCTTCTGAAGGACGCATCGCTCGATCATCGGGTCGACCTCGGGGTCCTCCGCCTTCACCGGAGAGATCCCGCGGTTCAGCATCGGGATCTTCCAGTAGCTGCGCGTGCTCGGTCTCTGGCACCCGATGACGAACTTGCTCGGGCGGCCGCTCTCGTCCGTGGTGTCGGCGATGATCGCGGCCATGACCGCGCCGACGAAGCCGACGCCCATGACGACGACGATCTCCTTCCCCTCCTTGCGGGCGGCTTCGACCAGCTTCTCGATGCGCTGGTACTCGGCGGCGTACTCTCCGTCGGACGGCAGAGGGAAAGACTCTCCTGCTGGGTTGATCGACACTTCCACGGGCAATCTCCTTCCTGGGAGCACGTCAGGACGCGGCCGGGACGGGCCGCTGCCCCCCCCGAGCGGGGGCGAGGTCGGGCGCAAATTCTAGGTGGACGCAACGAGGCCGGTCAAGGAAGAAACCGGCCTCTGTAAGGAGCGGTCGGGTCGGTCCGCTAGGCGGTCTGGCCCCGCAGCGCCGCGATGCGCTCGTCGAGCGGCGGATGGCTCATGAAGAGGCGGCCCCAGCCGCTCGGCGCTCCCGAGATGCCGAAAGCGGCGAGCGACTCGGGAAGAGGCTCGGGATGGTTCGTCTTCAGGGCCTCGAGCGCGGCGATCATGCGGTCTCTACCGGCGAGGGTCGCGCCGCCTGCGTCCGCGCGGAACTCGCGCTGCCGCGAGAACCACATCACGATCATGCTCGCGAGGATGCCGAAGACGATCTGCGCCACGATCACCGTGATGTAGTAGCCGGGGCCCACGTCGCGCTCGGTGCGGAACACGGTCCGGTCGACGACGTAGCCGACGACGCGCGCGAGGAACATGACGAACGTGTTCACGACGCCCTGGATCAGCGCGAGCGTCACCATGTCTCCGTTCGCGACGTGCGTGATCTCGTGGCCGAGCACCGCTTCGATCTCGTCCTTGTCCATCCGGCGAAGGAGGCCCGTACTGACGGCGACGAGCGCGCTGTCGCGCCGGGCACCGGTCGCGAACGCGTTCGGCTGCGCGGACTCGAAGACCGCGACCTCGGGCATGCCGATGCCGGCGCTGCGCGCGAGCTTCCGCACCGTCTCGACGAGCCACTGTGCAGTCGGGTCGCGGGAGTCGGTGATGACCTGGGCGCCGGTCGACTTCTTCGCCAGCCACTTCGAGATGGCGAGCGAGAGGAATGAGCCGCCCATGCCGAAGACCGCGCAGAAGACCAGGAGCTGGCCCAGGTTCAGGCCTTGCTGCGTGAGATAGCCGTCGACGCCGAGCAGGCTCAGCACGACGCTCAGCACGAGCATGATGGCGATGTTGGTCGCCAGGAACAGAACGATTCGCTTCATCGATCCCCTCTAGGATGTCTCTCGGCCGCGGGCCGAGAGGAACAGCCTCCAGAGCTACACGGTTTTCCGAGGCCGTGCGAGCCGGCCCGGATGTCGTACGATCGTGACGACGGCGGCCTTGAGCAGGCAGGCGATTTCGACGATGAAGCGCGCGTGCGGAAAGGAAGAGCCCTGGCGGGAACGGCCGTCCTCCTGATCGCGGCGCCGGTCGCGCTGCTCCTCGCGACGGGAGCCGAGCATCCCGCCGAGCACGCCTGGCCGCCGCCCGTCGAGGCACCGGCCGAGCTCGCTTCGTCGCCGACCGTTGCCCGCTCGGCAGGCAAGAGGACGGTCGTCGTGCTGCTCTTCGACGGCCTCGCTCCCGCGATGGTGGAGGGAGCCGAGACGCCGACTCTCGATCGCCTCGCGCGCGAGGGTGCCTGGACCGACGCGATGGTGCCGCCGTTCCCGAGCGTCTCGCTGATCGGCGGCTTCACGATCAGCACCGGCTGCTGGCCGGAGCGCCACGGCATCGTGACCAATCGATTCTTCGATCCCGGGAAGGGCTTCTACGATCACTCGAAGGACGACGACTGGGTCGTCGAATGCGAGCAGCTCCACGAAATCGCGGAGCGGCAAGGCGTACGCGCGGCGACGCTCGGCTGGTACGGCGAAGTCTCCGCGAGCCACGGCAAGCGCGCACGCATCGTCGAGTGGGCGGCGAGTTGGGACGAGTACCCGAGCGACGCCGGCCGTGCGGAGCAGGTTGCGCAGCTCCTCGCCTTGCCGGTGGAAGAGAGGCCGCAGCTCATCCTCGCCTACTTCAAGGGTCCGGACGGCGCGGCGCACTTCCTCGGGGTGGACGCGCCGGAGACGCGTGCCGCGGTCGAGGAAGCGGATCGCGCGGTCGGACGCGTCGTCGATGCGCTCGAGAAGAACGGTCTCGCGGGCGAGACGACGCTGATCGTGACGACGGACCACGGCATGGTGCCGATCCATCACCTCGTGAACCTCGACTACATTCTCCGCGATCTCGACATCGAAGCGCGGATGCTCGCGACGGGGACGACGGGGTTCGTCTATCTCGACGATCCGACGAAGCGCGACGAGGCGATCGCGAGGCTCTCCGCGTACGCCGAGGTCTTCGACGTGTTCCCGACGGATGCGCAGCCCGAGTGGTCGCACCTCGGGAACGGTCCACGCGTCGGCGACCTCATCGTGTCTGCGAAGCCCGGCTACGCGATCGAGGATCGCGGCCAGTGGCCTTGGTACTTCCGTTGGCTCGCATGGACGGGCCCTGCGGTCTACGACGCGAGCGCCTCGCTCCGGGCTTCGCACGGCTATCCGCCGGGCACGGCACCCGTGAACGGCGTGCTCTACGCGTGGGGCGACGGAGTTCGGCCGGGCGAGAAGGTCGAGGAGGTGCGCGCGATCGACGTGCATCCGACGGTCGCAGCCCTCCTCGGCATCGCGCCGGGAGAGCCCGTCGACGGCGTGGTCGCTCGCGGCCTGCTGGCCGACGACGCGTGAGGCACGCGTCTATCGCAGCAGATTCACCGGCTCTTCGATGAACGCTCGAGCGCAGCTCCCCGTTTGCCCCGGCGTCGGCGTGGGCCCCGGAGCCTCCGGGAGACGAATCTGCGTCCGGAACGAGAACGCGAACGTGACGTCCGCGCAGGCGCCGAAGTCGCTGTCGACGTGGATCTCGCAGAGACGGTTCGGATCGAACGGGAGGTCGCTCGGCCCGGCTCCCGGATTCAGGGGCATGTCGGCGTCGAGGATCATCGTGACCTTGGTCGGGTCGTCGTAGCTGACGAACGCGAAGCGTCGGTAATGTCCGCCTTCTGATCGAGCGCCTTCAGCGGCGCCCGTTTCAACTGCTTCCTGCGGTCCGATGCACCTCGTTCTCGAGCGGCTCGCCTCGTTCGAGGCGCTCGAGGTTCCGGAAGAAGATCGCCGACTGCCGCCCGACGTTGCCGGCCGAGGGCGACGAGTCGTGTGGCGACACGACCACGTTCGGCAGCTCCCAGAGCGGCGAATCCGGCGGCAAGGGCTCGACCTCGAACACGTCGAGATAGGCGCCCGCAAGCTTTCCCAGGCGCAAGGCTTCGATCAGAGCCGCCTGGTCGACGATGCCGCCGCGCGCGACGTTGATCAGGTGCGCTCCGCGCGGAAGGAGCGATAGGCGATCGCGATCGATCCACCCGATCGTCTCTTCGGTGAGCGGACAGGCGAGCACCAGCCAATCGGTCTCCGGCAGGAGGGCGGTGAGCTCCGCCGGTGCGCGTACGTCATCGACCGGATCCTCGGGCGAGCGCGCGCTCCGGCGGACGCCGACGACACGAAGCCCGATCGCGCGCGCGAGCCGCGCGATCTCCCGGCCGATCGCGCCGAGACCGACGACGACCATCGTCTGCCCGGCGAGGTCGGGTGGCGGCGAGCGCAGGTTCGTCGGCTCCCACGCATGTCGACGCTGCGCGTCCCACCACTGCGTCATGCCGCGCGCGAGGGCGAGCATTCCTCCGATCGCGCTCTGTGCGATCGGTGCGGCGCTCGCGCCCGAGGACGTCGTCAAGCGCACGCCGCGCTCGAGCAAGCGGGCGAAGATCGGGGCGTCGGTTCCCGCGTTGGGCAGGTGCATCCAGCGAAGGTTCGGAGCGCGCATCGCGGCGCCGAAGAACGAGCGCGTCAGGAGAGGGTCCGCGGTGAAGTCGCCCGGGAAGAACGCGATGTCGACGCCGCCGAGCGCTTCCTCCAACAAATGCTCTCCCGGAGCGACCTCGAAGACGTCCCAGGTGCGGCCGATCGCTCGCCGTCGCCGCGCGAGCTCGGCGCGGAGGTCGGCGGCGAAGCGGCTCGTCGTGAGGAGGCTCGGCATCCTCCCCGCGGGTTCGCAGACGGCTCGGGGCCGCGCAAACGGCGTCCGCCTCTCGACAGCGGCCGTTCGGGGCGCGAAGGTGCGCCATGAGCAAGGGTGTGGTGCTCCTCGCGATCGTGACGCTCGTCCTCACGCTCGCGTTCTTCCTGCTGGTGCGGCCGCTCGTCACCGCGGTGCCGCGCTCGGTGCCCCCCTCGGCGCCGCCTAGCGCAGCGGGAACACCATCGGGATCGTGACCATCGCGATCGCCCAGCAGATCAGGTCCATCGGAATGCCGATCCGGAGGAAATCGGTGAACCGGTAGCCGCCCGGCCCGTACACCATCATGTGTGTCTGGTAGCCGAGAGGCGTCGCGAACCCGAGCGATCCGGCGACGGTGACCGCGGCGACGAACGGCATGTAGCCGATGCCGAGATCCGCCGCGGTGTTGAGCGCGATCGGGAAGAGGAGGGACACCGCGGCGCTGTGCGAGATCAGCTCCGTCAAGAGGAGCGTCCCGCCGTAGATCGCGACGAGGCTCCACATCGGATCGCCGCCGGCCGCGGACGTCAGCGTCTTCGCGACGACCGCCGCGACGCCGGACTTCTCGACCGCCGCGCCGAGCGCGAACGCCGCCGCGACGGAGAGGATCACCTTCCACTCGACGCTCCGCCGCGCCATCGTGCTCGTGCAGCAGCGCGTGAGGATCATCGCGCCGGAGGCGAGCATCGCCGCCTTCAGCATGCCGAGGTCCGTGAAGCTCGCGGCGAGGATCATCCCGAGCAGGATGACCAGCGCCAGGTACGCCTTCTCGTGGCGGACCGGCGCGGAGTCCTCGATGCGGCTCACGAGGTAGAAGTGGTGCGAGTTCCGCTGCTGCTCCGCGAACGACGGATCGGCCTCGACGAGCAGCGTGTCGCCGGTCTGCAAGACGATGTCGCCGATCTTCTTCTTCACGCGCTCGCCGCTTCGCGACACCGCGATCACGACCGCGTTGTAGACGGAGCGGAAGCGCCCGTCGCGGATCGTCTGCCCGACGAGCGGGCAGTGGTGCGACACGACCGCTTCGACGAGGCAGCGGCGGGAGCGCGGTGCTTCGAGCTTGAAGATCTGGTTCGTCGCCGGCTGCAAGCCGCGGATCTTCTGCAGGTCGACCACGGCCTCGATCACGCCGATGAACACGAGGCGGTCGCCGGCTTGCAGCACCTCGTGGGGCGAAACGGCCGGGATGAGGTCGCCGTCCCGGTCGATCTCGGCGAGGTACGTGTTCGGGAGCTGCCGCAGGCCGGCGGCCTCGATGGTCTTCCCGGCGAGCGGGCTCTTCGGCTCGACCAGCATCTCGATCGAGTACTCGCGCGGGTCGCCGAACTGCTCCATCGCCGGACGGCGGTCCGGCAGGAGCCAGCGATTGAACGCGACGACGAAGAGCACGCCGGCGATCGTGATCGGGATGCCCACCCAGGTGAGCTCGAACATGTGCATGCCGTGCCCCTTCGCGGAGATCAGCATGCCGTTCACGAGGAGGTTCGTCGCCGTCGAGATCATCGTCACGGTGCCGCTCAGCACGGCCGCGTAGCTGAGCGGGATCATCAGCTTGGAGACGGCGATGCGGTACTGCTTCGCCCAGTCGTTCACCGCGGGAAGGAACATCGCGACGACCGGCGTGTTGTTCATGAACGCGCTGACGAAGGTGACCGGGAACATCATCTTCATCAGAGCGCTCGTGACCGACTTCGGCCGGCTCAAGAACTTCTCCGTGATCATCGTGTTCGCGCCGGTGCCTTCGAGCCCGGCGACGACGACGTAGAGGACGGCGATGGTGACGATGCCCTCGTTCGCGAGCCCGGCGAGGGCTTCCTTCGCGTTCAGGACACCCGCGACGAGGAGGACCGTCACGGCGGCGGTCAGGACGACGTCGGTCGCGACGTCACGAACGATCAGGATGATGAAGATGGCGCAGATGACGGCGATGGTGAACCAGCCGTCCCATCCGAGAGCCGCCCAGGTTGTAGCGTCCATGGTGCAGTGACTCCTCGCGTCGACGCGTCGGAGCGGCGGCGCGGCGTTGCGCGCGCCGGGTTGGAAACCGCCCCGCGGAGGGGCGTTCTACGGAGAAGCGGCTAGCTGCTCGGCGTGAGGTCGCCTCCGAGCGGCGTCTTGACGAACTGCTGCGCCGGGAGCAGGAAGCGATCGCGCGACTCTGGCTCGAGGTCGCCGGGGATCGTGATCGGCAGCGCGAGTACATAGAAGGCCGTGCCGGCGATCGTCGCCATGAGGAGCGTCGGGCGTCCGATCAGGAGATCGGTGATGATCCCGGCTGCCGTCGGCGACGTCGTCTCCGTCGTCGTGGCCTCGGCCGATGGAGCGGTCGTCTCCTCGGTGATGATCTCCTCCTGCACGACCTCGTCGGCCCAGGCGGGAGCGGCGGAAGCGGCGAGAGTCGTGGCGGCGACGGCTGCGGCGAGAGACCTCGGAAGACGCATCATGAGTGCTTCTCCTCTTCGGAAAACGACACCTGGACGCCGTGTATCCCAGGAACGCCCACCTCTCGCAAGACGGAGGCGAGGTCATTGCGCGAGGCGGTAGGCGTCTCCGTCGCGAACGATGCGACCGGCGGTGGGCGCCGCGAAGTGGGTCCCGATCACCAGGACCGGGCGGTCGGCGCAGCCTTCGAGGAAGGCGCGCCGCGTCACGCGGCTCCGGTCGGGATCGGTGTCGGCGGCGCTCGACCAATCCGGACGGGCGATCTGGCAGGGGTGGTGGATCATGTCGCCGGTGATCGCCGCCTCCTCGCCGGCGGAGCGGATGCGGACGCTGACGTGTCCGGGAGTGTGGCCCGGAGTCGGCTCGAGCGAGATCTCGTCGCTCACGCGATGGTCCGTCTCGACGAGGTCGGCGAGCCCGGCGTCGAGGATCGGCCGGACGGAGTCGGTGATCACCGGGCCGATCGTCTCCGGCTCGTCCTTCCAATGCTCCCACTCGATCCGAGAGAAGAGGTAGCGGGCGTTCGGGAACGTCGGGACGAACCGGTCCCCCTCGCGCATCGTGTTCCAGCCCACGTGGTCGACGTGCATGTGCGTGCAGAGGACCGTGTCGATCGACTCGCGCGGGCTCCCGGACGCGGCGAGGTCCGCGAGGAAGGGCCCGGAGCGGAGGCTCCAGGCGCGGATCGCACGTTCCTTGCCGTTGCCGAGGCAGGTGTCGACGAGGATCCGCCGGCCCGGGGACTCGACGACGAGCGAGTGGATGCTCAGCACGAGCTCGCCCGCCTCGCCGAGGTAGTGCGGCCGGAGCCAGGGGATGCCGGCGACGGCTTCGGGCGTCGCCATCGGCAGGACGAGCGCGCCGATCTTCGTGTCCGTCTCGTCGACGACGCGCGTGATCGTCACGTTCCCGACGCGCCAGCGCAGCACACGGCCTCCCTACTGCGATCGGTCCGCGGGCGCCAGGCTTCCCGGAGGTGCTGCGTTCGCATGGACCCGCGGGAGAAGGTAGAGCCGTGGTCCGTGGCTGCGCTGCTGCTCGCCGCCGTGCTCTTCCTTCCGGCTTCCGTGACGGGGCAGGAGGCCTCGCTTCCGCCCGGCGAGCGCCCCGTGCCCGTCGAGGCGGGCTTCTTTCTCGTCAATCTCTCGGGTGTGGCCGAGCGCGACGAGACCTTCGACGCGGATCTCTACCTGAGCTTCCGCTGGCGCGATTCGCGTCTCGCCTTCGCGGGCGACGAGCCGCGCCGCTACCTCGAGGACGCCGCCGTCAACCGCTTGAGGGAGATCTGGTGGCCGCAGCTCGAGTTCGTCAACACGGCCGAGCCCGAGATCACGAACCGCACGCTCAACGTCTCTCCGGACGGCACGGTCGAGTACATCGTCGGACTCACCTCGAGCTTTCGCGCGGACCTCGACCTGCGCCGCTTTCCCTTCGACAGCCAGAAGCTCGAGGTGTGGATCGAGTCGTTCCTCTGGACCGACGACCAGATGGTGTTCGTCCCGGACACGAAGCGCGTCGGCTTCAACCGGGAGAGCACCTTCGAGGGCCTCGTCGTGACGCAGGTCTCCGCGGACGCCCGGCGTCGCGAGCTCTCCGGCTGGGGGACGACGTTCTCGGACTTCATCGCCGTGATCGACGTGCGCCGGCAGGCCGCGTTCTACCTGTGGACGGTCTTCGCGCCGGTGACCCTGATCTTCCTGATCTCGTGCACGGTCTTCGTCGTGCCGATCGACGGGTTCCACGACCGCGTCGGGATCAGCCTCGCGGCGCTCCTCGCGGTGATCGCGACCCAGTTCGCGATGAGCTTCAACCTGCCGCAGATCTCCTACTTGACGGTGATCGATCGCGTCTTCGTCGTGACGTACTTCTGCGTCGCGGTCGGAGTCCTCGTGAGCACGCTGCAGGCGACGATCCTCGACCGCGGCAACTCGAAGCGCGTCGACCGGTGGGCGGGGCTCGGTCTGCCGGCGCTCTTCGCGGTGCTTCTCGCGCTCTGCATCGTCTGGTAGCACCCTCCCGTGTCGAACCTCGAAACGCGGCTCGCTGCCTACGTCGCCTCGCGCGTTCCGGAAGCGCGCGACGTCCGCGTGAGCGGGCTCGACCGCCTCTTCGGCGGCGCTTCGCGCGAGACGTATCGCTTCGTCCTCGACTACGACACGGAAGGGGGACGGGTCTCCCGCCGTCTGATCCTGCGCCGCGACCCCGCGGGCAGCTTGATCGAGACGGAGCGCGCCGTCGAGTTCGGCGCGTACCGTGCCTTCCACGGAACGCCCGTCCCCGTCCCCGAGGCGCTCTGGCTCGAGGAGGACGCGAGCTGGCTCGACCATCCCTTCTTCGTGATGGAGGAGCTCGTCGGGCTCGAGGCGAGCCCGCAGGCGATCATCGGCTCGCCCTACGCCGAGCACGCGGAGTCGATCGCACGGCAGAAATGGACCATCCTCGGGGAGATCGCGCGCGCCGATCCGATCGCTCTCGGGCTCGACCGCGTGATGACGCCCGTCGCACCGCAGGAGTGCTGGCAGCGCGAGCTGCTTCGCTGGGAGCGCGTGATCGACGACGACGAGCTCTGCCCGCAGCCCGTGATCCGTGCCGCGATCCGCTGGCTCCGCCGCAATCCCCCTCCGCCGCCGGCGCGCGTGAGCGTCGTGCACGCGGACTACCGGACGGGGAATTTTCTTTGCGACACGGACGGGAACATCCGCGCGATCCTCGATTGGGAGATGGCGCACCTCGGCGACCCGCTGGAGGATCTCGCCTGGGGACTGAATCCCGTGTGGCGCTGGGCGCGCGACGAGCGCGCCGGCGGCCTCGCGACGCGCGACGTCGCGATCGCGCACTGGGAGCGCGCGAGCGGTCTTCGCGCGGATCCCGCGGCGCTCCACTGGTGGGAGGTGTTCTCGAGCGTCAAGGGCCAGGGGATCTGGGTCTCCGGCGCGAAGGAGTTCAGCTTCGGTGCGAACCAGGATCCGATCCTGGCGCTCTCCGGTTGGCTCATGGGCAACAGCCAGGACCGCGCGGCGCTCCTGCAGCTCGGGCACCTCTCGTGAAGCCCGATCCGCAGCGCATGATCGAGGTGACGGCGGCGCATCTGATGATGCGCACGGCACCCGCTCTCGAGAAGGGCTACGAGCAGTCGAGCGTCGGGCTTCTCGCAGTCCTGCTGCTGGCCGTGCGGGAGGAGTACGATCGCTCCGCCGCGCGACGCGTCGAGGAGAACCGCGCGCTGCGCGCGATCTTCGCGGACGGCGCGCGCGTCGTGCGCGAAGGCGCCCCCGAGCTCGCGAAGCGTCTGGAGGCGGCGGCACACGGCGAAGATCCGAGCCTCGTCATCTCCGAGCTCGAGCGCACGAACGCCGAACTGCGCGGGCTCGTGATCGACCTGCACGCGCGCATCGAGGAGATCGACGCGCCCGAGGCGCGCCGCATCGAGGTCGCGATCTGGGCGGAGCTCGTCGCCTCCACGGAGCGCCGCCGCCTCTCGCTCGGCACGTTCTGAGAGAGGGGTCGCGCCGCGACGTCGCGTGCTTCCCGGCGAGCGGCGATTGGGCTAAGAGGCGCGGGCATGAGAACGACCGCGACCCGAGCCGGCGCCCTCTCGCTGGCGATCCTCTTCGTGGCCTGCGCTCCGCGCATCAAGGTCGCGACCGACTACAATCCGCAGGCGAACTTCGCGCGTCTCCACACGTTCTCTTGGCTGCCGCGCGCGCAGCCGAAGAGCGGCAACCTGCGGCTCGACAGCGGCCTCGTCGAGGGCCGGGTGCGGCGCGCCGTCAACAAGACGCTCACCGCGAAGGGTTTCCGCGAGGTCGCGGCGACCTCGGAGCCGGACTTCTTCGTCGCCTACCAGGCGGCGGTCCAGAACAAGATCGACGTGCACTCGACGCCGACCTACTATGGATACCGCGGCTGGTGGAGGGGACCGGCCGTGATGGGCACGCAGACGAGCGTCCATCAGTACGACCTCGGCACGCTCCTGATCGACGTCGTCGATCGCGAGCGCGACGACCTCATCTGGCGCGGCTCGGGGCAGGCGAAGCTCTCGCCCCGCGACTCGGGATCGCCCGCGGAGAAGCAGGAGCGCATGGACGCGGTCGTCGAGCAGATCCTCGAGGATTTTCCGCCGACCTCGTGACGTCGCGCCGAAGGCACGCGCGTGGACCTACGCGAGACCGCCGCGTACCGGGAGTTTCGCCGCGAGGTGCGCGCGTTCCTCGCGCAGGAATGGACGGACGCGGACCGCGCGGCGGTGCCCCCTCGCCCCGGCTTCATGGCGCTCGTCGGACACCCGCTCCGCCGCGACGAAGCCGCAGCTCGCTTTCGCACGCGCGCGATCGAAGCGGGCTACCTCTACCGGCACGTGCCGCGGCGCTACGGCGGATCCGAGCAGCCGGACGACCTCGTGCGCGAGCGGATCGTCGCGGAGGAGCTCCGTACCGCGGGTGCACCGCTCGAGATCGTCGGACAGGGACCGAGCATGCTCGTGCCGACGCTCCTCGAGCACGGGACGGAAGCGCAGAAGGAGCGCTTCATCGCCGACACGCTTCACGGGCGCATCGTCTGGTGCCAGGGCTACAGCGAGCCGGGCGCGGGAAGCGACCTCGCTTCGCTCCGCACGCAGGCGACGCTCGACGGCGACGGGTGGGTCGTCCGCGGCAGCAAGACCTGGACGTCGAACGCGAACGAAGCGGACTGGATGTTCTGTCTCGTGCGGACGGAGCCCGACGCGCCGAAGCATCGCGGCATCAGCTACCTCCTGATCGAGGTCCGCTCCCCGGGCCTCGACGTGCGGCCGTTCCGCGTCCTCACCGGCGAGGTGCACTTCAACGAGGTCTTCTTCGACGACGTGCGCGTGCCCGCGGAGAATCTCGTCGGCGAGCGTGGGCGCGGCTGGGAGGTGAGCCGCGCGACGCTCAAGTACGAGCGCGGCATGATGGGCGGGAACAACTTGACGCGGCGGGCGTTCGATCACCTCGTCGCGCTGTCGCGGACGCTCGAGGTGCGCGGTCGAGCGCCGCTCGCGGATTCGCGGCTGCGCGATCGTCTCGCGGCGCTGGAAGCGCGTCTCCGGGCGAGCGAGCTGCACGCGGATCGCCTCTTCGCGGCTCGACTGCGCGGCGAGGAAGCGGGCCTCGGCGCGCTCGTGACGAAGCTGCAGACGAGCGAGCTCTTTCGCGACCTCGTGCACTTCGGGATGGACTTGCTCGCGGATCAGGGTCTGATCGCGCCCGGTGCAGCGGGGGCGACGGACGAAGGGCGCCTCGCCTACGCGTATCTCTGGTCGATGGGCGTGCTGATCGCGGGCGGGACGAGCAACATCCAGCGGAACATCATCGCCGAGCGCGGCCTGGGCCTGCCGCGCGGGTGACGATCGCTCAGCGCGCGGCGAGACGCTCCATCGCAGCGGCGTTCTCGTCCTCGCGCTCCGCGGCGCCGAGGAGAGCGCGTCGCGCCTCGCCGTCCGATTCCGCTTCCGCGAGCGCGCGGTACACCACGGCTCCGCCGCGCTCGAGCTCCGCGAGAAGCGCCTGCTGCTCGCGCGGCGACTTTCCCGCGAAGAGCGACGCGAGCTGCTCGCCGGGCGAAAGCCGCTTTGGCAGCACGGCCTGCGTCTGGGTGACGAGCGCGCACAGCCGGCCCTCGCACTCGACGCGTGTCTGCCAGACCATCGTCGTCCGGCCGCGATGCAGCGGCGTCGCGACGGCGCGGATCGCCTTTCCCGGCGTCGCGCGCGCTAAGAAGTTCGTCTTGGACTCGATCGTCGTCGTGCCCGCGCCCTGCGGGAGATTGAGAGCGGTCGCGTAGGCGCCCACCGTATCGGCGAGCGCCATCAGCGCTCCGCCGTGGATCGTTCCGGGAAGGGTGCAGAGCTCGTCCCGGCCGGGCATCTCGGCGGCGACGCGATCCGGCGTCGCCTCGGTCAGCCGGATGCCGAGCAGCTCGGGGAAGAGGCCCCGCATGGTCGCCTGCAGCGTCTCGATCGTCATCATGGCCCTGCTGGTATCGGAGAAATTGGACCTTGAGAAGGACCAATTTCTCGGGCAACCATCGGTCCAATGTGGATCCAGCTCGACGGGGAGGGCCCTCTCGGCGTGCAGCTCTTCCAGGCGCTCCGGGGCGCCATCCTGAGCGGACGGCTGCCGCCCTCGAGCCGGCTTCCGGCCAGCCGGGCGCTCGCGGGTGAGCTCGGGCTGTCGCGGAACACGGTGATCGTCGCGTACGACCAGCTCCTCGCCGAGGGATATGCGAGCGCGCGCGTCGGCGCCGGAACGTACGTCGCCTCCGAGCTGCCGGAGGAGAGCATCGCGGTCGCGAAGGCGAAGCCGCGTCCGCGCTCGAACGAGGCCGCAGGTGAGAAGCGCGTCGAGGCTCTCGCTCTCGGAGACGCCGGCGTCCAACCGAACGCCCCGCGCCTGTCGCGGTTCGCGCAGCGCCTCGCGGAGACGATGGCGCAGGGACGCGTCGTCTGGACGCCGCGCCCGCGACCGCTCCTCTGCGACTTCCGCTACGGGCGGCCGAGCTTCGAGGATCTTCCGCACGAGGCGTGGTGCCGCGTCCTCGCGCGTCGTGCGCGGCGGGCTTCCGTGCGGACGCTCGACTACGGCAGCCCCGAAGGCGTGCCCGAGCTCCGCGAGGAGCTCGCCGCTTACCTGCGTCGCGCACGCGGCGTCGCGTGCGAGCCGGAGCAGATCGTCATCGTGTCCGGTTCGCAGCAAGCGCTGGATCTCGTCGGCCGCGTGCTCCTCGATCCGGGCGACACGGTCGTCGTCGAGGAGCCGCACTATCCCGCCGCGCGCGCCGCGTTCCGCAGCGTCGACGCGGAGGTGCGCGCCGTCCCCGTCGACGAGCGCGGCCTCGACGTCCGCGGCCTCGCGGGACTCGGACCGGTACGTCTCGCGTACGTCACGCCGGCGCATCAATTCCCGACCGGCGTGACGATGCCGCTCGCGCGCCGTCTCGAGCTGTTGCGCTGGGCGCGCGACGAAGACGCGCTCGTCGTCGAGGACGACTACGACAGCGAGTACCGCTTCGCCGGCCGCCCCGTGCAGGCATTGCAAGGGATCGACCGGGACGGCCGCGTTCTCTACGCCGGAACCTTCTCGAAGCTGCTGTTCCCCTCGCTTCGACTCGGCTTCTTCGTGCTGCCCCCGGCGCTCGTCGACCCGTTCCGTCTCGCGAAGGCCGCAGCCGACACGGGCAGCCCGACGCTGCTGCAGCTCGCGCTCGCGGACTTCATCCGCGAAGGCCTCTTCGAGCGCCACCTGCGACGCTCGCGGACGCGGAACGCGGCGCGGCGCGCGGCGCTGCTCGGATCGATCGAGAAGCACCTCGGTGACCGCGTCGAGGTCGTCGGCGCGGACGCCGGCCTGCACGTCATGCTCTGGCTTCGCGGTGCGGACGCGGCGGAAGCGCGTCGCGTGCGGCGGCGCGCCGGTACCGCGGGCGTCGGCGTCTACCCGATCGAGCCGTTCTACCTCGACCCGCCGGATCGCGGCGGGCTGCTCCTCGGCTACGCTTCGCTGCAGGAGCGTGACATCGAGCGCGGGATCCGGATCCTCGCGGAGAGCTGGGACGAGGTCGCGTGCGTCAAGTAGCGTGTCGACCAAGAATTCAGCCGCTGCTGCCCGAGGCGTGATCGGCGCGCCGGCGCGAGAACCGTCCCGGGGAGAAATCGCGAGCCTTTTCGCGCAGCGTCGTTCCGACGCGACGCGAGCCTTGCCGAAACGCGAGCCGGGGGAGCCTCGAAGCAGGACTGCAGGTCCCTTGCCCGCGTGTCCTCCGGCCCGCAGGGGGCGGCCGGGTGCGAGCCGGGCAGCCGCGGCTGCCCGGCTCGCCTGCTCGCTCCGTCAGCCGAAGCTCATCTCGCCGACGTCCGGGGCGACACGGAGCGGGGCGCCCGTCACGGCACGGACCTCGTCGACGGAGACGCCCGGCGCGACCTCGCGCAGAAGGAATCCCGCCTCGTCGACGTCGATCACCGCGAGGTCGGTGACGATCGTCCGCACGCAGCCGGCGGCGGTCAACGGGTACGAGCAGCGCTCGACGAGCTTCGGCATCCCGTCACGCGTCATGTGGAACATCACGACGACGATGCGCGCGCTGCCGGCGGCGAGGTCCATCGCGCCGCCGATCCCGCCGACGCCCGTCGACGGCACGTTCCAGTTCGCGAGGTCGCCGTTCGCCGCGACCTGGAAGCCGCCGAGCACGACGGTCGAGACACGGCCACTCCGCACCATCGCGAACGCGGCGCAGCTGTCCGCGAAGCTCGCGCCGCGCTCGAGGCGGACGAGCTGTCCGCTCGCGTTGTAGTAGTCGGCGTTCATCTCGCCTTCGGCGACGAGCGGGCCGAAGCCGACCATTCCGTTCTCGGCGTGCAGCGTGACGCTCTGCTCGGGCTCGACGTAGCTCGAGACGAGGGTCGGGATGCCGAGCCCGAGGTTTACGTACTCTCCGTGCCGCAAGAGGACGGCGACCTTACGCGCCATCAGATCGGGTGGGATGCCGCGCGGCCCGACCGGCCGCTCGCGCGTGTCGAAGTCCCACTTCTTGCCGAACCGCATCGAGAGCTGCCGCACGCGCGCGAGGTCGAGCGGCCGCTCGCAGCGCACGATGCGATCGACGAAGACTCCCGGCGTCACGACGGCCTCCGGATCGATCGCTCCCGCTTCGACGATCTCGTCGACCTCGGCGATCGTCACGCGCGCGCCCGTCGCGAAGACGGGATTGTAGTTCCGTCCGGCGCCTCGGTAGAGGAGGTTGCCGTGACGGTCCGCGACCGCGGCGCGGACGAGCGCGAAGTCCGCGGATAGAGCGCGCTCGAACACGTAGGGACGGCCGTCGAGCTCGCGCACCTCTTTTCCCGCGGCGACGTCGGTGCCGACGCCCGTCGGCGTGTAGAAGCCGGCGAGCCCCGCGCCCGCGGCGCGGACGCGCTCGATCAACGTACCTTGCGGCACGAGCTCGACCTTCACGCGGCCGGCGCGGATCTGCTCCTCGAGCACGGTTCGCTGCGTCGGGTAGGCGGCGTAGCTCGCGATCAGCGAGCCGATCTGGCCGCTCTCGGCGAGCTGCTGCGGCGAGGTCGGCCCGACGCCCGGCGTGTTGCAGACGAGCGTCAAGTCGCGGCTGCCGCGATCACGAAGCGCCTGGATCAGGCTCGCGGGCCAGCCCTGGATCACGCCGAAGCCCCCGATCATGACGCGGGCGCCGTCTGCAATGTCCGCGACGGCCTCGGCGGCGCTCATCACCTGCTTCTGCATCGAGCTCCTCCGCCTCAGGGGGACGCGGCCGTCGCGCGAAGGCCGCCGCGCACGGCGAAGTCTTCGAGGAGATCGATGGCCTCCTCGACCGTCTCCGACCAGAAGAGCGCCGGCACGTTGACGATCGTGACGCCGATCCGCTCGAGGCGCGGCAGGAGATCGACGAGCTCCGCGACCGAGCGCGCGCCGCCGCCGCTCGCGACGCCGATCCGCGTCGGATCGCGTCCCGCACTCTCCGCCTCGCGCCGTACCTCGTCGATCGCGCGCTCGAGCGTCGCGAGATCGCGCGGGGCCGCGAGCCAGCCGTCGCCGCGCCGGCCCACGCGGCGCAGCGCCTTCGGGCTGTCGCCGCCGATCCAGATCGGCAGCGGACGCTGCGCGGGCTTCGGGGAGAACGCCGCGTCGCGAAGCCCGTGGAAGCGGCCTTCGAAGTGGACCGTTTCCTCCGTCCAGAGCGCCCGCAAGAGATCGATCGCCTCGTCCGTGCGCGCGCCGCGCTCGCGGAACGGAACGCCGAGAAGCTCGAACTCCTCGCGTAGCCAGCCGCTCGCGACGCCGAGGAGGACGCGCCCGCCCGAGAGCACGTCGACCGTCGCGATCGCCTTCGCGAGCGCCACCGGGTGATGATACGGCAGCACGACTACCGCCGAGCCGAGCCGCACGCGCTTCGTCGCCGCGGCGACGAAGGCGAGCGTCGCGCCGACGTCGAGCACGGGATCGTTCACGTCGTACGGAAAGCTTCCGCCGTAGGGGTAGGGCGTCTCGATCCGTCGCGGGAACACGAGGTGCTCCGCCGTCCACACGACGTCGTAGCCGAGCCGGTCGGCGGCGCTCGCCATCGCGCGAATCCGCTCACCGACCTCTGCGCCGCGCGCCTTCGGGCCGAACTGCGGCAGTGCGACGCCGAACTGCATCAAGCAGCGTGCCGCGCCTGCATCTCGAACGTGTTGCGGAACGGACCGAGGAGGCCGATGCGGATGAACGCCTGGTAGAGGTCCGTCGTCTGCGCTCGACCGTCGCCGGGGCGGAGCACGTCGACGACGCGCACGCCGAGCTCGGGACGCTCGCGCTCGAACCGTCGCGCGCGCTCGAGCCGCATCTCCCACTCCTCGAGGGACGACGTCATGAAGCCCGTGTGGTCGGCCCAGTCTCCTTCGATCTTCTCGAGCTCGCCGAGAGCCGCGTCGAGCGCGCCGTCCGCGTTGCGGAGCCGCGCGAGCGCTTCCGTGAGCGAGCCCGCCGCGGGCACGGGGCGGAAGTAGAGCGCCGCCGCGTGGAAGTCGCCGGTCAGCCGATAGCCGAGCAGGTACGGCTTCGCGACGAACTTGTCCCACCCGAAGAGCGTGTCGATGCACTCCTCGAGCGAGGGCAGCCGCTCCGGAGGAACGGCGAAGTTGACGTGATTCCAGCGATGCTCCGTCGACATCGAGGGCCTACGCTCGCTTCCGCACCATACAAGGCACTCCTCGCGGGACTCAAGACGATCCGGCGGGAGCGACGACGGCGCCGGGCCGCTCGTCCGTCGTCTCCCCGGCGACGACGAGCTCGCGTCCGCCGACGAGAACGAGCTCGATCCCATCCGCACGAACGACGTACCGCTCGGTGTCGGCCGGGAAGTCGCGGACGCGCTCCGGACGGCGCATCGCCACGCGCTCGGGATCGAAGCACGTGACGTCGGCGACGGCGCCGGGCACGAGGCGCCCGCGGTCCGGGATCCCGTAGATGCGCGCCGGCATCGCGGAGAGCCGTCGTACCGCTTCCTCCCACGAGAAGAGACCGCGCTCGCGCACCCAGTAGCCGAGGAGGTGCGTCGCGTAGCCCGCGTCGCAGAGGATCGAAACGTGCGCGCCCGCGTCCGAGAGCGCGATCAGCGCCTCGGGCTCGCGCAGGAGCGCGCCGACGCGCTCCTCGTCGAAGTTGAGGAGCGTCATCGAGAAGCGCGCCTTCAGCTCCTCGGCGCGCGAGAGGTCGAGCAGCGCGTCCGCTTCGTCGCCGCCGCGCTCCCGCGCGATTTCCGAGAGCGTACGGCCGACGAGCGAAGCGTGCTCGGGCCGCGTTGCGTGCTCGAGCACGGCGGAAGCCCAGCGCTTCGCCGAGGGCGACTCGGGCCGGCCGAGGGCTTCGCGACGGAAGGTCTCGCGGAACTCGGCTTCGGCGAGGAGTGCCAGGCGCTCCGCAGTCGAACCCGCGCCGCGGAACCGTCGCCAGCACGGCAGGACGTCGAGCGAAGCGCAGCCCGTCTCGAGATCGAAGTCGAAGCGCATCGGGCGGCACGAGACCTGCGGGTGCACCTGCGCGCCGCTCTCACGGCCGCGACGAAGATCCGCGAGCACGCCGTCCCAGACGCCTTCGCGATCGGGGAGGTCGAGGATCGCGCTGAAGCTGACCGGTCGCCTCGAAGCGCGCGATAGCTCCTGCAGGAACGCGAGCTCGTCGGTCGAGAGCGGAAAGGTCTCCGGCGTGATCTCGAGCACGCCGCGCCCGCTCTCCGCCATCGCCGCGACGAGCGACGCGAGCTCCGCGCGGTCCGCCCGGCGGCTCGGGACCGGCCGCCCGCCTTCGCCGACGTGTCCGGGCGAACGCGACGTTGCGAGGCCGAGCGCGCCGGCCGCCATCGCTTGGCGAACCGCGTCCTGCATGCGCGCGATCTCGTCGCCCGTCGCCGTGCGCTCGTACGCGGCGTCGCCGAGGACGTCCGCGCGGAGCGGCGAGTGACCGAGGAGCACGCCGACGTTCGGTCCGAGCGGACGGCGGCGGAGCGCTTCGAGGTACTGCGGGAACGTCTCCCATTCCCAGACGACGCCCGCGCAGAGGCTCGCGTACGGCATGCCCTCGACGTGCTCGAGCATGCGCAGGAGCGAGTCGCGGCGCGAGCTCGGGCAGGGTGCCAGGCCGAAGCCGCAGTTGCCGAGGACGACGGTCGTGACGCCGTGCCACGGCGACGGCGTGCACAAGCGATCCCACGTCACCTGCGCGTCGTAGTGCGTGTGCACGTCGACGAAGCCGGGCGCGACGATGCACCCGGCGACGTCGATCTCGCGGCGCGCCCGACCGTCGAAGAGACCGGTGCCGAGGATGCGACCCTCGTGCACGACGACGTCGCCGGTCCGCGAGGGAAGGCCGGTGCCGTCGCAGATGGTTCCGCCGCGCAGCACCAGATCGACGGTCATCGCGCCGCTCTACTTGAAGCTCTCGCCCCAGCGGTCCGCGAAAGCGAGCTTCTCGACGGGGCGCCGCGAGATCGGTCCGTGTCCGCGCAGCTGCGGATACCCGATGGGAATCGCGGCGGCCGTGGCCCACGGCTCGGGGATCTGCAGGAGCGCGCGCACTTCGTCCTCGCAAGCGCAGAGGAGCGTCGTCAGCACGCAGCCGAGCCCTTCCGCCCGGCACGCGAGTAGCAGGTTCTCGACCGCGGGGTAGATCGACGCGCCGCCGACGACCGAGATCCGGCTCAAGCCCGCGTCCGTGATCGCCATGAGCTCCGGATTGAAGCAGAACACGAGGATCGCCGGCGTCTCCGCGAAGTGCGCGGCGAGGTAATCGCCGGCGCGCAGGATGCGCTCTTGCTTCGCCTTCTGCTCCTCCGGCTGTCCCTCGATCCGCCGCCGGTGTCCGGTGGAGTAGAGCGTCCAGCGCTCCTCGTAGAGCGCGCCGAGCCGCTCGCGCAGACGCGGCTCGCGGACGATGACGACGCGCCAGGGTTGCACGTTGCCGCCGGTCGGCGCGTACGAAGCGGCTTGCACGATGCGGTGCAGCACGTCGTCGGGAATCGGGTCGGGACGCAGCCGACGCACCGCGCGCAGCGTGCTCATGGCCTCGAACAATCCGATCTCCGGCATCCGCTTCCTCCTCTCCGTACGATTGCTGGATTTACAGCTCCACGGAACGGGTATACAAGTCGGCGCAGAACACGTTCCGCGAACTCCCACCTTTCGATTGTCGTTCGGAGGATCCCATCCATGAGAACACGACTCGTTCCGTCCGGAGTCGCGCTCGTCGTCGCGATCACGGCGGCTCTCCTCGTTCCCTCGCCCGCGCGGGCGACTCTCACCGACGTGCAGGAGGCACCCGAGGGAACGGTCCTCGGCAAGGACAACTGGAAGATCGCCGAGGGGCTGCTGCCGCCGGAGATCCTCGAGCTCTACAAGAAGGGCGAGTACTCGAGCCCGATCCGCAAGCTCGAGGGCAAGAAGGGCACGATCTACTCGCCCGAGCTGGTCGAGGCATCGAAGAAGAACGCGGGCAAGTTCCGCGTGGACGAGAACGGTACGGTCATCGACGTCGACACGGGCGAACGTCCCGACGTGATCATCGGCTGGCCGTTCCCCGACATCGACGCGAACGACCCGCAGGCCGGCGCCAAGGTGATGTGGAACTACCTCTACACGCTGTACTGGGCGGGCTCGTTCCACACGGAATCCCCGATCAACTGGATCTCGCGCGACTCGGGCATCCTCCGGCGCATCAGCGTCGACGTGCACTTCAAGTACTACGACGGACAGCCGCCGCCGTTCCAGGAGAAGATCGGCGAGAACGACCTGAACATCCTCTCCCGCACGATGGCGCTCGTCCGCGAGCCCGCGGACGTGGAGGGCATCGTGAGCCTCAACTGGCGGTATCGCGAGGGCGACAAGCAGGATCAGGCGTGGTCCTACGTGCCCGCCCTTCGCCGCGTGCGACCGATCAATCCCGCGAACCGAGCCGACGGCTTCCTCGGCTCGGACATCTCGCAGGACGACGGACCGTACTTCGACGGCAAGCCGGAGGACTTCAACTTCAAGCTGATCGGCGAAGGCTACATGCTCGGGACGTTCGAGAACGACGGGCTCGAGGACCCGGGGAAGCCGGTCCCGTTGACGGAGAACACCGAGATCTCCGACCTGATCGACGGCAGCGACACCGGCTGGCGCGTCTCGTATCCCAACGTCGACCTGATCGCGTCGCAGGACGAGAGCTGGAAGCCCGGCGAAGGCCTCGTCGCGTGGGCGCCGACGTACCTCGCGCTGATCCCGCGGCCCGTGTGGATCGTCGAGGCCGTGCCGAAGAACCCGTACTACCTCTACGGGAAGCAGATCATGTACTTCGACAAGGAGAGCTTCCGCGGCTACTGGAAGAGCAAGTTCGACTGGAAGGGATCCGTGCTCGCGAACTGGCAGCTTCCCGAGTCGCTCTTCCAGAAGGTCGAAGGCGGACCGATCGAGTACATGCGCATGGGCAAGATCGGCGGCGCCGGCGTCATGAACAACTTCAAGCAGGACCGCGCTACGGTGTCCGGCCTGCCGACCGCCGACACCGAGTGGTACGTCGACCTTCCGGACGAGATCTTCGAGACGTCGCGGATCATCCGGGAAGGGAAGTGAGCTCGGGCCCGCCTTCCGTCGTCCTGCATCAGTTCCTCGCGTCGCACTTCAACGAGAAGGCGCGCTGGGCGTTGGACTGGAAGGGCGTCGTGCATCACCGGCGAACCTATTTGCCGGGGCCCCATGCGCCCGGGCTGCTCCGCCTGTCGCGACAGACCTCGACGCCCGTGCTGCAGATCGACGGCGAGGTCGTCGCCGGCTCCGCGCGCATCGTGGACGCTCTCGAGCGCCGTGTTCCGGAGCGTCCGCTCTACCCGGCGGACCCTTCGGCGCGTCGTCAGGCTTTGGAGATTCAGGCGCAGTTCGACGCCGAGGTCGGCCCGGCGGCCCGGACGGCGGTCTTCTCCGTCCTGCTGAAGGAGCCGGACTACATCTGTCTTCTCTTCTCGCGAAGCAAGCCGAAGCTCGCCCAGGCTTTGTATCGCGGGCTCTTTCCTGCGACGAAGCGTTTGATGGCCCGTGCCAACGGAGTGACGGGTGCACGAGAGGTCGACCGCGCGTTCCAGCGAAGCGGCCGTGCGCTCGACTTCGTCGCCGAGACCGCCGGCAGCGCGGGTCCGCTCGTCGGCGATTCGTTCAGCGTCGCCGACCTGACTTGCGCCTCGCTGCTCGCGGTGCTCGTCGATCCTCCGCATCCGGACATGGCGTTGCCGCGCCCGATGCCGGCGAGGCTCGAAGACTTTCGCGCGCGCTGGGCCGAGCACGAGGGAGCGCGCTGGGTGCTCGGGCAGTACGAGCGCTTTCGTCCCCCTCGAGCTCTGGACGCGGCGAGCGCCGGCGCGTAGCCGAGACTTCGTCCATCAGGGAATCACGGGCGGCGTTCCGGCGATCCGGTGCGCGATGCGGAGCGCGCTCGCGATGATGGTCAGCGTCGGGTCGTCGCCGGAGCTCGTCGGGAACACGCTGCCGTCCGTCGCGTAGAGGTTGTCGAGGTCGTGGAGGCGGCCGTCGGGTGCTGCCCGAGAGGCAGATCGCGCATCGCGTTCTCGAGCGGCAGGCCGCGTCGCGCGCCGCGTCAGCGCAGCGCGGGCATCACCTCGGACTCGATCAGCCGCAGGCTCTCCCACGCGAGATCCGGGTCGAGGCCGCCCATCAGCGGATGCAGCACGACCGAGCCCATCGGACCGAGTGCGCGAGCGCGCAGGGCGAGCTCTTCCGGAGTCAGCACCAGATAGCGGCCCGAGCGACGCAGCTCGTCTGCATCCGAGACGACCGCGTAGGGACTCGCCATTCCGGCGCCTGCGAGCCACGCGCCGTACGCGTTCGTCTCGTGCAGCGCGTGCGGTGCGATGCGGCGCCACGCGGCGTCGGGATCCTTCGCGACGTGCACGAAGAGGCCGAGGCTCGGCGCCGCGGGTCCGGGATCGGGCTTGCCGATCTTGCGGCACTCTTCGCGGTACATCTCCTGCGCCTCCGGCGTCGAGGCGACGTAGTAGTCCGCGAAGCGCGCCGCGCGACGCGCCGCGACGCGCGTCGAGCCGCCCATGAAGAGGGGAGGGCGCGGCTGCCGCACCGGACGCGGCGTCACGCGGACCGTGCGTCCTCGGTACTCGAAGGGCTCGCCCGTCCACGCCTTCTCGAGGAACGGAATGATCTCGTCCATCGCCGGCCCGCGATCGCGGAGCGTGCGGCCGAACGCCGCGAACTCGGACTCGACGTAGCCCGCGGCGAGGACCGGGATGACGCGGCCGTTGCTCAGGATGTCGACCACCGCGAGGTCCTCGGCGAGCCGGATCGGATCGTGCAACGGCGCGATCAGCGCCGAGAGCATGATCTGCACGCTCTTCGTGCGCGCCGCGATCGCGCCGCACATCACGAGCGGCGAGGGCAGGTAGCCGTCGGGCGAGCCGTGGTGCTCCGAGACGACGACGGAGGCGAAGCCACGCGCGTCCGCCCAGGCACACTGCTCGAGAGCGGCCGCAGCGAGGTCCGCCGAGGAAGCCTGTCCGAACGGCGGACAGCGCAGGTCGTAGCGTAGGTGGAACATCGTCATGGCGTGCCCCCCGCCCGCTGCCTTGCGGGTGCACCGAGCCTTGCAACGAGCGACGCCCGCGTGCAAGCGTTCCTTCGGGGAGCGAGATCGCAGGAGGGTCGATCGTGTTCTGGAAGCGCTGCAGCACGTGCAAGAAAGAGATCAACTTCGGTGCGCTCCACTACGTCTGCAGCGTGTCCACCTGCAATCGCAAGGGCACGGACTTCATTTTTTGCTCGACCGATTGTTGGGATGCGCACGTGCCGACGTTCCGGCATCGCGACGCGTGGGCCGAGGAGCGTCGCGCCCCGCGAGCGGGAAGTAGCGAGGCGCCGCCACCACGTCGCGCGCCGCCGGTGGCACCACCTCCGAGCGTGAGCGCGCCGCGCCCGTCTTCGCCCGTGCCCGTCGAGCGGCCCCTCTCGACGTCGAGCGGCGGATTCGTCGACCCGGCGCAGCCCGTTGCGGAGCCGCCCGGGCTGGAGCCGGTGCTGCACGATCGAGCGCGCATTCCCCGTGAGATCCTCGTCGTCGCGAGCAAGCTCAAGGCATACATCCGCGCCCGCTCGGACATGAACACATCGGACGCCGTCCTCGAGGTCCTGTCGGAGCGCCTGCGCGACCTGTGCGACGGCGCGATCCATCACGCGGCAGCCTCGGGTCGCAAGACGGTGATGGATCGCGACTTCTGAGCCGGGCTCGACTCCGGGCTTGACCCGAGCGCGGGTTCGAGGCAAAGGATCCTGAGAACGGCGTTCTCGCATCCGAGAACGAGGATCTTTCACCGCGAAGGGAGGCCGCATGGCCTGGGATTTCGAGACGGATCCCGAGTTTCAGAAGAAGCTCGACTGGGCGGACGAGTTCGTGCGCGAGCGGATCGAGCCGCTCGACCTCGTCTACCGCGACGGCGGAGCTCCGTACGACCGGAAGAACCCGGTCTACCGGAAGATCACCGAGCCACTGAAGGCCGAGGTGCAGAAGCAGGACCTCTGGGCGTGCCATCTCGGCCCCGAGCTCGGCGGCAAGGGCTACGGTCAGGTGAAGCTCGCGCTCCTGAACGAGATCCTCGGCCGCTCCTACTGGGCGCCGACGATCTTCGGCTGCCAGGCGCCCGACTCCGGCAACGCCGAGATCCTCGCGCACTACGGCACCGAGGCGCAGAAGCAGAAGTACCTCGAGCCGCTCCTGCGTGGGGACATCGTGTCGTGCTTCTCGATGACCGAGCCCCAGGCCGGCGCCGACCCGAAGGAGTTCAAGTGCGCCGGTCGGAAGGAAGGCAACGAGTGGGTGATCGACGGGGAGAAGTACTTCTCCTCGAACGCCGAGCTCGCGGAGTTCCTGATCACGATGGTCGTGACCGACCCGACGGTGCCGATCCACCAGGGCGCCTCGATGGTGCTGATTCCGCGCGAGACGCCGGGCGTGAACATCGTGCGCCGCGTCGGCCTCGGCGGCGAGCCGCTCGGCTACGGGCATCACGCCTACATCCGCTACGAGAACGTGCGCGTTCCCGAGGAGAACCTTCTCGGCGGACCGGGCCAAGCGTTCGCAATCGCGCAGACGCGGCTCGGCGGCGGCCGCATCCATCACGCCATGCGGACCGTCGCGATGGTCAAGCAAGCGCTCCAGATGATGTGCGAGCGCGCTCTCTCGCGTCACACGCAGGGCGAGCAGCTCGCGCGGAAGCAGATGGTGCAGCAGTACGTCGCCGACTCGTTCATCCAGCTCGAGCAGTTCCGCCTCCTCGTGCTCTACACGGCCTGGCACATCGACAAGGGCCACAAGAGCGAGGCGCGGACCTACATCGCCGCGGTGAAGGTGCAGATGGCCGACGTCCTGCACGACGTGCTGCGCCGCGCGATCCAGGTGCACGGCGCGATGGGCTGCTCGAACGAGCTGCCGCTGATGCGCATGTGGTCCGCCGCTCCCGTGATGGCGATCGCCGACGGACCGACGGAGGTGCACAAGGTGACCGTCGCCCGCGCGATCTTCAAGCAGTACCAGCCCTATGAGGGACTCTGGCCGCGCGAGTTCCTTCCCGCGAAGGTCGAGGAGGCGAAGCGGAAGCTCGGCGACGCGATCGAGCAGGAGGTGCAGAACCTGTGAACGGCGACACGAAGAAGGACTCCGCGCGCGAAGCGCGCGGCCGAGCGGAGGGCGAGCGGGGGAGTGGAGGAGCTGAGGCTTCGCCGCAGCTCCGGCGAGGGGGCGGCGCCCCCTCGCATCCATTGAAGCGTGAGGTGCAGAACCTGTGAACGAAGAAGCGAGGAGCGAGGCGGACAGGACGCGCGGGTTGATCGATCCGGAGAAGCTCGCGCGTTGGATGGACGAGCGGGACTTGCCCGGGAAGGGCAGCCCCGTCGAGATGAGCTTCATCACCGGCGGCGCCTCGAACGAGCTCTTCGAGATCCGCCGCGGCGACGCGCGTCTCGCGCTACGCCGTCCGCCGCGCAAGGTGCCGAAAGGGCGGAACGAGACGATGCTCCGCGAGTACCGCGTGCTCGCGGCTCTCCGCGACACCGACGTGCCGCACTCGCGCGTCGTCGCGGTGTGCGAGGATCCGGAGCTCTTCGGCGCGTGCTTCTACATGATGGAGTTCGTCGACGGCTGGTCGTGCATGAACATCGACGGCTGGCCGGCGCCGTTCGACACGGACCTCGAAGCGAGGTCGGGGCTCGCGTGGGAGCTCGTCGACGCGATCGGGAAGCTCGCACGGGTCGACTGGCGCGCGCGCGGTCTCGAGGGCTTCGGCAAGCCCGACAACTTCCACGAGCGGCAGGTCGACCGCTGGTACGCGCATCTCGAGGCGTTCCGCTTCCGCGACCTCCCCGGCCTCGATGAAGCGGGCGCGTGGCTCCGCGCGCACAAGCCGCGCACGTACACGCCCGGCATCATCCACGGCGACTACCAGTTCGCGAACGTGATGTTCCGCCACGGCGCGCCCGCGCGCATGGCTGCGATCGTCGACTGGGAGATGGCGACGGTCGGCGATCCGTTGCTCGATCTCGCCTGGGTCGTGATGGGCTGGCCGAATCCGGACGAGGACCGGTCGAGCAAGACCTACGTCGACTACACGGGTATGCCGTCGCGCGAGGAGCTCCTCGAGCGCTACGCGAAGACGAGCGGGCTCCCCGTCGACGAGATCGACTACTACGTGATCCTCGCGCGCTTCAAGATGGCGATCGTTCTCGAAGGCGGGTACGCGCGCTACGTGCAGGGCGGCGCCGACAATCCGAAGATGGCCGCGTTCGGCGACGTCGTGCTCGACATGGCGCGGCGCGCGGCCGAGCTCGCGCGCACGACGCGGCTCCGTGCCTGAGACCCGCTGGCAGGAGCGCTCGCTCGGGCGCTCCCTCCACGCTTCGACCGAGCGCTCGCGCGAGCGTGGTCGCCGCTTCGTCGACGCGGCGCGCGAGCTGATGGGATCTTCGCCCGAGCTCGACTTCGGCGTGCAGGAGGTGGTGCGGCACGCAGGCCTCTCGCTGCGCTCGTTCTACCAGCACTTCTCCGGCAAGGACGATCTCCTCCTCGCACTCTACGAGGAGCTCGTCCGCGAGGCCGTGGAGCGCGCGGAGAAGCGGGTCGCGAAGATCGCGGATCCGCTCGAGCGCCTCGAGGTGATCGTGCACCGCTTCTACGGCGATCGCGGCGCCTTCTCCTCGCCGATGGCGGCCGAGGTGCAATCCCTCGCTCGCGCCCGTCCCGACGAGATCCGCGAGGCGCTCGAGCCGCTTCTCGAACTTCTCGCGCGCGTTCTCGCGGAGGCGATCGCCGCGGGCCGTGTCCGTCGCGCTGATCCGCGCGAGCTCGCGCTGCAGGTGCTTCTCCTCCTCCTGATCCATACACAGGCCCGTGGGCAGCAGCTGATGGGCGGCACTTGGCCGGTGCTGTCCCGCAGCCAGGTGTGGGACTTCTGCCGGCGCGCGCTGGCGGGGGAGGAGGGGTGAGCGCAGGAGCGGTGCCGGAGCGCGAAGCGGAAGGGGAGCCTCCCGAGGGAGGAGCGGAGGAGGGCGGCTTCGAGATCTGGCGCCGGCGCATCGGGCTCGTCGCCGCGCCGATCGTCTTTGCCCTCGTCTGGTGGGCCGCGTCGGACCTCGATCGGCCGGCGCATCGTCTCGCGGCGGTCCTCGCGACGGTGGTGGTCCTCTGGGTCACCGAAGCGCTGCCGATGGCGATCACCGCGTTCCTCGGCGTCGCGTTTGCGGTCGTTCTCGGCGTCGCGCCCGCTTCGGAGGCGTTCGCACCGTTCGCGGATCCGCTCGTCTTCCTCTTCATCGGCACCTTCATCATCGCGCGTGCGATCTTCTTCCATGGGCTCGATCGGCGTTTCGCGTACGCGATCCTCTCGCTGCCCGGCATCGGCGACAGCCCGGTGCGCGTCCTCATCGCGTACGCGACCGTGACCGCGTGCATCTCGATGTGGATCAGCAACACGGCGACCACGGCGATGATGTTCCCGATCGGCGTCTCGCTCCTCGCGGTGCTCGAGGGGAAGAACGCCGGAGTTCGAACGAGCGGCTTCGCGACGGCGCTCCTCCTCTCGAACGCCTTCGCCGCGGCCATCGGCGGGGTTGCGACGCCCGTCGGGACTCCGCCGAACCTGATCGGCATCGGCTTCATCCGCCGCGAGGCAGGGTTCGACGTCACGTTCTTCGATTGGATGCTGCTCGGGCTGCCCGTCGTCGCACTGCTGCTCGGCGCGTCGCTCCTCGATCTCGGAAGAAGCCGCGCGAGCGGTCAAGCCGCTCTCGGCGGCGTCGCCGAGCTCGTGGCGCGGGAGCGGCGAACGCTCGGTCCGTGGACGCGCGGCCAGCGCAACACGCTGATCGCGTTCGGCGCGACCGTGGTGCTGTGGATCCTGCCGGGCATCGTCGCGCTCGTCGCCGGGCAGCAGCATCCCCTCTACGTCGAGCTCACGCGGGCGTTTCCCGAGGGCGTCGTCGCCGTTCTCGGAGCGAGTCTCCTCTTCCTCCTGCCCGTGAACCTCGCACGCCACGAGTTCACGCTCCGGTGGGAAGAGGCGATCAAGATCGACTGGTGGATCGTCTTCCTCTACGGCGGCGGTCTCGCGCTCGGCGTGCTCGCGTTCAAGACTGGTCTCGCGGAGGAGATCGGCCGGGGATTGACGAGCGCGCTCGGGGTCCGGAGCGAGCTCGGCTTGATCGTGCTCGCGACGGCGATCGCGACGCTCCTGTCGGAGGCGACGAGCAATACTGCGTCTGCGACGATGATCGTGCCGGTCGTGATCGCGATCGCTCGCTCTGCCGGGGTCGATCCGGTGCTGCCGGCGGTCGCCGCGACGATGGGTGCGTCGCTAGGCTTCATGCTGCCGGTGTCGACGCCGTGCAACGCGATCGTGTACGCCTCGGGCCGGATCCCGCTCTCCGCGATGATCCGCCACGGCATCGTGCTCGACGTCGCGGGCGTGCTCGTGATCGTCGCGATCGTGTCGCTCCTGGGACCGCTCTTCCGCGGGTGAGGTCTACCGGGGTCGCGTTCGAGCGGTCGCGGTTTCCCACTCCCGTCGTAAGCTCAAACGAGCGGCCCAAGTCTCGACGATCCCGACATCGATTTGATCACCGCTCGTGTCGAGCATCGCCCGGATGTCTTTCAAGTGCTTGTCGGATCCTCCCTCTCGGAAGTACTCGAGCTTGCGGAGGATCACGTATTCCGGCGGGGCGAAGTGAATCGTCTCGCCCTCGTAGGAGATGGCTCTACGTAACGGGAGAGCCCACTCGTGAAGAGGGTCCTGGCCCATCGGATAGAGGTCGCACTGGAAGCCGGAGGTGGGGTGCAGGGCATTCAGATGCCCGCGTTGCGGTCGAGCGATCTCGATCTCGATGATCTCGTCGGGAGGAAGGTAGTAGCTTTCCGCCGGGAAGGCTCGGCGGAGGCGGGGGAGATCGGTTTCGAGGAGCTCGATTACCACGTCCAGGTCGTTCGTCGTGCGTGGTTGGCCGTAGAGGATTGCCGCGGTTGCCCCCGTGACCATGTAGGTCAGTCCGGCGCGCTCGAGAGGCACCGCAAAGAGGACGATCAGGTCAGGTTCGGGCACGGCGCGTGCGCCGGGCGATCTCCTCGAGTCGCTCCTGCATGGAGAGACGCGGGTGCGTTGCCCGCAGGCCGGCGTCCATCAAGGCGCGCGTTTGCCGATTCATGCTCATCGCCTGGGTGAGCCTCTTCGCCGGCTCCATCTGTCGGTAGACCTCGGCCTGGAGAGCGTCAGCCGACTCGTGAGGCGTGCGGGGCCGTGGCACCCGTCCAGTATGTCGCGATCGTCGCGGCTCTTCAATCGACGCGTCGGACTACGCGCTGCGGTCGCCGCGGAAGCGCGCGAGCGTTTCGTGGATGCGACGCTCGACCTCGACGAGGAGCGCGCGCGGATCCTCGCCGGGACGGCGCTCGATCGGATCGCCGATCCACATGCGAAGATGGATGCCGAAGGGAATCGGCTTCATGCCGTGCCGCATGATCTGCCACGAGTTGTCGATGCAGACGGGCACGACGGGCACGTCCGGAGCCTCCGCGAGGAGGGCGAGCGTTCCGGCGGTCTTGAACGGCGAGATCGTGCCGTCCCGGGCGCGCGTGCCTTCCGGGAAGATGACGGCGGACGATCGATTCGCCACGACCGCCCGCGCGAGACGGCTGATCGCCGCCACGGAGCCTTCGCGGTCCTCGCGATCGATCAGCGCGTGCCCGCCACGGCGGAGGTTGTACGACACCGCGGGGATCCAGCTCCCGAGCGAGCGTTTCGAGATGTACTTCGGGAAGTTCGTCGGCATCGCCCACGCGAAGAGCGGGATGTCGAACATGCTCTGGTGGTTCGAGACGACGATGTAGGACGTCCGCGGCTCGATCCCCTTCGAGCGCTCGAGGTCCGGGCGGATTCCTGCGAGGCGGTAGCTCCACACGAGGGTCGTCTGGAGCGCCAGGCCGACGTACTCGACCGCGCGCTGGCCGAACGGCGTCGCGAGGCGCAGCAGGACGTCGAACGTCCCCAGGATCAAGCCGAAGAAGACGGCGAACAGGATCGTCGCCGGCCACGAGAGGAAGCGGCGCATGGCGGCTCCTTGCCAGACTTGCTCGAACGGCGCCAGGAACATCAACCGAGTCGCAGGCAATGCGGAGGCGGACGCGCCAACAGCTGCACGCGCGCGTCGCCCAGGTACTGAACGACCGCTTCCCCGAGCGCGTCGCGGCCGAGCCCGAGGCGATCGCGGTGGTCGAGCGGTGGCAGTGAGGATCGCGGCGGGACTCACGTAACGAGCTCTCCGGAGAACCCGGGGCGGTTCAACGTTCCGAAAACCACCGAGACCACGGAGATCCGTGCGCAGATGATACTCTCGCTTAGCGCCTGAAGTGAGAGTAAGCTTCCTCGATGGCTTCAGGTCGCTCCCGGAAGAATCAGGCAACGTGACGACCGCGTCGTGGCCGGCCGTCAGCTACGAGACCCTACCGTGGCAGACTGACGAGCGGCCCGGCATAGCCTCACGTCAGGCCAGGCGGCGACATCGTGGGCCGTATCGCACCGCGGTGCCAGCCAAGATTGCCGAGCGTGGCCTGCACTTGCCGGCCGACGTGACCGCCACCGCGGAGGAAGCGTCCAACGAGATCGCGCGCTTCGACGCCGAGATGGGCGGCGAGCTCGCGCCGTTTCACGCGGTGCTCCTGCGATCCGAGTCCACCTCGAGCTCGAGGATCGAAAATCTCACCGCCTCCGCCCGTGCCATCGCGGAAGCCGAGCTCGGCGACAGCGGGAGGCGAAACGCTGGTGAGATCGTCGCCAATACCAACGCCATGAAGGCGGCGATCGCGCTGTCCGACCGCATCGACGCGGACGCGATCTTGGCGATGCATCGGTCGTTGATGGAGCACACCGATCCGGAGGCCGCGGGCCGGTGGCGTACCCAGCAGGTCTGGATCGGTGGCGGCAACCTCGGTCCGCACGATGCGCTGTTCGTCCCCCCCCGCCACACGCGCGTCGCGCCCGCCATCGACGACCTCGTCCGCTTCGCCGCTCGCGACGATCTCCCTGTCCTCACCCATGTGGCACTCGCGCATGCGCAGTTCGAGACGATTCATCCGTTCCCCGACGGCAACGGTCGCACCGGCCGCGCGCTGCTCCACGCGATGCTGCGGGCCAAGGCGCTCACCCGCTCCGTGACGGTGCCCGTGTCGGCGGGCCTCCTCACGAACACCGAGAGCTATTTCGCCGCGCTGACCGCGTACCGGGCCGGCGACCCGACCGCGATCGTGATTCGCGTCGCCGAGGCTTCCTTTGCCGCCATCGCCAACGGACGCCGCCTGGTGCGCGATCTCCGCGCGGTCCGCCAGGAATGGGACCGCCGCATAGCGGCCCGCGGCGACTCCGCCGTATGGCGTGTCGCCGATCTGCTTCTCCGCCACCCCGTCGTCAATGCCGCGCTCCTGGCGCGTGAGCTCGGCATCCAGGCCAACAACGCACCCCGCTACCTCCAGCCACTCGAAAAGGCCGAGGTCCTCGTCGAATCCACCGATCGCAAACGCAACCGCGCGTGGCGAGCGCCCGAGATCCTCGAGGCGCTCGACGCGTTCGCGGCGCGCGCCGGACGTCGACGAAGCGAATGAGGCACGGAGTCCCGTCGAGCTTCCGCTGTCGGAGCCACGCCGCGAATCGACTCCCGCGGTCCCTCATCGACAACGCCCAGTCGGTCTACGAGCTCTCGCTGCTCGATGTTGCCGCTCACGCTGGCTGATGAGGTTCCGATCCGACTGGATGATGGCCATCGCGTGAGTGAGCGGCGGCCGCTGAAGATCGTGATGCGAGGAGTGGCCACGGTTCAGAAGTCGGCGTCGGGATCGGCGTCGAGGTTGTAGATGGTAATGCCGCGACGGCGGGCGCGGGCCTCGAGCTGCTGCATCTCGCGGAGCTCGCGCATCTCGCCGCCGTGGGCGCGCTCGATTGCGGCGATCGCTCGCTCGAGGACGGCGACCAGCAAGAGTGCGTCGCGAGCCGAGAGCGGCGGCAGGCGGAGTTGCGCATGGCGGCGCCGCGTCACGAGGATTCCCTGACGTCGGCCTCGACGACGCGGGCGACGATGTCGCGCTCGGCGAGCTTGCGCTTCTTCGTGGCCGTCTCGCGCAGCGCCGCGGTGGCGAGGCGGTCGATGTCGCGCAGCGCGCCCAGGGTGGCCTCGTGGAGCATGGCCACCGCGTCGGAGGCGAAGAGCTCGCGGTCGCAGCCGACGCCGTGCAGGCGGATGCGGACGTACTCGGCGGTGTCGTCGGAGACGAGCGGGTCGAGATGGAGACGTCGGTGAATGCGCGAGTAGAGGGAGCGATTGCGGCGCAGGCCGAGGCGGTCGTGGAGCTCGGGGAGGCCGACCAGGACGAGGGAGAGGAGTGCCCGGCGATCCCGATCGTAGTTCAGGAGGATGTGGAGGTGGTCGAGCTACAGGGCGTCGGCCCTTGGCAATGTGATCCAGGAAGGGCCACGGTCCGCGTCGCGCTCGGTCCCGGCGCTGTTCGCGGCGGATCACGAAAGGGCGTATAGGTCCGTCGTGGTGGATTCGACGAACGGAGAGCTCGCCCGGGCGGCGTGGAACGCGGTCTCGGAGAGCGACGTCGCGGCGATCGGCCGGCTCGTCGCGGAAGACGTCGTGTGGCACGCGTCCGGACGCGGCTCGCGCTCCGGAGACGTTTCCGGTCGCGCGGGGATCCTCGACTACCTGGCCGGGATCGGCGAGGACGCCGAACGGTTCGACTCGGAGCTCGAGGACATCCTCGTCGGCGAGACGCACACGGCGATCCTCTTCCGCGTCTCCGGACAGCGGGGCGGGCGGCGCCTCGAGTCGGGCTTCGTCCTCCTGCTTCGCTTCGAGGACAACCGCATCGCCGAGGTCTGGTCGATCGCGCGCGACCAGCACGCCATCGACGAGTTCTGGGCGTAGCGCGGCGCGCCGCCTCTACCTCGACTCGCGCGCCTTCGCCGCGAACGCGAAGTCGTCGAGCATCCGCTGCTGACGCGCTTCCACCATCGGTCGAGCCTCGGGGTGGGTGAAGACGTGCAGCCGGTTCGCGCGCACCGCGTCGACGACGACCGGTCCGACCCGCTCCTCCGGCATCATCATCGCGGCGATCTCGGGCGCAGGCGGTGTCGGCTCCGTCATCGCTCCGCCGAAGCGCGCCGGCCGATTCCGCGCCGACGTCGCGCCGAGGTTCGAGCGGACGAGCCCCGGGCAGAGGACGGAGACCCCGATTCTCTCCGGTTCGAGCTCACCGCGGAGCATCTCGGAGAAGGCGACCACCGCGTGCTTCGTCGCCGTGTAGATGCCGAGATGCGCCGGCATCATCGGTCCCGACGGCAGAGCGAGGACACCCGCCAGCGAAGCCGTGCTCACGATGTGCGCTTCGCCGCCGTGCGCACGCAGGTGCGGCAGGAGGGCGCGCACGCCGCGAACGATGCTCAGGAGGTTGAACTCGATGCCCCAGCCCCAGTCCTCCTCCGTGCAGCGCGTGAGCGGCTTGTCGATGACGACGCCGACGTTGTTCGACAGGACGTGGATCGCACCGAGCTCGCGCGTGGCCTGCTCCGCGAGGGCTTCGAGAGAGCTCGGGTCGGTCGCATCGGCGCGGATCGCGGCGCTCTTCCCGCCGCGTGCGCGAACCTCCCCGGCGACGCGCTCCGCGGAGTCGCTCTCGATGTCCGCCACGACGACGCTCATCCCGGCCTCGGCGAAGCCGAGCGAGATGCCGCGGCCGATGCCGCTGCCGCCGCCGATCACGACGGCCGTCTTTCCCTGCAGGTCCTGCATGCGTCCTCCGCTCGAGGTTCGATTGCCGAGCTTCCCCGGCTGGACTAAACGGAGTCTCCGATCCCGGCGATCACGCGTCAAGCTGTCGCCGCGCGTGTGGAGCACGATGAAGCCGACCGATCTGGTGCTGTGTCCGCTGACGCTCCGGAAGGATCTCTTCCGCTGCTCGGTCGCCGAGTACCGGACCTTCCTCGACGCGGGCGTCGCGGCCGGATACGACGCGGTCAGCCTCGCCTTGATCGACTCCGGCATCGCCGCGGCCGAGGGCGTCGGCCGCGAAGCGTTCCTCGATCTCTTCCGGTCGCGGGGCCTCGAGACGCCGATCATCGAGGCGGTGACCGTCTGGTCGCAGGGTCAGAGCGAAGCGGAGATCGACGCACACCTCGCCCCGGCCTTCGAGATGGCGACCGCGGCGAAGGCCGAGACGGTCGTCGCGATCTGCATGGAGGCGACGGTTCCTTCGATGGACGCCGCCGCACGGGGCTTCGCGCACGTCTGCCGTCGCGCCGGCGAGCACGGGTTGAAGACGACGATCGAGTTCTTCCCATGGGGCGCGATCGGCGACATCGCCGCGGCGTGGCAGCTCGTGCAGGCCGCGGGCGAGCCGAACGGCGGCATCCTTCTCGACACCTGGCACTGGGGACGGCGTCGCGCGGGCCCCGACTTCGAGACGCTCGCGAGGATTCCCGGCGACCGGATCCACGTCGTGCAGCTGAGCGACACGGCCGAGGTGCCCGGCCCCGAGGTGATGCGCGAGACGCTGAGCTCGCGCTCGTTGCCGGGGACGGGAACCGCAGGCGTGGTCGACGTGCTGCGCGCGCTTCGCGAGATCGGCGCGAAGCCTCTCTTTGCACCGGAGGTCTTCAGCCACGAGCTCGTCGATCTCGGCCCCGCGGAGATGACGCGACGGGTCGCCGCGGCGAGCCGCGCCGTCCTCGCGGAAGCGGGCTGGCTCTAGACGGAGGCTGCAAGAGATGCCGCTCGATCCGCTCGCCGCCTTCCGACTCGATGGACGCACGGCGCTCGTCACAGGAGCCTCGAGCGGCTTCGGCGAGCGCTTCGCGAGAGTTCTCACCGCTGCGGGCGCGCGCGTGATCCTGGTCGCGCGCCGGCTCGAGCGCCTCGAGCGCCTGGCCGGCGAGCTTCCGGACGCGCGCGCGCTCGCCTGCGACGTCGCGGTTCCCGAGCAGGTCGCGGCGCTCGTGACCGCTCTTCTCGAGGAGCACGGCGGCGTCGACGTCCTCGTCAACAACGCCGGTGCGAGCGACGCACCGGCGCGTGCCGAGTCCGAGACCCTCGGTGAGTTCGCGCGCGTCGTCGACGTCAATCTGAACGCGGTGTTCGACCTCTCGTGCCGGCTCGCTCCCGCGATGATCCAGCGCGGACGCGGCGTGATGGTCAACGTCGCTTCGATCCACGGTCTCGTCGCGAGCGCGCCGAACCGACAGGCGGCGTACGCCGCGACCAAAGGCGCCGTCGTGGCTCTCACGAAGGAGCTCGCCGTGCAGTGGGCGCGGAAGGGCGTTCGCGTGAACGCGCTCGCTCCCGCGTACTTCGAGACCGAGCTCACCGCGCCGATGTTCGAGGACGAGAGCTCGCGCGAGTGGATCGTGCGCAACACGCCGCTCGGCCGGCCCGGCGAGCTCCACGAGCTCGACGGCGCGCTCCTCTTCCTCGCGAGCGACGCGAGCAGCTACGTCACCGGCTCGACCCTCGTCGTCGACGGCGGCTGGACCGCGCGCTGAGGCGCTCTGCGGGCGAAGCGAGAGCCGTCGACGTGATCTCCGAGCCGAGCATCCGGGACAAGGCCGCGATCGCGGGCATCGGGCACACGCGCTTCTCGCGCGCGCTCGGCATGACCGAGGTCGAGATGGCGGTCGAGGCGATCTGGAGCGCCTGCGACGACGCCGGCATCTCGCCGCGCGAGATCGACGGCCTCGTCCGCTACGACCTCGAGCAGACGGACGAGGAGCAGCTCCTCGCGATCCTCGGCAACCCGCATTTGCGCTTCTTCGCGGGGACGCCGTTCGGCGGTGGCGGCTCGGCCGCGGTCCTCGTCGTCGCGGCCGCGGCGATCACCTCCGGCCTCGCGCGGCACGTGCTCGTGTTCCGCTCGCGCGCGCGCGGCAAGCACTCCGGCTACGGTCGCGGCGGCGCGCAGGGTGGACGCTACTGGGAGAAGGTCGGGACGGAGCTCCCCGCGCTGAACCAGTGGCACATCCCGCAGGGGCTCGTCAGCGCGTTCCAGGAGATGGCGATGATCAGCATGCGCCATCGCATCGACTACGGGACGACGGACGACCAGTACGCGGACGTCGCGATCGCGTTCCGCGAGCACGCGGCGCGCAACCCGAACGCCGTGCTCCGGCAGCCGATCACGCGCGAGGAGCACCACGCCTCGCGCATGATCTCCGATCCGTTGCGTCTCTTCGACTGCAACATCGAGACGGACGGCGCCGTCGCGATGATCGTCACGTCGACGGAGCGCGCGCGCGACCTGCGGCAGCGGCCGGCGGTGATCCGCGCGGGTGCGATGGCCGCGGGCTCGCACCACATCCGTCTCTCGAACCTCTTCGCGCGTCCGTGGGAGGAGGAGTCCCCGGTGCGTGTCGGGCGAGAGCTCTTCGCGATGGCGGAGTGCACGCCGGCGGACGTCGACGTCGCGTTCTTCTACGACTTCTTCACGTCGCTCGTGATCATCGCGCTCGAGCAGTACGGTTTCGCGCCGCGCGGGGAGGGCGGTCCCTTCGTCGAGAGCGGCGGGCTCGCGTGGCCGAACGGGCGGCTCGTCGCGAACACGAACGGCGGGCAGCTCTGCGAAGCCTTCGTCCATGGTTTCAACAACACGATCGAGGCGGTGCGGCAGATCCGCGGCACATCGACGTCGCAGGTCGAGGGCTGCGAGCTCGCGCTCGTCGCCGGCGCGAACACCGATCCGACGGGGGCGGTTCTGCTGCGGAGGGATCGATGAGCTCGGCGCGCGATGCCCACCTCACGCGCGGCTTGCCGCTGCCGGTCCCGAGCGCGGACAGCGCGGAGTTCTACGAGGCGGCGCGCCGCGGCGAGCTCCGCTTCCAGAGGTGCTCCGCCTGCGGGCTCTTCCGCCACTATCCGAGGCCGGTCTGCCCGCGTTGCCTCGCGCGCGAGTACTCGTGGGAGCTCTCGAGCGGCCGCGGCACCGTCTACACGTGGACGATCGTGCGCGGGCCGACGCTTCCCGCCTTCGAGGAGAAGCTTCCCTACAACGTCGTCGACGTCCTCCTCGACGAGGGCGTCCACTTCGTGAGCGAGGTCCTCGACTGTCCTCCGGGGGAGATCCGCGCGGGCATGCCCGTCGAGGCGACGTTCGTGCCCGTCAGCGACGACGTCACGCTCGTCAAGTTCCGCCGCGTACGGCAGGGCTAGCCTGCATTTCTCACCAGATCCCTACTGCGGCGGCCGATAGCACCGAATCTTCGCGAGCTTCTCCCTCCGGGCTCCTCGACGTACTGTTCAAGTACGCCTGCGTCGCCCTCCGGTCCGAGGCTCGCGAATCTTCGGCACTCTCGACCGCCTCGCGACGTGATCTGGTGAGAAATGCAGGCTAGGCTACAGGCCGACGTTGTCGCCGCGAGGCGGATTCTCTCCGGCGACGATCCGCGCGAACCGCGCCTCGGCGAGGGGCGAGAGCTGGTCGTGCGGGACGAGGAGGTACAGCCGGTCTGCGAGGATGCCCTGGACGACCGCCTCCGCGACCTCGCTCGGCTCGATGCCGATCGCACCGATCATCAGCTCGCCGTTCTTCTGGGTCTCGCCGTAGGAGGTCGGTCCGCCGTCCGCGGGACGGTTCCGCTCGCTGCGGAAGATCTGTGTCTTGACGAGGAGAGGGCAGAGGACGGAAGCGCCGACGCCCGTCCCGTCGAGCTCGTAGTAGAGCGTCTCCGTCAGGCCGAGGAGCGCGTGCTTCGTCGCCGCGTACGGGCCGAGGCCGGGAGGGCCGAGGAGCGCCGCGGCCGAAGCGGTGTTCACGATGTGGCCTTCGCCGGCCGCGACGAGAAGCGGTCCGAAGACCGAGATCCCGTGCACGACGCCCATCAGGTTCACCTCGACGAGCCAGCGCCAGTCCTCCGCCGACGTCTGGAGGATCGGGCCCATCGGCGCGACACCCGCGTTGTTGCAGAGGACGTGCACCGCGCCGAAGCGCGCGAGCGTCTGATCCGCGAGGCTCTGCACGGCCGCGCGGTCGGAGACGTCGGTCCGCACCGCGAGCACCTCGGCGCCGCCCGAAGCGACCTTCGCGGCCGCTGCTTCGAGCGCCTTCGGCTCGACGTCGGCGAGCACGACCTTCATCTTCTCCGCGGCGAAGGCGTCGCAGAGTGCGAGTCCGATGCCGCTCGCCGCGCCCGTGACGACCGCGACCTTGCCTGCGAGCTCCCGCATGCTGTCCTCCCGGCGCGGGCTTCGCTTCGCCGCGCCGAGAGGTCGGCTATCGGTTCGTGCTTCTCCCGACAAGCGTCGCAGAGGTCCTTGGGCTCGGCGGCGGCGGCGCCGAGGAGGAGCGCGCCGGAGCAGCGCGCCGGAGGAGCGTGCCGGAGCAGCCCCCCGGAGCAGCGTGCCGGAGCAGCGCGCCGGAGGAGCGTGCCGGAGCAGCCCCCCGGAGCAGCGTGCCGGAGCAGCGTGCCGGAGCAGCGCGCCGGAGCAGCGCGCCGAGGAGCGCCCCGGTGAGGGCGGTCGTGATCGCGAGCGAACGCATGGTGGTCTCCCTTCCCGGTCGACCCGGGACGGCCGGAATTGGC
>Ga0194128_10001096_pt1 | contig 48098 bp, 51 predicted proteins | sample TA2KigCa65mmetaG_FD_148650 | JGI IMG/M metagenome (GOLD analysis project Ga0194128, IMG submission 148650) | Freshwater microbial communities from Lake Tanganyika, Tanzania - TA2015037 Kigoma Deep Cast 65m | ecosystem: Environmental > Aquatic > Freshwater > Lake | place: Tanzania: Lake...
CCCCCCGTACTTGGATTTCCAGCGGTAGTAGGTATGGTCAGAAATCCCGTGCTGGCGGCACAGGTCCAGAACCTTTACCCCAGCTTCCCCCTGTTTCAGAATCCCGATGATTTGTTCCTCGGTGAACTGGCTGCTTTTCATGTCGAGCTCTCCTTAGCTTTGTAGATTCTATCGGAGAACCCGCATTACCAATGGACTTATTTTAGGGGGAATGGTCACTGGGCCGACACTGTAAGTGGTGTCGGTATCCGGCTCACATACGATACCTCCGTCGCTGTTGATGGCTCGGATACTGCTACCTGTTGCACACTCGGCGTTCACGCGTCTCTGTAAGTAGGTGGCATCGGCACCGAGGGATAGCTGTCCTGCTGACCCACCTCCAGTGAGGCCTGTGCCAGGCGTCACCTCAGTAATATCACCGTCGCCGTCACTCCATCGCACGACCACATCGCCTCGCTGACAGGTCGGACCCACAGGTGCGGTCGTGTCCACTTTGACGTTATAGAGTGTACCCTTGTTTGTGTCGAGGCAGCCAGCAAAGTGGCTGCCTCCATGACCTGAATAGACAGCCGGGAGCGCCGCCCCCGCGCTGAAAGCGAGCAATAGCAATGCCATACCAAGGAACCAGCCCCAACGCCGGTGGAAAACGAGTTCTATCCGGTGAGTCATCTTCCTGGATATACTCATACTAATCTCTCTCTCTGCTCTTTAGCATTGTGATATTCCAACACGAGAAGGTTTCAACCTGTCAACTGGATAGGTTAGGACGGTTTATCCTAAAAACTCCCCGCCATGGTTCGACAAACTCACCATGAGCGTGACAACTAATCAGCTCGCCCCGAGCTAGTTGAAGGGCAGGTGTTCACATTCTGATTTTAGGATAGTCTCTTAACAAGGGGGAGATTGAGAGGGGGTTGTTGTCCACCCCCATCCTGGCCTTCCCCCTTAACAAGGGGGAAGGAGTCGCAGTTCTCCCCATTACCAGAGAGAGGGACTTGCCGGCTGGGCTACACCACCGAGGAAGTGCCTCCGTCAATGTTCACGGCAATCCCAGTGAGGTAGCTGGCCCGCTCCGAAGCCAGGAAGGCGATGACGTCGCCCGCTTCCTCGGTCTCAGCCACCCGGCCCAGGGGGATGCCCCGGTCCTTGGCGGTCTGGGCGTAGAACTGCTCGATGGTCAGCTTGGGATTGGCCTGCTTTGCGCGCTCAAAGCGGCGCTCGTGCTGGCCGCTCTTGATGGTGCCGATGCACACGGTGTTGACCAGGATATTGTCCTTGGCCAGGTCTTTGGACATCCCCTTGGTGATGGCAATGCCCGCGGCCCTGGAGATGGAGGTGGGCATGGAAGATGCGCCGGGGGTGCGCCCGCCCAGGTTGGTGACGTTGATGATGCGCCCGCCGCCGACTTTGCGCATCTCCGGGATGCAGGCGCGCATGAGCCGCACCGCGCCCCAGACCTTCAGGTCAAAGTCGGACTCCCATTCCTCGTCGGTAACGTTCTCAAAGGCCTTGGCCATGGAAACACCGGCGTTGTTCACCAGGATGTCCACCCGGCCAAAGTGGTCCAGGGCGGACTGCACTACCCGCTGGGCGGTCTCCGGGGCCGCCACGTCCGCCGAAACGGGCAACACCACGCCTTCTGTGGCGGTGCGGATGTCCTGGGCGGCTTTCTCCAGCACCTCGGGGCGACGGGCCACAATGACCACCCTGGCCCCTTCCTGGGCCATGCGCATGGCCGCGGACTTGCCGATGCCCTCGCTGCCGCCGGTGATGATGGCTACCTTGTCAGTAAGTCCCAGGTCCATGAAAGGCCTCCTTGTGGTATTTATGTCTGGTGCGGCGGGTATTATAGCATGGGGGCAGGGAGCAGACTCGATAGCGCAGATGTAAATACGGCACCGGAGGTGTAAATTGACTAATGAACAATCTGGCCCCTACAATTTGGCACAGGAGAGTGAGAAATGGAGTCTGGTGCTAAACTGGCCGCCAAGGAACGAGATAGCCTGGTGCAACGGCTAATCGAAAGTTACCGGAAGGAGCCAGATCGCCTTCGGGAAGCGTTGCCGGAGGTGGCAGATTACTTGGACAAGCTCCTGGCGCAGGCACCGCTGTTCAAAGATAGGGAGACCCCCTTTGGCCTTACCGACCGTGAGCGAGCCTTCCACCGAGAGTCTCTTGAAAAAGTTCTCAAATAGCTGCGCTCTTCCAGCATGACTCCTGAGGATGCGATTAAAGGGTTGGAACACGGAGCAACGCTACTGATTGATGACTTCTCGCCTGGATACCCGCCGCGCCAGGAGCTTCTGAAACTAGTGCGCAGGGCCACCGGCATTGTGCCGAGGAAAGAGGGCAAACCCGTGGAAAAAGTGCTAAGTGAGGGAGAGGCCAGCCGGGTGGTCTCGGTGGTGCGCGGCGTAGATCTACACCTTACCTGGGATTTGAAGCTGGTGAAGGTGAGCTTAGACCCGCGCCAGTGGCGGCTAAGGAGCCAGGCCCTTGGCTTTGCCGGTTTGGCGGCAGACAGAGCCGCTGATGTTGCCCAGCAGCACGACCGGTATCTGGTGGACGCTGTTGAGAATGGCTAGACGCATCTTGATAGACACTTCGGCCATCTTCGCCATTATTTCGTCAACGGACGACTTTCATCACCAGGCCAGAAATACCTACACAGACCTCTTGGACAGTGGTGAGGAACTTTACGCCACTTCATACATTCTGGTAGAGGCTTCGGCCCTCATCCATCGCCGGCTGGGTTTTGAACCCCTCCGAACGTTCATCCAGTCAATCCAGGGTGTTTGGAACATCCTTTGGATTGACCGTGGGATTCATGAGGAAGCCTGGAAGCGAATGGCGGAACGCGGTGGCAGTCGTCTCAGCTTTGTAGACTGGTCCGCCATCGTGGCTGCGGAAGATGCCCGGTTGACTATATTTGCCTTTGATGAGGATTTCTCCCAGGAGGGGCTGGTTACTATACCGGGACCCAGCGCAATGACGTAACTTCTACCTTGAGAACCTCCTGCGGCCGGTAGCGCCGAGGCATAGGGCCTACTCCTTATATGGTTATCCCCTCCGCCTGGGCCACAATGCCCATGTCCTTGTCGCCGCGGCCGCTGAGACACACCAGCACAATCTGCTCCGGCGACAGTGTGCGGGCCAACTGGCTGGCGTAGTAAACGGCGTGGGATGACTCCAAGGCCGGAATAATCCCCTCGGTGCGGCAGAGCAGGTGGAACCCCTCCAGGGCCTGGGAGTCGGTGACGGCCAGGTACTGGGCGCGGCCTGTGTCCTTCAGGTAGCTGTGCTCCGGCCCCACGCCGGGGTAGTCCAGCCCCGCCGAGATGCTGTGGGTGGGCATCACCTGGCCGTGCCGGTCTTGCAGAAGGTAGGACATGGCCCCGTGCAGCACCCCCGGGTGCCCGGCGGTCAGCGAGGCGGCATGATGGCCCGTTTCAACGCCTTCGCCGCCCGCCTCCACCCCCACCAGCTTCACCGATTCGTCCCCCAGGAACTGGTAAAAGGTGCCGATGGCGTTGCTGCCGCCGCCCACGCAGGCCACTACGTAGTTGGGCAGCCGGCCCTCGGCCTCCAGAAGCTGGGCGCGGGCCTCCCGGCCAATCACCGATTGGAAGTCCCGCACCAGCATGGGGTAGGGGTGCGGCCCCACCACGCTGCCAATGAGGTAGTGGGTGGTCTCCACGTTAGTCACCCAGTCGCGGATGGCCTCGTTGATGGCGTCCTTAAGAGTGCGGGTGCCCGACTCCACCGGAATGACTTCCGCCTCCAGCAGCTTCATGCGGAAGACGTTCAGCGACTGGCGCTGCACGTCCTCGGCGCCCATGTACACGATGCACTTGAGCCCCAGCATGGCGCACACCGTGGCAGTGGCCACGCCGTGCTGCCCCGCGCCGGTCTCGGCGATGATGCGGCCCTTGCCCATGCGCCGGGCCAGCAGCGCCTGCCCCAGAGCGTTGTTAATCTTGTGGGCGCCGGTGTGGGCCAAGTCTTCCCGCTTCAGGTAAATTTTGGCCCCGCCGCAGTGGCGGGACAAGTTGCGGGCATGGTACAGGGCCGTGGGCCGTCCGGCATAGGAATGCAGCAGGTGGGCCAGCTCTTGCTGAAAGGCGGCGTCGGCCCTGGCTTGGGCGTAGGCGGATTCCAGCTCCGCCAGCGCGGCCATGAGGGTCTCGGGCACGAACTTGCCGCCGTAGTCGCCAAAGCGGCCCCGGTCGTCGGGCAGGACTGGCCGAATGGTGGTGGTCATAAGCTCACCTCAATAACTTGGTGCAGTGCATGGCAAAGTGGCAAAGTATATGGAGTGCTGGGGACAAATCCCCCCTCACCCCCCTTTTGTAAAGGGGGAATGGAGGGATTTTTGAGCGTTGCGGATGAACTCCCTAATCTTCCGCGGGTCTTTTACTCCGCCGGTCTCCACGCCGCTGGACACATCTACGCCCCAGGGCTGCACCTGGGCCACCGCCTGGGCCACATTCTCCGGCGTCAACCCCCCGGCCAGCAAAAACTGGTGCCCGCGCTGCGCCAGGGCTGCGGCGATGCTCCAGTCAAAGCTCTGGCCGGTGCCGCCTTGCAACCCTTCTACCAGCCGGTCCAGGGTCACCAGGCACCCGGCCTGGCGGTACTGGTGCAGGCGGGTTTCCAGGTCTGAAATCCCCCCTGCCCCTCCTTTGAGAAAGGGGGGAACTATCCTGCCCCTCTTTGGTAAAGGGGGGTTGGGGGGGATTTCTGCCGCGCCAGAGACATTCCCAACGTGCACCACCTTCATCACTGGCACGACCACCTGCTGGCAGTATTCCACTGGCTCTGCCCCGCAGAGCTGGGCCAGGTCCAGGCCGCATTCCTGAATGGTGTGGTTCACTTCTTCCAGGGGCTGGCCGGCAAAGAGGCCCACCACCTGGGGAACCTTGCTGTCGGCCTGCTGCAACCCCTGGACCAGTATTTGGGCCGCTTCAATGCTCAGCCGCCGCCGGCGTTGGGGCACAAACACCAGCCCGATGTAATCAGCCCCCGCCTGGGCGGCCGCCAGGGCATCCTCCAGCCGTTGGATGCCGCAGATTTTGACTTTGGGCATCAGTCCCCCACCGGGGCGGTGCAACCCGACAGCTCCCGCACTTTTTGGGCCGTGTCCGCGGCGGTGACAATGGCCTCCCCCACCAGCACGGCGCTGACTCCCAGCCGCCGCAGCCGCCGCAAGTCCTCTGGAGTGCTGATGCCGCTTTCACTGACCAGCACCTTGTCCTGGGGCACCAGGGCCGCCAGCTTTTCCGTCACTGCCAGGTCGGTGACGAAGGTATGCAAGTCCCGGTTGTTAATGCCAATGACCCTGGCTCCAGCTTGCAGGGCCATGCCCACGTCGCTGGGGTTGTGGACTTCCACCAGGCACTCCATGCCCAGCTCTCTGGTCAGGGCTAGTAGATAGTCCATCTGGCTTTGTTCCAGGATGTCGGCGATGAGCAGCAGGGCATCGGCGCCGATGGCGCGGGCTTCGTACACCTGGTACGGGTCAAAGATGAAATCTTTGCGCAGCACCGGGGCGCGGCCTGAAGCCCCGGCCCGTTTAATCTGGACGATATGTTCCGGCTCACCCTGGAAACGCGGGTCGGTGAGCACTGAAATGGCCGCAGCCCCGTTGCTGGCGTAGGTGCGGGCCAGCCGCACCGGGTCAAAGTCCGGGCAGAGCAGGCCGCGGGAGGGCGAGGCCTTCTTGACCTCAGCGATGAGGCGTATTTGACGGCCCCGGAGGGCGGCGGCAAAGTCCAGGGGCGCAGGCTGGCCGGCGATGCGTTCCTGCAGTTGGTCCAGGGAGACCTGCCTCTTCTGCTGGGCCAATTCCTGCCGTTTCTGGGCAACTATTTTGTCTAGAATGCTGGGCATGGGCGTCACTTCCCCACGGCGGCGGCAAAGGCGGCCACCAGCGCATCCCGTCCTGCGGGGGTATCCCCCGTGGCGCTGAATACCGTGGTCCCGGCTTCTTCACCCCAGGACATGACGTATTTCACCTTGTAAAGGGGTCGGCCATCCGGCGTGAAATCTCCAGTCTTGAGCTTACTGACGTAGGTGAACCAAACCAGAGTGCCCTCTTTCCCAGCCTGGCGCTCCTCAATTATGTCATAAGTCTGGTGATACTCATCTGTCTGGGCGTAGGCTACTATGTGACCGGCAGTCCAGTTGGGGGGATAGTTCAGCCCAGGCGTTATGCCAGTAGCCCGTAGCTCCAGCCGGACTTCCCGCTGGCCGGGCCTGTCCTGAACGCTGTATTGAACCCAGTAGTTCCTTGGGCCGTAGGCGCCGGTCCGTGAGGGGTCGTTGATGTTCAAGCCAGCCACCTGGTTGGGCATTGCCTGGAATGCTTTCTTGATGGCGTCGTCAGTGCTGGGCAACTTTAGCCCTTGCAGGCTGCCCGGCGGGGCCTTGGCTTGGAGCTTCTGCAGGGAAGGGGGAGCAGGCGTGGCTACCTGCCAACCCCCGTACTCGGCATCGGCGGGGTAGGGTGTGGTGGAAACCGCTACCGGCTTACCCTTGGCTGCTCCCGCGAAGGCTTCCAGCATCAGGTCTGCGTCCTCCTGAGAGTCCGCCAGGATGGTGAATATCCAGTTGCCCTTCTCGCTGCCCCACAGGACTCCTTGAACGATGGCGAACAGGTTGGGATCATTGAGGGAGTAGGATTTAATGGTAAAGCGAACCCAGCCCAGGCTGTCATCACGGCCTGAAGATAGCACTTCCAGGGTTTCCCCAAGTTCCAGGTCTTCGTCCTGCACCTTCTGTTTCTTGACTATGTCGGCAATCCATTGGCCTGCGGTCCATTCTCCAGTTCGGGCGCTCACATCTCCCGTTACCTGTGGGTTCTCCAGGTAGTGGGTCAGGTAATAAACGTTGCGGGCCGCTATGTGCAGCGGGTAGCCGTAAGGCCCCTTCTCGCCATAGGTGGCCTGGTGGTATGGATCGTTAGTGGAAGCGGAAGACGGCGTGTAATAGTTGTGAAACGTCTTGCCGGAAATCTTGACCGGAAGTTTCTGAAAGGCGGCAAAAACGGTCTCGCTGGTATCGGGCAGTTGCAGGCCCGACAGCCCGCCCGGCGCTTTGCCTTTGGCCAGGGTGTTGAACTCTGCGCTCTCACTGGAGTCTCCGCCAGAGGATGCAGGTGCAGCAGTGGGCGGGTTCACCCTGGGCTGGCCGGGATTGGCTGGGCCGCAAGCCAGGGCAATGGTGAGCATCACGACTGCCCGGGCGGACAGTAGTGAAGGCCCAATGTATAGGCGTGTCCGGTTCATTCTTTCCTCCCTCTGGCAGCGGCGACTGCGCTGGATAAAGTCGGGCATCAGGGAAGCTGGGGCGCGCCGTTCACAAATGGCTTCAGGGCGGCGTAGATGGCGAAGTTGCAGGGAGTGGCCACTTCTTGTTCTCTCCCCATGCGCACCACCGTGCCATTGAGGGATTCTAGTTCCATGCGGCGGCCCGCGGCCAGGTCGTTGGCCATGGAGGGACGCACCCCAGGGGGCAAATTGGCGCAAAAGCCAATCCACCGCTCCACGGCATCCTCTGGTACACCCACCTTCTTGGCCCGCGCTACTGCATACACTTCTTGCAGGGTTTGGCGGAACAGGCTCTTGGTCTCCGGGCAGGCCAGAATTGGCCCGATGGGCAGGCGCGTCAGTGAAGAGACCCCGCTGTTGCCGCAGATGCCCAGGAATTTTTCCCACAGGGCTAACTGAATATCCGGGGAATGGACCCCTTCAATGCCCGCTTTTTGGAAGGTTTGCAGCAGACGTTCCACCCGTGGGCTGGTCTTGCGGTCCCACTCGCCCACCATTATCCTGGCCAGCCCGGTGGAGCGGTGGGCGATGACTCCGGGCGCTTCTACCCCAGCAAAGATGTTGGCCACGCCGCACATCACCTGTCCGGCGTTCAGGGTGCGGCTGATGCGCTCCCCATTGTCAATTCCATTCTGCACTGAGAACACCACCGTATCCGGCGCCACAATGGGGCGAATTACCTGGGCCGCGGTCTCGGTATCGTAGGTCTTGACGCAAAACAGCACCAGGTCCACCGGCTCCATCCCTGTGGGGTTGCTGGTGGCCTGCACTGGAATGGTAAAGTCGCCCGCCGACCGGGACTTGATGGTCAGGCCGCTGGTTTGCATGGCGTTCAGGTGCGCCCCGCGGGCAACAAAGGTCACGTCGTTACCAGCGCGAGCCAGCAGTCCGCCAAAAAAGCCGCCGGTACCCCCGGCCCCCATTATGGCAATGCGCATAAGTCCTCCCCCTGGTTTCTGGCGTCACTTTAGAAATTGCCACCCCTCTAAGAGGGTGTGTGACAATTCCCGCTGGTGGTGAGTCCCGACGTATCGGCATCCCGACCAGGTCGGGGCTTGTCGAACCATGAGCGGGCTAAAAGCTACTCATCCTTCGACAAGCTCAGGATGAGCGGGCTGGGTAGACGGCATTTCTCACACAGGCTCTAACACCAGGGACTCCAGTCACAGCTTATTTCATGGTAGCCTGACTTCCTCAGCTTTCACCAGGCTGGTCAGGGAACCCAGCAAGAACTCCCGGCCACCCTGGATTTCCAAGAGCACCGGCCTGCCTTCGGCGGAAAAGTGGGCGATAACCCCGTTGGACTCTTCGGCATAATCAAAGGGTTCTTCAGATAGCCAAACCCAAAGAATATCCACTTCGGGGTCATATTTAAGTCTCATATCTCGCGCGCCTTCCAGGGTACAAAGGCACTACAGTAATCTCCCCGTTTTCTTCGTACACCACCCGCAAAAAGTGGTCTGTGTCCAGAATAATTTGTGCAACAAACCTTCCTCCGTATCCAGGAAAAACCTCGCGAGGAGATTCCACAGCGCTAATCACCGTATCTTCGTACACCGCCCACCCCTGCCGCTGCATCATATCCAATTTCGCCAAAGCGTGCCGGGTGAAACGTATAGGTTTCAGGCCAACTCCTTGCCCAGCCGCTGGCTCAACGCCGCCAGGGCCTCCAGCGTCGCAAGGGCTGCCCCTTTATCAATAGTCCTGGCAGCCAGGTCAATGCCCTGGCGCAGGGTGCCGACTTTATCCCCCGCCAGCAACACTGCCCCGCTGTTCAGCAGCACCACGTTGCGAATTGGGCCTTGCTTGCCTTGGAACAACCGGCGCATGGTGGCGGCGTTTTCTTCTTTACTGCCTCCCCGGATGTCCTGGCTGGTGGCGCGGGGCAGGCCCGTGCTTTGCAGGGCAACGCTCCAGGGCTGCACTTGGCCGTCTTTTACCTCCCAGCCGGAGTTGCCGCCTGCCAGGGTCAGCTCGTCGGAGCCGTCTTCGCTGTGCACCACCAGGGCGTGGCGGACGCCCAGCAGCCGCAGCACCTCGGCCATGGGCTGGGCCAGGTGCGGGTAGGCAACGCCCAAAAGCTGGTGCTGGGCGCGGGCCGGGTTGGTCAATGGCCCCAGGATGTTGAACACTGTGCGGATGCCAATCTCCCGGCGCACCGGCGCAGCATAGCGCATGGCGGGGTGGAACACCGGCGCAAACATGAATCCCATGCCGGTTTCGGCGATGCACCGTTCCACGCCCGCCGGGGGCAGGTCAATTTTTACTCCCAGGGCCTCCAGGACGTCGGCGCTGCCGCAGGAGCCGGAGGCGGCGCGGTTGCCGTGCTTGGCGACTTTAAGCCCGGCCGCCGCTGCCACAAAAGCCGCCGCGGTGGAGATGTTAAAGCTGTTCTTGCCGTCGCCGCCGGTGCCGCAGGTGTCCGCCAGGGGGCCGGGCACGTTCACCGGCAGGGCCTTCTCCCGCATCACGGCAGCCATGCCCGCAATTTCCTGGGGAGTCTCGCCCTTGAGGTGCAGAGCGGTAAGAAAAGCCCCCAACTGGGCAGGCGTAGCCTGACCTTCCATGATTTCCCGCATCACCGTGGCGGCCTCTTCCTGAGTTAACGAACGCTTTGAAACTGCTGCGGCTATGGCTTTCCGGATCATTGTGCTGGCTCCATATCTGACACCGAAGGATTTGGAGATCATTATGTAGGCTACTGCGGGATGTTGTAAACAGATATGAAAGTCAGGGGCTTATAAGGGCTCTGGCCCTGTTTATGATTGGAGTTGACTATGCGTATAGCTCTGGGCAGTGACCAGCAGACCAGTTTGACCGGTCACATCCAAAGGTATCTGGAAGGCAAGGGACACCAGCTGGCGCTGGCAGGCGCGCTGCGGCCAGATGATGAAAAGCTTTGGCCTCACGTGGGTTTCGCTGTGGCGCAACTGGTGGTGAGCGGCAGATGCGATACTGGCATCGCCTTGTGTTGGACGGGCACAGGGGTCTGCCTGGCGGCAAACAAGGCGGCAGGAGCGCGGGCCGCCTTGTGTAGCGACGCCGCTACGGCCCGGGGCGCCCGGCTGTGGGACGACGCCAATATTTTAGCCTTGAGCTTGCGGGCTACATCCCCGGCGATGGCCGAAGAGATACTGGAGGCGTGGCTGGCTCCCCTGGACACGTCCCAGCGGGACGCCGAGGACCTGCGGGGCCTGGCAATGCTGGCGGACTTGGAAGCCCGCTTTTTGCGGGAGCGCTTACCTTAACCCACGGTTGATTCATTCTCGGTGAGGGTAGGGCCAGACCGGAGCCTGCCTGAGCCAACCGAAGGGTGTCTGCCCCGTGTCAGGGATTAGGCCTTGGGCGCACACGCAGGTGCGCCCCTACGGATATGCTGAAAATGAATCAACTTTTCAGTCGCTCCGGAAAGCGGGCAGCACTTCCTGAACGCAGCGCTCCAGTTGCTCTTCAAGCCTGGGGGAGACAAAGCGCAGCACCGGCATGGTGCAACCGGCGTCCAGGTAGGCTTGAATCTTCTGGACTACTGCTTCCGGGGAGCCGTAAGCCAGCCACAGGTCGGCCCGCTCTTCGGTGATGGTCCCGGCCCCATAGTACATCTGGAGGAACTCGGCGGCCTCCCGGTAGGCCTGGCGACGGTCCGGGTTGATATTCACCAGCATGTGCAGGCAGGACTCCAGCTTGCTGGCGTCGCGGCCTTCTTCCGCAGCGTAATTCCGGATAGTATCGAACCGGCGGCGGAACTCGTCCACGGGGGTAGCATCGGTCTGCCAGCCATCGGCATAGCGGCCCACCCGGCGCAGGATGCGGTCCACGGTGGCTGCGTCGGCCTGTCCTGGCTTGGGGTTGGCGGCAATGTAAATAGGCATGGGCTGCTGCACCGGCTTGGGCAAAAGCTCTACGTTCTCAAATTGGTAGAACTTTCCCTGGTGGGTCACCCGGTCTTCGCTCCACAGCCGCCTCAAGATGGTGATTCCCTCGATTACCCGCCCCACCCGCTCGCGGGAGGCGACCCCCATGGCCGCCAGCTCAGTGGCGAAGGCCGGACCAAAACTTTCCGACCCGCCATTGCACACCGACAGTATGGTGCGTCCCCCGGAAAGCACGTCCAGGCTGGCCCACTGCAGGGCCAGGAGGATGGGATGGCGCAGAGGGAAACTGGCCATGCAGATGGTGCCCAGGCGGACCTGCCGGGTGTGGGCGGCAATGGCCGACAGGGTTACTATGGATTCCACCCGGGGTTTGGAGAGTATGTTGTCACCAACCCAAACGCCGTGAAAGTAGCCTGATTCCTCCGCTGTCTTGGCCGCTTTAATCAGGTCGTCCATGGTGGCCCAATTGAACAGCACGGCGCGGTTGGAAAGGCTGATGCCAAATTTTGCCTTCATGGGATGGCTCATGTTTTGCCTCTGGGCTGCAAGTTAGCTTAGCAGGGACACGATGGTGTGGACCATCACCTTGGCCACGTTTACCGCATGGGATATGGGTACAAAATCCACGCCCAGGGGAAACACTCCGCCGCCCACGCCATACATCACCGACGGCACCCCGGCGGCACACGGCCCGCCCGCGTCAAAGGTGCCCTGGCCGTAAAAGGTTTGGGGTGCCTTTCCAAGCATCTGTTGGTGAGCCGCCCTCATCGCCGTTACGCCGGGATGGGCAGGGTCCACCAGGGCGGGCAGCATATACTCACCCCGTTCCACCGTCACCTGGTACGGGCGCAGTTCGCCGATGGCCTTTGCCATGTCTGCTGCCGCTTGCTCTGGGTCGTCACCGGGGAGAAGGCGCCGGTCAACGCGGATGCGGGCAACCTCCGGGAGGGTGTGCGGCGCCATCGGCTCGAAGGTCAGTTGGTAGGCCAGGGCATGACGTTTTCCCAGCAAGGGATGTTCGCCCTCCAGCGGAACATTCCGGAGCCGGTTCAGCACCTGGTTGGCTCCTTCAATGGCGCTAAGACCCTGGCTGGGCGCACTTGAGTGGGTCGCCTTGCCCCGCACGGTGACGTTGACATCTACCCGTCCCCGGTTGCCCAGGGAGATGGCTTGGTTGGTGCGGGTCAGCAGGATGCCAAAGTCCGGCTTGGCAGGGAGGGCCTTGAGAATCTCCGTTGAACAGCGGTGGCTGCTGCGGCCCTCATTGTTGATGGCAAAGTACAGGGTGCCGCGGAGGGGCACGACCTGCTCAGTCAGCAGCTTGAGCACTGTCAGCATAATGGCCTGGTGGGACTTATTCTGCCCTGCGCCCTGGCCAAAAGCACAGGGTTCGTCGTAGCCCCACGGGGCGGCTGTCCCAACCTTTCCGGAGAACGGTTCTTCCATCAGGTTGTGGTGCTGGGTTGGCGTATAGACCATCACCAAAAGGGTCGCGCCTGAGGAGCCATCCCCCAGCCTTACCACCAGCTGGTTGCGGGGCACGTCGGTTATGTGGTTAATGCCCAGCGCCTGTATCTTGGGCCGCAACACCCGTTGCACATAGTGCACCAGCTTGGGGTCGTCGGGCTCCATAAATATTTCTGGCCCCAGGGGGACCTGGGTGGGGATCTGGCACAATTCAGCCAGGGTAGCCAGCAAATAGCGCTGGTCCAGGCAGTCCAGAAGTTTGGGAATCGTGCTCCGCTCCGGCAACATCAACCTCCAATCACGCCGGGTGTGCGCATAGTCCTTGCCTGGGTATTAACCCCACGCAGACAGTGATAAAGTTGGCCTGCGGACACCCGCTAAATACCAGTCTGGATATCACGCCGGTTGGCCTTGCCCCAAAAGTATGGATTTCGATAGTCAGTAACGTTTTGCATACAATGATTGTCACCCTGAGTCCTTCGGCTGAAGGACGAAGGGGCTAAAATGCCAGGATTTTAGATTCTTCGCTTCACGCAGAATGACATTCTGGGCAAAGCCACGCCGGTTCAAGATTCCGGCCAGGCTCCAGTAGGTGCGGCTTACTTTACCTGCTCCCGCAGAAAGAACACAAAGTCCATATCCCCTGGCGAATGGCCCAAAGACTCCAGCATCAGGCCCGCCTCTGCCCGGTGGTGTGCGCTGTGGTTGGTCAGGTGGCTGACCAGTTGCCAGGAAGGCCAGTGGTATTCCCGCTTCTCCCGGGGGTTGAAGGCCGATACTTGGGAATCCAGCTGCCGCTCGGTCACGCCCTTGGCGTAGGCCTGCATGGCGGCGTGGGACTGGTCAAACCAGTTCCGCAGCTCCGGGAAAGGCATATTGTCATCTGGATCGGCGGTTCGCTCCGGCTTCCCGTTCAGCACCGAGAGCCACCAGAATTGCACCCGCACTGTGTGCAGCAGCGTGGAACGCACGCTGTGGTGGCTGCCCATCAGCTGGCGGCCCAGTTCTTCCTCGCTAAGCTGGGCTGCGGCGGCCAGCACCTTCGCATTGGCCCACTGGTTGTATGCAATCAGCGACTTGGCATGTTCTGCCCAAGACATGGCGGCCTCCCGTACTAAGCGGTGACTTTCCTGGCCCCGGTCGTCTGCTTGGAGGCCGCTTCCACTTTGGCAATGAACTCCAGCAGCTTGGCCGCATAGAAGGTGGCCTTCATATGGTAGCGGTTGGTGGCGGCGATGCCGGGGAAGGTGTGGTCGTGCTGGCCCACCACGTCCCACTCGGCATGGGTCCAGGCCGAAGGGTGCATCTCCGTGTGAGGCAGCAGGCGCTTCACATTTTCCGCCGCCGACACGTGGTGCACCTCGTCAGGCGTGTTGCCCTCAAAGGCAAAGACTGGGCACCGGACAGCCCTTACTTGCTCCTCGGTCATGTCGCCCACCGGGTTGGGCCGGGAGAACTGCGCCTGCCACTTTCGCATGGCCGCGAGAAACTCTTGGATGCTCATGGACATTAGCCGCTCCCGGTTGGAAGGGTTGTCCTTGATGCGCTGGGCAAAGAACTCGGTCTGGGCCACTGCGGCCATACCGCCGCGCTCCGCTGCATCAATAAACTGGCCGTAGTATATGGGTGACATTGCCTTGGCGCTGTTGGGACCACCGCTGACCTCCCACATGAATACGCCTTTAATCAACTCGGGATGGCGGTAGGCCAGGGTAAGGGAGGTGCGGGAACCAGCGGAGCCTCCGGCGGCGTAAGCGGGCACCGCGCCAATGTGCTTGAGCAGCCCGGCCATCTCCTCAGCCCAGATATGCTGCTCCGAAAGTTCCCCGCCAATTACAATATCGGAGCGCCCGCAGTTGCGCCGGTCATGGAGAATAACCCGGCAGTGGGGGGAGAGCAGCGCCGCCATAGGCCGCAGTCCATTGGTGTCCACCCTGCCGCCCGGTGTCAGGATGACCGCTGGGCCGGAGCCGTACACTTCATAATACAGGTTGACCCCCTGGATATTGGCGTAAGGCATGAGGCCCTCCTTTGCGTTGCGCACAGACCGCGCCGGCTTTCGAGTCTGATGGAGTGTAGCAGGCCTGCTCCAGGGCAGCAACCGGGGTTGTGCAGCCGGCAAGGTTTAGGCCCAGGGCAATGGCATATGGCTGATTTTATTTTACAGGGAAACCGCGCCCAACAAGGAGGGGCGAGGCATTCCCCGCCCCTGCAAGCGACATAATGGTTGACCTGTAATTACCTTGCCTGCCGCCCCAGGGCTGGCTATCTGGCCGGCCGTAGCTCTACCGCGGCGCCAGCCCACGGAGACCGCTTGCTCCAGCTCATGGTCACTGACGGGTCAAAGTCCTGCCGGAATTCCGGCTGAAGACACAAGGTGTTGCAAGCAGCTTCTCCGGTGAGCGTGTATCCGGTTTCCGCTGACAGCGGCAGAGCGGTCTGGGACATGACAAACCCTCCCACAGTGGCGCTGCCGGTATTGGCATGGGGGGTCAGGGCGACGCTGCCCGCAGTAGCGGGGCCGCCGGCCTGGGAGGAGTCATTCAGTGCCGCCTGGGCCACGGCACCCGCTCCGTTGAGCCCGGAAGCGTTTACGTTGCTGTATTCCACCAGCGACCAGAGCAACACAGTGGCCTTGGGCGATGTGATAGTTACTTTGCCGGTCCGGTTAATATGCTCCATGGACCGGAACAAGGTTAGCCTGATATTGCCCGGCATGGTGGCGCCAATGGGCGCCCAGGCGCGTCCAACCGGACCCTGCACCTCCGGCGGGCCGGCAGAGCCGTCCGTCTGGGCTACCCAGAGCAGAGCTAGGCTTTTCCCAGTGATAGTAACCTGGGCGGTATCCATAGTGGTGCCAGGGGCCGCGTTATTGTCCAGCAGAGTTGGAGTAATGCTGGCCTGCGGTGTGGTAGCGGCTGGTCTGAGTTCTGCGGCAATTACAAGCCAATGGGAGTTGTTGGTCCATCTCATATCCGCCAGCGCTGAGAAATTGTTCTTGAATTCCGCCTGCACACATATGGTTCCGCAAGGCGCAAATCTGATGTCTGGCTCTGGCATTGGTGTGAAATTATAGCCAGCGCCGGGTCCAGTCCAGGGCAGACCATTCCTAGATATGGCAAATCCCGCGGCCACGGCGCTGTTGGGTAGTGAGGACTGGTTCAACAACACGTTGCCGGAAGTGCTCATTCCGGTGCCTTCTTCCAGCCAGTTATTGCTTTTTGATTGCGTGATGGCCCGCGTTCCGTTGATTCCTCCCGTATCTACATTACTATATTCCACCAGAGACCATACCATTCCACCGGGGTCTCCAGTGGCAATGGTAATTGGGCCAGTGGTTGGGGCCATCGCCAGGGACCTAAACAGAGTAAACCGGCGGTCGCCGGGAGTGGTGCTGCTTACTTCGGTCCAAGTGCGTTTGGGGTCAGACAAAACTGGCGTTCCACTTCTGCCGTTATCCTGGGACACCCAAAGCAGGGCCAGGTTGCGCGCCCCAATGGTGACGGAATCGGTGACGCCCTGGGTAGTGAGACTCCTCCCGGTGATTAAATGATTAGCGGTAATGGTGGTGGCCGTCGCCGCGGCCAAGTCCTCTGGCATCAGTGCATCTATTGGCTTGCCAAGTATGTTGGCCGAAGCTTGGCGGCTCAATGTATCGGCAGGGGGCATTTGTGCTGCAATGGCGCTGGATGTGGTTGCCGCCACCGCCAGCAAAAGTAGGGTTAACAACCTGGCTAAATTGGACAATTTCATCACCTCGACCCTCCCAGAAAAATTAAATGGCCGGCTTCTTACTAAGCAGCGCACTAGCGCCTAATCACCCACATCTCAACTCAGATAGGTTGGGGAATGCTTCCTCTCCCTTGCGGAATAAAATTGAGGTGATGAGTGAAGAGGGCCATTTCTATCAGCTTTCAGCGCCCAGCTCAGCAGGGCTCCTATTTTGTAACCTCCAAGTACAAGCTTCTTCTATTGCATCAGGTCGCTATCCTGCGAATGCAGTCTTATGTCTCCCAGATTTATACTACCCATTGATGAATTATTGCTGTATTACGGTCATATTGTGACGTTATCCTCAATGGGGAATACGGCCAGGACAGCCAGGCGGTTCTCTAGCGGTCCCCGCTAACTAGCCGCCAAATCTTTCAGGGGGTACAATCTTGCCGGAACAGTCCCGGAAGAATTGTCCTCAAATCATCGTGGTATTCCAAGCTCTGTGAGGTGTTTATGCGGCTGGAACCCATTAACCTCCACGACTACGAAGCCCGGGCCAAAGAATTGCTGCCTTACAACGTCTGGAATGAAGTTGAGTCCGGGGCTATGGATGAGGTGACCACGCGCCGGAACCGCACTGCCCTGGAAGCGCTGGTGCTGAAACCCCGCCTGCTGCGAGACGTGCAGCATCGCGACCTGTCCACTACCATCCTGGGCACGCCTGTGAGCATGCCCGTCTTTGTTTGCCCGGCCGGGGGGCATAAAATTGCCCACACCGATGGCGAGAAAGCCACCGCCCAGGGCGCAGGAATGTCCGGCACAATCATGGTCCTGAGCACCGGCACCAACTACAGCATTGAGGAGGTGGCTGAGGTTGCCACTGGCCCGGTCTGGCTTCAGCTTAACCACCGGAGCAAAGACTTGAGCCAGATGCTGGTGCGCCGCGCCGAAGAAGCGGGCTTCAAGGCGGTGTGCCTCACCGTGGATAGCCCGGTGCCCGTGCCCCAGGAGCGCAGCATCCGCAACCGCTACGACCACCCCTTTGAGCGGGCCAACTTCCGGGGCATGAACGTAAAGACGGGCGCCACGGTCAGCGCCACCGGCGACCCCTTTGCCTGGCGGCCCGACGCAGCGCGCTTGACCTGGGAGGAAATTGACTGGCTGCGCTCTATTACGCCCCTGCCTTTAGTGCTCAAGGGCATCCGCGGGCCGGAAGATGCCCTGCTGGCGGTGGAGCACGGCGTGAACGGCGTCCTGGTTTCCAACCACGGCGGACGGCAGGTGGACATGACCCTCAGCTCCATCGAGTCGCTGCCGGAGATTGTGGAAACGGTCAATGGGCGGCTGGAGCTTTACCTGGACTCGGGCATCCGCCGGGGCAGCGACGTGCTGAAGGCCCTGGCCCTTGGTGTGCGGGCCGTGGGCATTGGCCGCCCGCTGTTCTGGGGCCTGGCGGTGGGTGGGGCGGAAGGTGTTCACGGCATTCTGGAAATTCTGCGAAAAGAACTGGACCGGGCCATGGCCTTTTGCGGCCAGACTTCTGTGCAGCACCTGGAGCGAGGCATTGTGGGCATCCCCCGCACCTGGGGCCTGGGGGAATATGATTTCTGAAGGGTGAAAACCTCTGGAGGATGTCCAATTCAGGTAGGGGCGGGTTTCAAACCCGTCCCTACCCTGTCGAGGGATGTGCCCAGCCTTTAGGCCGGTGCAATGGTTTAGATATTTGCTCAATGCGGAGAACTGATAACCCCTGGGGTAAAACTGAACAAGGTTGACATTAGGGGGGGACACCCTCAACATATTTCTACGCGCGTGCATTCGTCCATGCAGGCAATCCGACTACGAGGCGAGTCTCGTCTGCTTTGCTGAAGATAACCAGTCTCCCAGCCCTGGCCGTCCTGCAAAACAGGGACTTTCGCATTCTGTGGGCCACCAGAGCGGTCCACGAAGTGTCCCGGCGCATGGAACTGTTGGTGCTGGGGTATCTCATCCTTCACCTTACCCATTCACCGTTCCAGGTTGGGCTAATTGCCGGATTCCTAAACGCGCCACGACCCGTACTGTCGCTATTTGGCGGGGTCATCGCCGACCGGCTAGACCGGCGTCTGGTGATGATTGGCGTTCACTGTGTCTACGCGGTGACCGCCGCCGCCCTCCTGGTCCTGCTCGTTTTCGACTGGGCGCAACCCTGGCAGGTCTTCATCGCAGTCTTTATCCAAGGCTCGGCCAAAGTATTAGATGATCCTTCGCGGCGCACGGCAATCTTTGACCTGGCGGGTCAAGGGCGGATTGCCAGCGCCATGTCCCTGGACACCATCAGTAACAACGGGGGCAAGATTGTGGGACCGCTGGCGGGCGGGTTCCTGCTGGCCAGTATTAGCTTCACCGGCGCTTACGCAGTTCTGGTGGTGTTGGACATTGCCTCCCTCCTGTTAATGGTTCGACTCCGATTGCCGCGCCGAGTACAGGGTATTCCCCTGGACACCACAGTCTGGCAGAGCCTGCGGGAAGGGATAAGGCATTCGCTAGCAAACCGGATGGTGCTGGGCGTGCTCTGCATCTCGCTGGTGGTTAACGCCCTGGTATTCCCCATTCAGTATTTCATCCCGGTCATCGCCAATGACCTATTGAAAGTGGGGCCTATCCTAGGAGGGTTGCTGGGTGCGGCAGAAGGCATCGGCACCTTGGCCGGAGCCTCGATGATCGCAGTGAGGAAGAATATCCAATACCACGGACGGCTGTTTGTGATGGGCGCCCTGGTGGTGGCAGTGGCGGTGACTCTGGTGGCCTGGTCGCCCTGGTTCGCGGTCTCCTTTGGCTTGTTGCTTCTGGGTGGCATGGCGCAGGCCGGATTCAGCACCATGCAAAGCACAATCCTGTTGCTGGCGTCGCCGCCAGAAATCAGGGGACGGACCTTGGGGGCATTGGGCACGGTCAACGGCCTGGGCCATCTTGTCGGCGGGTCGGAGATCGGGGCAGTTGCCAGCGCCCTAGGCATCGGTGCGGCCATTGGTCTGAATGCCGGGGCCGGACTGCTCTTAATCTTGCCGGTGATTTTGGCGACCCCCCTGGTGTGGCGTCCGGTGGAACCTGCCTCCGAACCCGCAAGCCCCAGGGAAACGGCGCTGCCGCCCAAGACGTGAGCCACCCCTAGTAGGGATGTGGTCGCGTTGTCCCAGCATCTCCCACCGCTGGTGGGTACAAGCGCCTGAATCAGGGGCTTTTAGTCCTACCCTCATGTTGGTGGCCAGTGCCAGGAAGGATGAATGGTCGTAGGGGCACGGCATACGGCGCCGCTCCTTGGTCACAACACGTCTGGACACTCCCCTAGTCAATGTCCAGAAGTTATCCATGTTTGGACCCGATAGCTACAACCCCACCACCCGCACCCGGTGGTTGTGGGTGTCGGCAATATACAGGTTGCCATCCAGCCCAATGCCGCAGCCGTGGGGCCGGGCCAGTCCTGCCTGCACTGCCGGGCCGCCGTCGCCGCCGCTGCCCGCCTGGCCCCCGGCAATGGTGGTGACCATGCCGGTGCGGGCGTCAATGCGTCGCACGGCGTTGTTCTCCGTGTCCACCACAATAACGTTGTTCTGTGCGTCGCAGCGCATGGCCTTGGGCGCGCCCCAGGCAGCCGCCAGCGCCGGGCCGCCGTCGCCGGAGTAGCCCCGCGCGGCATCGGCCCCCGCAATGGTGGTCAGCTTGCCGGTGCGGGCGTCCACCTTGCGCACGCCGTTGCCCTCCCGCTCGCAGATGTAGGTGTTGCCCAGCTTGTCCATGCACACCGCCCGCGGCCCCATCAGGCTGGCTTCCGTGGCCTTCTTGCCATCGCCTGCGCGAGACTTGTCGCCAGTGCCCGCAAAGGTGGTGATGATGCCGGTGCGCAGGTCCACCCGGCGGATGCGCTGGTCCTGGATATCGGCGATGAGCAGCCCGCCCTGGCCGTCCAGCCACACGTCGTTGGGCTCCCGCATCTGGGCCTGATTGCCCGGCCCGCCGTCGCCGGAGTAGCCCAACTTCCCGGTGCCCGCCACGGTGCTGGCGATGCCCGTCCGGCCGTCAATCTTCCGCACCACGCAGTTCTTGCGCTCCGCCACGTAAATGTCCCCGTTGGCGTCCACGGTCAGGGCGTAGGGCATATTGAAAGTGGCGCGCAGGGCCGGGCCGCCGTCGCCGGTGTAGCCCGCTTCGCCAGTGCCCGCCACGGTGGTGATGACGCCGTTGCGGGCGTCCATGCGGCGGATGCGGTGGTCCTGGCCCATGCAGACAAACATATTGCCCTGGCGGTCAAAGGCGCACATATAGGGGTCGGCGCAGGCGGCTTGCAAGGCGGGGCCGCCATCGCCCGAGTATTCCTCGTGGCCGTTGCCCAGCACGGTCTGGATGATTCCCCTGGCGACGGCGGCAGCAGGCATGGCGCAACTCCTTGGATGCAGGTTGGATAAAGGGTATTGTAGAATGCCCTAGCTGGCAAGATGGTTAGATGGGGACAACAGGGTTAATTCATTCGGGCCGAAGGTAGGGGGCAGACCGGAGCCTGACTTGAGCCAACCGAAGGGTGTCTGCCCATGGGCCAAGGGTTCTGCCCAGGACGCACACGCAGGTGTGCCCCTACGGATGTGTCGAGAAAGAAACAACCTTGCTATAGACAAGTCCAGGCATCCGCCATCAGGCGCTCCCCTGGTGAATAGGGGGTGGGCGTACAGCAAATCACTGATAAGGAGGCCATCCCATGACTATTGAAGCTGCGGGGATTTCCCACATGGGCATCTGCGTGCGAGACCTGGAAAAGTCGCTGAAGTTCTACCGGGATATTCTGGGCATGAAAGTCACCCGCCAGGAGACCCAGGACATGCAGCGGCACTTTGGCGACCGCCAGGCCCAGGTCTATCAAAAGCGCCGCCAGACCCGGCAGGCGGCCCACCTGCACTGGGGCGGCACCAACACTTACCTGGTGTTGAGCAGCCACCCCGACGCGCCGGTGGAGGGCCAGGCCCCCAAGCTGGACCAGGTGGGCATTCACCACATCTGCTTTACGGTGAAGGACCCCACCAGCCTGGCCAAGCACTTGATTGCCAACGGGGTAAAGCTGGCAGGCTCGCTGGAGAGCTACACCAACGCCCAGGGCAAGGTGCGGGTGTTCTACTGCTTTGACCCAGATGGTATCCTGGTGCAGTTTGACGACGGCACCGCCACAGGGTAGCCGGTAATTGGCCGAGGAATTGTCATATTATTCACGAATGCGTCACCCATAAAGACGCGCGCGGGCATCATATTTATGCCGGAGTATGAGGATGAGGTGCGTTCCATGACCAACGAGTTTTGGAGGTTTATCAAGCCCCTGTGGCTGGCCAGCCTGATGGCAGTATTGGTGTTGCTGTGGAACACCCAGGACAGGCCTGGCGGCGGGCAGAAGTATAGCTGGGCCGGACAGAGCGGGTAATGTGGGAATTTCAACATCCCTCGCTTTGGACTCCAAGGGCAGACCGGTAGTCAGCTACTACGAGAGCCAACAACAAGACTTGAAGCTGCTCCATTGTGGCACCCCAGATTGCAACGATGGAACTCCAGTTCGTGCCGCAACTGTTACCACCTCAGTTCACTTGCCGGACCATACGCCTGCGCCCTGCATAGTCTCAGGCTGCCGGGCCCAAGGGGCGCCCGTTGGGGCGGTGGTGCACGACCAGGCCACCGTCACCAGCAACGATGCCGCCAAGACCCCCACGGGCAGCGCCAGATTCGCCTATTACGCTGGCAATCTCGGCTGCTCAGGCGCTCCTGCTTCGATAGAAGTAGTTGTGCTGTCAGGCGCTGGCAACGTCACTACTGCGGAATCCAGCAGCACGGCGCCTTTGACTGCGGGGGACTACTCCTACCGCACCCAGTACCTGCCCGACGCGGCGGCCAAGGCCCTGGGCTTTGTGACCACGCCTGGGCCTTGTGAAGGGTTAAAGGTGCAGTAGGCGGAACTCCCCCTCTTCTCTGGAAGAGATCCCCCCTTTACGAAAAGGGGGGTTTCTTTATTGGGGCTGTGGTGTTACCATCCACGCCGCGAGGGGCCGCTTCCCTCCAGAATAACTGGGTTTGCCGCAGGAGGCTGATATGCCGCGCATTGCTTTGGACTTGAACAAGGCCGCCGACCGCCGCAAGGCGCAGGCGGGCGACTGGAAAGTTGGCCTGGGCTTTGTGCCCGGCGAAGGCAACGAGGGCTTGGTGGCCCAGAGCACAGGCAGTCCGGCCCGCCTGGCGGACTACGACGACTCCGGCTGGCCGGTGTGCAACAATGTGCGCCAGAGCTACTCCAAGGGCTTCACCTTTGCCTGGTATCGCATCACCGTGCAAATCCCGGAGCGGGTGGACGGCGCGCCGGTGGCCGGGTCCCGGGTCTGGTTTGAGACCAGCGCCGACAACTACGGCGAGGTCTGGGTCAACGGGGAGCTGGACCGCGCCGCGGGCAGCATCATTGGGCTGAACGGCCCCCACCGCCTGGAGATTAGCAACAAGGCCGTTCCAGGGGAGAAGTTTGTCATCGCCTGTTTGGTGGCCAACGGCCCCCTGGGCGAACCGCGCGGCGGCGTGTTCCTGCGCTACACCACCCTGGCCTTTGAGAGCGCCGGTTAAACGGCTTTACACTCCGTAGAGTGTGGGATGGGGCAGTCTTGCACTCCAGCAGGGCTGCTCCATCATCTCCTGTTTTTCATTGCCTGCTTTGGCCCGTCGGCATCTTGGCGACTGCCGTTATTTCTTTCCGAGTGACGGGACAAGCGCCACTGGTGGTGCATCCTGCCCTGGTGCAAGGGACGGTGCACGCTCCGCCCGCCCATCAGAAGGTGGAACAGCTCGGCCGCCTTCAGGCTGCGCACCGGCCGCACCTCCCGGATATGGGGCAGGAACACCGCCGCCAGCAACAACCGCAGCACTGCGGAGATAAGAAACATGCTCAGAATGGCCGAGCCCATGACCTGGGGCACATGCCCAATCATCAAGCCTCCAGTCAAGGCGCCCAGGGCGCTGGCGATGCTGACTCCGGCGGTGAAATACACCAGGTAAGCCGTCCGGTTTTCCGACGTGGTGGCGTCAAATATGTAGTTGGTGGAAAGCAGGTTGAATCCGGCCCAGGCAAATCCGGTGAAGATTTCCACCGCTCCCAAGACCACCAGGTTGCTGGAGACCATCCACAGCAAGGGCACCAGCCCAATAATTGGCCCAGCTACCAGCAGCATCTTCCGGTTGCCCGCCCGATCGGCGGCGTCGCCCCAGTGTGTTACCGCCCACAGAGTGGCGGCGATGGCCAGCACCTCCAGGATGGTGTAGGTCAAGTAGTCAATCTTCAACTCCCGGAGCATGTAGGGAGTGAAGAAAGGGCCAGCCAGGTTCACCACAAAGTTGAGAAGCACCAGGTAAAGAATCATCCGGCCCACATCGGTAGTTAATAACTGGCGCAGAAAGGTGGCCGGTGGAATGCGGCTGGTCTGGTTCTTGGCGCTGGACTTTTCTGGCATGGTGGTGAGCAGGCTTACTGAGACCATGCGGAAGGCGAAGGCGGCGGCAAAGGCGGCCATAAATCCGGTCAGACCGTGGTCCCGCAGCAGGAAAATCAGCCCCCCGCCCAGCAAAAAGGAAAGCATGTTGGCCAAAGTGGCCCACCGGCTGCGCTGGCCGAAGTAGTGGCCCCGCACCCGGTCGGGCACCGCTTCTGCCATAATGCTGCCCCAGGCAGGCCCCACCAGTGTGCCGCAGACTGTGTATAGCCCCACAAAAGCAATGACCCACCAGGCGCCGCTGCCTGGGAAAAGCGCCCCTGCGCCTAATATGGGGAGCCACAGTGCGCCTTGTATGGCGGCAAAGAGCAGAACTACCGCTTTGCGGCTGCCCAGCAGCACCGGCAGCTTCCCCGAGGCCAAGAGTGCTGTGGCGCCCAGGAAAGTGGGCACGGATGATAGCAGGCCAATCTGGAAATTGCTGGCGCCCAGGGCCACGGCATAGGGCCCGGTAAAGTGTTCTCCCAAGCCCTGGACTGAGCCGTAGGCCATTCCTTCTGCGGTGGAAATGCGCAGGGCGCGCTTGATCTTGTGGTTGGGTTCTTGTCGTGTATCCATCAATCAGGGATAGTATCACTTCAGGCAGAACAACTGCCTTGTTGACGCTGCTGGTGATTAAGCCTTTTTGGCGTTGGGCATCTATAATCTAACCTGATGTCATTGGTCTGACCCATTTGTTAGGGAGAGTTATGGGAAAAATTCTTGGCTTGGGCTGCGGCTGTTTGGCGCTGGCCATCCTTGTGGTGGGCTTGGCCCTTGGGCTTTATCTTCGTTCCACGTACAATGGCCTGGTGGAGCAGTCCCTGGCTATTGATACCCAGTGGGCGCAGGTGGAAACCCAGTACCAGCGGCGCTTTGACCTGATCCCCAACTTGGTGGAGGCTACCAAAGGCATCTTTGAGCAAGAGCGGGCGGTGTTTGGCCAGTTGGCCGATGCCCGCGCCCGCTACTCCGGCGCTGCCACTCCCAGCCAGCGTGCCGAAGCAGCTACCCAGGTGGAAAGCGCCTTGGCCCGCCTGCTGGTGGTGGTGGAGAATTATCCCACGCTGCGTTCCCAGGCCAACGTGACCCAGCTTATGGACGAGCTGGCTGGCACCGAAAACCGTATCGCCGTAGAACGCCAGCGGTACAATGAGAGAGTGCAGGCGTACAATAACACCGTGAAACGGTTTCCTAGCAACTTGATAGCTGCCTGGTTTAACTTTGAGGAGCGGACCTACTTTCAGGCGGCTTCCGGCGCGGAAACTGCGCCCAAGGTGCAATTCTAGGTGAAAGCTCTGCCCTCCAAAGTCTGCGTGCATCGCAACTACTCATGGTTCGATAAGCTCACCACGAGCGGGCAGCAACCGCTCACCCTGAGCCTGTCGAAGGGTGCGCAACGACGTAGTCACGACCCGTTGGCGCACGCTTTCGCTCTTGCTCTGCTACTGCTGCTGGCCCTGGTCTTGGCTTCGGCGGCCCTGGCTCAGGCGCCGCTGCCGCAGCCCGTGGGCCACGTTAACGACTTTGCGGAAGTAATCTCTTCTGACGTGGAGAAGCCTCTGGAGGATGCCTTGCGGCTGTTCCAGGAGGAGACCACCGTTGAATTGGTGGTGGTGACTGTCCCTGACCTGGGCGGCGATACCGTGGAACAATATGCCGTGCGGCTGTTCAATGAGTGGGGAATCGGGAAGAAGGATGTGGACAACGGCGTATTGCTGCTGCTGGGGGTGCAAGAGCGTAGCATCAAGATTGAGGTAGGCTACGGCATGGAGCCGTACCTGACCGACGGCCAGGTGGGCCGCATCCTGGACAATGACGTGCTGCCCGACTTCCGGGAGGGCAACTACTCCTTGGGCATCACCAAGGGGATGCAGGCGATGGCTGAGACCATTGCCAACAGCGATTACCAACCTGGCGAAGTGCGTTCCCGTCCTGCGGAACGGACCCTGCCACCGGTGAACATCGGCGTGGACCGGCTCTGGGTGCTTGGCCCCCTGGCGATGTTCACTATCTACCTGATATCCTTCATGGCCCGCACCCGGTCTTTCTGGTTTGGCGGCGTTTGGGGAGCGATAGTCGGCGGCGTGCTGGGCTGGCTGCTGGGCGGAGTCCTGGCCATTGTTGGGCTGGCCGTGCTGGCAGGTATCCTGGGCTTGATGTTGGATGCGGCCCTATCCTCAGCTTATGTTCACCAGAAATCCTCCGGGCGGCCCACCGGCTGGCGCCGTTCCATGGATGGATTCTCCGGAGCAGGGCGCGGCGGGTGGACTGGCTCCAAAGGGATTGGCGGCGGCAGCTTTAAGGGCTTTGGCGGGGGACGCTCCGGCGGCGGCGGGGCCTCCCGGAGGTTCTGATGGTACTGCCCGCATTTCTGCAGCACGCCACGGCGCGGTTGGGGCTGACTCACCCCGCACAGGCTAAGGCAGAGAAAAAACCCTCCGGCTTTGGCGGCGCGGCGGCGGAAGCACTGCGGGATTCGGCCTTCCGCTACTTTTGGGGCAGCATTGCCCTGACCCAACTGGCCAATCAGATGCGGGTCATGGTCATCGCCTGGCTTGTCCTGGACATGACCAACTCCCAGCTATGGGTGGGCCTGGTCAACGGACTACCCGGCATAGCTATTGCCGTGCTGGGCCTGCTGGGTGGAGTGCTGGTGGACCGCTCCCATCCCAAGGAGGTGCTCTTGGGAGTGCGTTTCACCATGGCCACCGCTGCATTCCTCACTGCCTTTTTGGTGACTGCCGGCATTATTCATGTGTGGCATCTCCTGGCCCTGACCTTTGTCGCGTATGGGGTCAATGGCATGGATGCAGTGGCTTCCCAGGTAGGGGTGAGAAACCTGGTGAGCCGGGAGCGGCTGCTCAGCGCCCTGTCCCTCACCAGAGTCGCCAACAACATTTCCCAGATTGTGGGGCCTGCTTTGGGTGGAGTAGTAATGGCTTGGTTAGGCCCTTCTCCTGCCCTCTGGATACTGGTGGCGGCCTTTGCCCTGGCGTTGGCCGCGCTGCTCCGTTTCCCCGGCGGTAAGCCCAATCCAAACAGCAAGAACACTTCAGTAGCCCGGGATTTGATTATGGGCTTCCGCTACGTGGGGCGCACTCAACATGTGCGCTGGTTGCTTATCCTGGGCGGCATTTGCATTTTGCCCGCCTCCTTTCATCCGCTGATGCCCAGCCACATCCGGGATACTTTGCACCTTGGCCCGGACTCCCTGGGACTGATTATTGGCATCTACGGAGCGGGCGGGCTGATTGGCTCGGTGGTCCTGTCGGTGCGCAAAGATGTCAGCCGCAAGGGATTTGCCATGGTGTGGTCTGCCCTGGTGTGGAGCCTGTGTCTGGCTGGGCTGGCTTTCTCCCGCTCTTTTTACCTAAGTGCAGCTTGCATGTTCGTCATAGGAATTATGTGGTCGGTGTGGATGAACAACTTGAATACCTTGCTTCAAACCACCGTGCCGACAGATATGCAAGGCCGGGTGGTGGCGATTAACAAGATTTTCTCCCAGGGCGGTATGACCTGGCTGGTGGGCGGCTTGCTGGCTGCTGCCATTGGGCCCAAGGCCACGTTTTTGCTGGCTGCGGCTGTATTTGTTTGGCTGCACCTGACAGCCTATTGGCGCACTCCGGAGCTGCGGCGGGCAGATTAGAAGAGTGCAAGACCTGGTGGGCGAGAGGCGTGCCCATACATCCCAATTAACATTTTAGGGTGCTAAATTAATTAATAAGAACTTAAGAATCGGCCTGTACCATTAGCTCATCCTCCCCAGATAAACAGGAGGCGTCATGGTTAGCCAGCAAAGAAGCAGGGCGTTTGCACTGGCAGTGACCGCGGTGGCGGTGGCAGTGATTATGGTGGTGTCCTTTGCCTGGGTTGGACCCGGCCTTCAGGGCATTACCAGCCCGGCCGCGGCGGCCTTGTTTGATGAAGAGCAAGTTCAGCAGATTTATGACCGGGTCAGCCCTGCGGTGGCTGAGGTAAATGTGGACCGCAAGGTGGGAAACAGTCTTGTGCAGGTGGGCGTAGGCTCCGGATTCTTGATTGACCGGGACGGTTACATTGCCACCAATAACCACGTGGTGGAAGATGCCGACCGTGTGCGGGTTGGCTTTCCCAATGGCGCTACTGCCGAAGCTATAGTGCTGGGCCGCAACCCGGCCAACGACCTGGCCCTGATTAAAGTGGATGCGCAGAAAGTGGCGGGCATTACCCCTGTTTCCCTGGGCAATTCTGAAGCAGTCCGTCCCGGCCAGTTGGCCGTGGCCATTGGCAACCCCTTCGGCCTGGATGGGAGCATTACTGCGGGAATCATCAGCGGCATAAACCGCGACCTGCCCAGTGAGCTTGGCAGGTCCATTCCGGGGGTATTGCAGACCGATGCTTTGATTAACCCTGGCAACTCCGGAGGCCCTTTATTGAACAGCTCTGGGCAAGTGGTGGGCGTCAACACCGCCATCCAGGTCAACCCGGTGGAAATCCCTTCCTCCCTGGTGCAAGGCCGCCGCAGTATTGGCTTTGCTGTGCCGGTTAACACGTTGCGGGATTTGCTGCCCAGGCTGCGGGAAGCCCGGGTCATTCAGCCGGCCTGGCTGGGCATCAGCGCCACCACTCTGGACCCCACTCTGGTGGAGCGTTTCAAGCTGCCTGTGGACCGGGGCGTTTACCTGGTCCAAACCCTGCCCAACAGTCCAGCCGCCGCGGCTGGCTTGGTGGCTGGAGGCCTGGACGCACGCGGTAACCCCAATCCCGGCGGCGACATTGTCGTTGCAATAGATGGGAAGGATGTGGAGACCGTGGCTGGCCTGGTGTCGGTGCTTAACCGCCACCTGCCGGGAAGCCAGATTACCTTGACGGTGGTGCGCAAGGGCGCCGAGATGTCCATATCCGTAACTCTGGGTGAGTGGCCTGCCGGGCAGGTCAGGAAGTTCCAGGTCCCTGGTGAAACCGATCCTAATGGCGAGTTTGATTCACCCAACGACCCTCGGGGGAATTCGATTCCGGGGCTGCCGCTGCCTCCCCTGTTCCCTGGCAACCCTAACAAGTAACCTCTGGTAACCCAAGGCGCAGCGGGGTGCGCCTGTGGAACTCTCTGCATCGGCAGCCGGGCCAGCGTCCGTCAACGCGGTCCGGCTGCTTTCATTTGCTGGGGCTGATTGTTGGGGCGCTGCTTGCTGCGCCCTGGTAAGGCAACGGGGCGGACCAAGGAGCGCCCCTACTTAGCGCCTATCCTGAAAACTCACCGCCGAGTACGCGAAGACCGCTGGGATAAAAGGAATCCAGTACAAACTCTCTGCGTTCTTTGCGCTCTCTGCGGTTATTAGGATATCCTCTTACCGGGAATGCAGCGGCCCAGGTCCTCATGCCCAATCGTCTTGCAGCATTTCCGCTGGTAGGGTACATTGAAGGCCGTATAGCCGCGCCAGGAGGATCTGCCCCATGACCAGCAGCAAGCTGCTCTCCGGCACTTTCCAGTTTAGCCAGTGGGAGGAGGCCCAGGAGTACTACCTGGAAAATGGCCTGACCGATGGCCTTCCCATTGTGCCCCCGTCGGAAGAGCGGGTGCGCGCCATGCTCCAGTATGCCGGGCTGGCCCCCAACGCGGTCATCGGCACGGAGACCATCCGCCAGAAGCGTTTCACCGCAGAGAAGGCTGCCATCGCCGCAGTGATGGCGGGCTGCAAGCCAGAGTATTTCCCGGTGGTGCTGGCGGCGGTGGCCGCTGCCTGTGAGCGGCCTTTCAACCTCCATGCCAGCAGCACTTCCACCAATGGCGTCACCGTGCTGGCCCTGGTCAGCGGCCCCTATGCGGCCCAAATCGGCATGAACTGCGGCGTGTCCCTCATGGGAGCCGGGAACCGCGCCAACGCCACCATTGGCCGGGCCATCAATCTGTTCAAGGCCGGCTTTTACGGCTCTATCCCCAGGGACATGGATAACAGCACCCTGGGACACCCTGGTAAATTCACCTTCTGCTTTGCCGAGGACCTGGAACACGCCCCCTGGCCTTCCCTGGCGCAGTCCAAGGGCTTTGGCCCCCAGGACAGCACCGTGACCATTTACGCCGCCAATGCTCCCTTGCAGGTGAGCATCTACACCGGCAAGGCACCGGAGGATTTCCTCACCGCAGTGTCCCACGCCATGCTGGGACTGGGCCACTCCCTGTCAGAAGTGCTGGTGGTGGTTGGCGGCGAGCTGATGGGTTATTTGACGGAAGCTCGCTGGAGCCGCCAGCAGGTGCAGGATTTCTTGTACCAGAAGACCCGCCGTCCCCTGCGGGAGTGGGTGGAGTGGCACCGGGTGGACCACCCCCAGCCCGGCGACAACCCCGACCGGCTGCTGGGCTGCGTTGCGGAGCCGGGACGGATTACCGTGGCGCCCGGCGGCGGCATGGCCGGGGCTTTCGTCAGCATTATTCCTTCCTGGGGCGGCAGCCGCTCCATCACGCGGCAAATTCAGACCAGCCATACTGCAAGGAGGTAGTCATATATGCCAACTCAGCCTCAGCAATCTCTGGTATTCCTGGACCCACGGGACGAAAATGCCAAGCCAGCGGCCCTAGCGTCCCGTCCAGCGTCGCTGGACGGCAAGGTCATCGGCCTGTTCTCCAACAATAAGCCCCATTCGGAGACCATGCTGCGGATGATTGCCGACTTGATTGGCGAGCGCTACGCCATCAAAGGGGTGCTGGAGCACAACAAGGGCGGCCACCAGTGGCCGGCCAACAAAGAGGCCCTGCAGGAGATGGCCGGGAAGTGTGACGTGGCGATTCACGCCACTGCGGAGTGAGGGTCCTGCACCGCGTGCAGTGTGCACGACGCAATGGAAATGGAACTGCTGGGCATCCCTTCGGTGGTGCTGACCACCCGGCCCTTTGTTTCCCAGGCTCACGCTATGTCCCGGATGCGCGGCGACCCGGACTACGGCCTGGCGGTAATTGAGCACCCCATAGTCACCCTGACCCATGAGGAGCTGCTGGAGCGGGCGCGGACGGCGGCCCCCCAGGTAATCCAGCACCTGGTGGACCGGTAGAGCTTGGGCAGCGCTTTCTGAGTAACCACCTGGAGTGAAAAAGGGGCGTCCGGCCTGTTCTGGACGCCCCTCTTCGATGCATAAAATCCCTTAGTGCTTGTCGTAGGTAGCGAGGAAGTCCTGCCACTTATCCCGCCGGGCCTGGCGCCGGTGCTTGTAGAGGTCAACCGCCAGCGCAGCCGGCCCGCCGCTGGTTATACCTGCGCCAATAGATGTCCCTAAAGTAACCCAATCCATAGGCCACCTGCCATGCACTTTGTTACCGGAGCAGTTCCGCCACGGCGCGCTTCACCAGGTTGCGGGCCAGGGGCACCTTGTAGCCGTTGCCGGCCATGGGTCGGGGGTGGGACAGGGCCAGGCTTCCGGCATGGACGGCGTCCGCGCCGGACACCCGCTTGTCCTGCAGGTACTCCTCCACCTCGTGCGCCCGGTAGGGCACTGGGGCCACGCCCCCCAGGGCGCACCGGGCTTGTCGGACTATTCCTCCCTCCAGTTCCAGCGCGAGGGCCACGCTGACCAGGGCAAAATCGCCGGTCTCCCGCTCCCGCGCCTTGAGGTACAGGCTGCGGACTTCTGAAATCCCCCCACCTCCCCTTTCGGCTGTGCTCAAGGCATGTCTTTGCGGAAGGGGGGTGTTATTGGCTTCCCCCCTTTGATAAAGGGGGCCAGGGGGGATTTGCACCACTACTACTCCCGTCACCAACTCCCCAGGCTCCAGGATGTTCTCCCGGGTCAGGTCGCGGCCTGGCCCAGCAAAGAAGTCGCCAAGGGCCACGCTGCGGCTGCCGCTTGGCCCAGCAATCTCCACCTGGGCGTCAAACACCGACAGGGCTACCGCCGTGTCCGAGGGGTGGACAATGTAGCAGCGGTCGCCGCCGGTGACGCATAGGTGCTTGCTGACGCCGGCCAAGGCGTAGCAGCGGTCGCCGCCCTTTTTCAGGCATACCGCCAGGGGATGGCGGTAGTACCAGCAGCGGGGCCGCTGGGCCAAGTTTCCCCCCAGGGTGCCCACGTTGCGGATTTGCCAAGTGGCCAGGCCCTGGGCGGCCTGGGCCAAGGATGCGTAGCGGCTGACTATGGCCGGGTGCTGGGCAATTTCGGTGATGGTGGTCATGGCGCCCAGCCGCAGGCCCTCCGCCGTCGCCTGGATGCCCCTCAGCTCCGGAATGCCTCCCAGGCTGACCAGCCGCCGGGGCGCTATCACCCCTTCTTTAATCTCGCTGAGCAGGTCGCTGGCCCCGGCGATAATGCGCACCTCCGATTCCGGCTGGGCTGACAGCAGCGCCACTGCTTCGTCAATGGTGCGGGGTTCCACAAACTCGAAGGGTTGCAAAGCAGGCTCCTTGAAACCCCCATCCTGACCTTCCCCCTTGTCCAGGGGGCAGGAAAATTTGCTCTCCCTTTTTAAGGGGGAGAGCTAGAGTGGGGTTTGTTCTTCATGCTACTTGTTCGCCAATGCTTCCAGCACCCGCTGGGGCGTAATGGGCAGCTGGTTGAAGCGCACGCCGATGGCGTTGTAGATGGCGTTGGCGATGGCCGGGGCTACCCCCACCGAAGGCACTTCGCCCAGGGCTTTGGCCCCGTGGGGGCCGATGGGGTCAACCACGTCGGCGAAGATCACTTGGACATCTGGGTAGTCAAGGATGGTGGGGCACTTGTGCTCCAGGTAGCTGCCGTTCAAGGTGATGCCCGTGGGCTGGTCCGTGACCAGTTCCTCGGATAAGGCAAAGCCCAGCATCTGGGAGATGCCGCCCTCCACCTGGTTTAGGGCCATGCGTGGGTTAATAATACGGCCCGAATCGTGGGCCGCCACAAAGCGCAGTACCCTGACGTGGCCGGTGTCCGTGTCCACCTCCACCTCGGCAAAGTGGGCGCCGAAGGAGTTGATGATGTAGTCGGCGCTGCCGGGGTTGGCGGTGACGCTGGCGGAGAGAAATCCCCCCTGGCTCCCCTTTGCCAAAGGGGGGTTGGGGGGATTTTGCTCTGAACCACCCACCCCCCGTCTCACTACTTCCGACAGGGACATGCGCCGGGCCGGGTCGGACTTGACAAAAATTGCGCCGCCTGCCATGTCCAGGTCATTGACGGGGGCCTCCAGGCCATCGGCCGCCAGGTCCAGCAACTGCTGGCGCAGCTTGGCGGCGGCCTGCACTACGGCGGTGCCGGTGGAGAAGGTGGCGGTGGAACCTGCAGTGATAGGTGCAGTGGGCGTGGCGGCGCTGTCGGCAAACATCAGCCGGATGTCTTGGGGCGGGATGTCCAGCGCCTCGGCGGCCAACTGGGCCAGCACCGTGGTGGCGCCCTCGCCCACATCCATCAGCCCGCACACCAGACTGATGCGCCCCTCAGTATCCACGCGGACCTCGGCGGCGGAAGTAAACCCCGGCCCGCCCCGGTAAATCATCATGCTCATGCCCCGGCCCCGCTTTTTGGCCGGGTCCGTGGGCGGGGCAAAATTCCCCCTCGCCCTCCTTTGCAAAGGGGGGTTGGGGGGATTTCCCCACCCAAAAACTTCTGCGCCCCGGCGCAAGCACTGGTCCAGGCCGCTGCTGGAGAAGGGCACGCCGCCCTCCAAAGGCTGAGAGTCTATCAACTGGCCCGGCGGCGTGGTGCGGCGGCCCGGCTGGCCCTCCGGCGGCACCTGATTTTTAAGCCGGAACTCCAGGGAGTCCATGCCCAGGGCTTCCGCAGCCCGGTCCATGAGGCACTCCAGGGCAAAGTGGCCCTGGGGCGCTCCCAGGGCGCGGTAGGAACCGCCTACGGGCCGGTTGGTATAGACCAGATATGCGTCGTACCTGGCGTTGGGGCATTTGTAGAGGTACAGCGCCCCCTGGCCCAGGCGGCGCATCATGTTAGGCCCCGAGGCCAGGTAGGCCCCCTTGTTCAGAGCGGCGGTCATGTGAATGGCCGTGATGCTGCCGTCCTGTTTCAGCCCAACCCGCAGCTTGATGCGGCCCCCGTGGCGGGTGCGCCCGGCGACAAACTCGTCGCTGCGAGAGTATTCCAGCCGCACGGGCCTGCCCGCCCGCTGGGCTAGCACTGCGGTCAGCGCCCCCAGCCGCGACTCGTCCTTGCTGCCAAAGCCCGCACCCAAAAACGGGCCAATCACGCGGACTTTAGCCACCGGGATGCCCAGGGCTTCGGCCAGGATGGCCTGGTCCTGGTGGACGCCACGGCTGGACTTCCATACTGTTAGCGAGTCGCCCTCCCAGGAGGCCAGGGCGGCCCGCGGCTCCAGGGCAGTGGCTGAGTGCACCGGAATGAAATACTCCTCCTCCAGCGCCAGGTCCGCCTGGGCAAAGCCCTGCTCCACGCTGCCGCGTTCGAGAGACAGGGGCTTGCCGCCCACCAGGTTGCCGCCGGAGTGCAGAGCTACCGCGCCAGGTTTCATGGCTTCGTCAGGGTCCAGGACAAAGGGCAGGACTTCATAGTCCACTTGCAACAGGGAGCAGGCCAGGCGGGCGGTTTCGGCATCCACCGCGGCCACGGCGGCCACTTCATCGCCGACGAAGCGCACCCGGGTGTCCAGGACGGCCAGGTCTGGCCCAACTTTGCCCGGGGGCGCATCGAAGGGCGTGACAATGGCGTACACTCCGGAAAGTTGCCTGGCCCGGCTGGCATCTAAGCTGCGGATATTGGCGTGGGGGTGGGGGCTGCGCAGCACCGCGGCGTGGAGCATCCCCGGCAGCTTGAGGTCCGCGGCGTACTTGGCCTGGCCCGTAAGCTTGGCCTGCAAATCGGTGCGGACCACGTTCTGGCCGATGGTTGAGGTGGTCATTGGCTGGGGCCTCCTGGGATTACTCCTGTAACTTCGTGCAGATATCTAATGATACGGTCCCGGTTGGCGCCTAAACTGGAGAACTGCTTGTCACATACATCACTAAACCGTGCCAGTACCTTGCGGTTAATTTCTTCTTGGTCTTCAAAAAGAGCAACAGATTGGAAAGGTATACCCCATTTCTCAAATTGCAGCAGTGCAATGGTGGCGTCTCGACTCTGGTCGTCGTTCTGCAGAGCGAAAACAAATAGTTGTCTGGACAGCTCGTTAATACGACAGCTGACCGCATATTTGCCTTCCGGGTCATGCCGAGGGTCGTACCAATTAAACACACGGCGCTCTTCTGGAACTGCCTCGGACAGCAGAGCACGAAAGTCCTCCAGGAACGTTGATCTGACACGTTCCCTGTTCAGAAAAGTCACATTTGTGACTTTTAGCAATGCCTGTATGAAACTGTAAAGAGCATCACCATATTGACCGTCTCTGACCGCGATGCGCAACTCGCCGTCAGTGTCATTAACACCGAACACAGAGAGGGCATTGGTAATAATGCGCTGGCGAGTCCCACGACTGAAGGACTGTTCATCAATGTCGTAAGAGAGGTGCATGTATGTATGCCCCTCGTCAGAAAGAACCCACTGGGTATCTTCCCTTTTCAGCAAAATCACTAGATGGTCGCCGTCTTCAAACCTGAATGGGGCGAAAACCCGATAACGATCAACACCCTCGGCCTGGAGACGCAACTCAGCGCACACCTTCTCACGGAATTCGCGCTCTAAATCCTGTATGGACATGGGGAGCATCCCTTACAAGAGTTTCCTTTGAATCTGCGGAGGTCTATCAAAGTTACAGTCCACCACCATGCATTCGACCGCGCCTGACAGATCAGCAAACCGATCTGTTGGCACAGCATACGCGTCCTCTCTCGCACCAATTTCCTGATACCGCTCAGTGGCTTGATGAATATGAAACTCATAGAAGGTCTGGCGTTCAATCGAGTTTGTATGCTCATGGCTACGCCCATTGTAGCGGCGTAGACGAAAAAGCTCGTTGGAACGCGGCAGCCTGTATGCCAAAATCACAGAGAAGTCCAGGATGTTGAAGAGACTTTGCCTCAAGATTAGGCGAAAGTTATCCCCAGATGCACCAACGATATCCACTTCACGCTCGCTGTGTCCTCTTTTGGGCGTGAGTTGCATTCGTGACTCGTAGCCATTTGGCAGTAGTTTAGACTCTAGAATCAGCCGGGCAATTTCTCGGTCTGTTAAGGTCAGAGCCATTTAGATGCACTACCATGTAGTGTGCACCGATTAGGCCGCCTTCTCGGCGCCTGAAAACCGCGCTGGCCCCAGGGCAACGCCCCAGGGCCAGCAAGTGTACCGCTTTGGCTGTGAACGCCGCGGGCGGACCGGCCTAGATAGCGTGGTACATCAACAGGTGGTCGCGCATGGCGTCGTTGGCAAAGTCGTTCTCCACGTCGCGCCACACGGAGTGGATGTGGTTGGCGCCGTTCTGGCGGTTGTCAAACTCCACCACGAAGCTGCCGCCGTGCAGGCGATAGTAGTGGGGCTTGGCGCGCTCGGCGGGGCCGCCCCAGGCCAGGTGGATATTGTCCAGGTTGCTGCGGACAGAGTCCAGCCGCTCCTTGGAGACATCGGACCGGACCCGGTTCACGTACTCGGCGCACAGGGACATGAGGATCTCCTTCTGGGTGCCGGACATGCGGGAGGCGGGCAGGCCCTGCTCCTTGGGGAGGGAGGCGCGAGAGGCGTTGAAGGTCAGGATATCGGCGGGCGCCTCATCGAAGATGAGGGCCTTGGACTTCTGGCCGGCGTCCAGGCTGTTCATCAGTTCCAGGGCCAGGTCTTCACTGGCGCCCAGGATGCGCAAGCCCTGCTTGGGGCCCTTGCGGACTTCCGAGGGGTTGGCGCCGAAGAAGAAGGGGGTCACGGAGACCACGCGCTCGCCCCAAATGGTGTAGTGCAGGGAGACATGGTGGCCCTCAACACGCCAGCCCCAGGGTTCCTTGGCGCTGTTGGGGTCCCCGAAGATGGTCCAGGAGTAGAGCAGCGGGTCCCGCTCCCAGGCAATGTGGCCCTGCTCTTTTTCCAGGGGGCCCAAAATGGCCTCGTGGTCCATAATGGCATTGGCCTTCTGGTTGGAGTCCGGGGTCAGGCCGGTGGCCATCAGGGCCTTGGCCGCCTGGCGCTGGTTGGCGTCCATTTCCTTAATCTTGAGGCCGTGGCGGTTCATGGGCGGGTAGTACCAGAAGATGCGCTCGCCGTCGTAGAGGCTAAAGGTGGCCTTGGCCTTCTGGTCGGGCTTGAGAGTGCCCAGGAACTTGATGGCGGCGTCCTTCATCTGGGCCGCTGCCTGGGGATGCCCGTGCTGATAGTCTTTGGCGTGAGCATGGCGTGTCGTCATTGGGTGGCTCCTCCTTACCGCATTTTTGGACAATCCCTCAGTTTTAGGGGCCGGGGTCCCCATTGACTAGGAGTTTAGACTGCTAGGCCAATGGTGTCAACGGGCTTCCCAGGGTTGATTCACTCTCGCCAAAGCCGTAGGGACACACCTGCATGTGCGCCCTGGATGGCATCCCTGCATGGGGCAGACACCCTTCGGCCGCGCTCAGGGCAGGCTCTGGTCTGCCCCTACATTCATGTAGAATGAAACACTCCTGACGGTCTTTCCAGGGATGTTTCATACTCGGGCCAGGGAGGAATACATTGTTGGTTGATTGAGTAGTCCCGATTTTATCGGGACGTATCGAAATCAACAGTAACATGGTCTCGATACGTCCCGGCGGTGCCGGGACTACTCGACCAGCAGCTGCTGGAAAATGAAACACTCCTGACGGTCTTCCCGTTATATATTGACGAAGCCCACGGGCTGCGGTAGTCTGGGGGCCATCCAGTCTATCCAGAGGGATGCCAGCATGACCCAGCCAACTCAGTCCGCCCTTACGCCGGAAGTCCGGTCCATGATTGGGGTGAAAGGCGAGGTGGTGGAGGCCTGGGGCGTGGTGGACGCAGAGTACCTGCGCCGCTTTGCCCAGGCCATAATGGACCCCGACCCCCGTTTCTGGGACGAGGAGTTCGCCAGTTCCACCCCCTACGGAGAAATCGTCACCCCGCCCATCATGGTCAGCTACATGGCCAGCCGCGTCCCGCCAGGTACTGAAGACCCCATTACCAAGGCTTTTGAAGAAGACCCCATGTCCGACGGCATTGGCCGCGTCCACCGCCACGGGGAGTTGCCGCGAGTGCCCACCAACCTGGTGCGGGTGCTTAACGCCGGCAACGAACTGGAAATCTACAAGTACCCCAGCATCGGCGACAAGATTTTCTTCCAGCACAGCTACTCGGACATCCGGGAGCGGGTAGGCCGGGATGGCAAGCCCTTTCTGATAATCACCAGGGAGACCCGCTACTCCAACCAGAAAGACGAGACCCTGTGCATTACCCGCGCCTCCACCATCCGTAGGTAGGTAAGAGTCCAGCCTCCTCTCCCCAAGGGAAAGGAAACTCTGAGCCAAGAGGTATCATCCATGAGCCTGCCATTGGACGACTTGCTGAAACTGTCTCCCGAAGAGATTATCCAGCACAATGAGAAGCCCTCCGGCGACCAGCTTCGGAACAAGGCGCAAACCTATTACGAGGACGTGTACGAGGGCATGGAACTGCCCAAGTATATGTACAAGCCTACGCCCACGCACCTGTTCCGATGGAGCGCCGCCATTGAGAACTTCCACCGCATTCACTATGACCTGGACTTTGGGATAAACCACGACAAGAACCCCAGCATTCTGGTGCACGGCTCCTGGAAACAGAGCGTAGCGCCCCAGTTCCTTAAAGACTTTACCCTGCCCGGCGGCTGGCCCTGGAAGGCCCGGTTTGAGCACCGGGCCATGCTGGTGCCCGGAGACATCCTGATTATGTGGGGCAAAGTCACTGGCAAGTACGAAAAGGGCGGCATGGGCTTTGTGGACCTGGAGATTGGCATGAAGACCCAGGACGGCATTGAAAGTATGCCGGGCACCGCCACCGTGGTCCTGCCCCTGCGGGGCGGCAAGCCCATCCCCTACCCCTTTGTGCCACCGGCGGAGTAGAAAGGAACCCATTACCGCAGAGGGCGCAGAGCACGCAGAGGACAAAAATTGTTTTAGCGACACTTGCATGCTTGCTGAACCGCTCGTGGTGAGCTTGTCGAACCACGAGCCTCCTCTCCCTTCGACAAGCTCAGGGTGAGCGGGTCAGGCGCCACTTCAGCAACTCGTGCAAGGCTCAGTAAGTCTCTGCGTTCTCTGCGGTAAAACGTTCCATCAGACAGAGGTAAGAAATGGCCCGATTCATTGCCATACACAACGTCCCTGGCATTACCGAGGCGGACTTCCGGGACAAGCTCAACGCCGTGCGCAAGTGGCGCCCCGACCGGCGCACTACTATCATCAAGGTCTATGGCGACATTGAACATGGCCGCCTGGTATCGGAGTGCGAAGCCGAAGAGCAGGCCCACTTTGAAGACTGGATCCGCATGGTGGGCTGGCCCGCGGAGTCTGTTCACCGGGTAAACCTCATTTGCCAGGTGGGGAACATCTGGGAAGTGTAGGGTTGCCCATCTGAAACCCCTGCCACCGGGCGCTGATGTGCGCCCCCAGCACCAGAATTAGAGCGGACAAATACGCCCAGGACAGCAGCACTATGGCGGAGGTCAGGGAGCCGTAAACTCGGTCGTAAACGGCCAGGTTCTGCAAGTGCCAGAGGAACAGGATTTTGCTGGCTTCCAAGAGCAAGGACGCCGCCGCCGCTCCCGGCCAGACATACTTCCAGTAGGTCTTGCAGCGGGGCGCAAACCGGTAAACCAGCAGGAATGCCATAAGGCTGCTTGCCCAGGGTATGACCGCCAAAGCAATTTCTCCCAGAATTAGGTAGTGTATCAATTTGGGCTTCGTCGTTCCGGCGTAAGCCGGAACCCAGGGGTGTGCCTGTACCGTATCCATCTCTGGGCGCCCCGACTTGTCGGGGTGCGACGAGTTGAGTCCTTAAGCAAACTGATACACTACTCAGAATTATCAGGCTCCGCTGGCCGGGAAAGGCTGGGAGCATCTGGAACAGCAGCCCCGCCGCTACGCTGGCCAGCGTTGTCGCCAAGAACATCCGCCCACCCCCAAGGCCATCCCCCACCGCACGGGCAGCGCCAGGTAAAAAGGCTACCCCCGCCGCCATTTGGGCCGATACTCCATTGGTCATCCCGCTCCACACCTGCCAAACCAACTGTGCGGCCGGGGCACGGGCCAGGGATGTGTGGGTCAGGGATTCCAGGGAGCGCTCCACGTGGTTCCGCAACCGCCCAGGCCAAACCGGCAGACGAACTGTTCCTGCCTGGCGCCCTGGCAGAAACTTGCCCAGCCACCGGAGACTGCCCCAGCGTCGCCGGAAGGGCATCAGTCTTGACTCCGCTGGGCAACCGGGACAGGAGAGTGAATGGGACCCCAGTCCCGCAGGGGCCAGCAGCGCCACCATACTTGCCCAATGACTAAATTTCTGGGCACTGGTCCAAAGGCCCGGCTGTCCCAGCTATCGGCCCGGTTGTCGCCCAGCACAAAAATCTCGTCTTCCCCCACCAGCCACTGACGGGCATAACGTCCAGGGGGGCAACCGCCTGCCTCAAGATACAGCTCCGCTAAGGGATTGCCGTTAACATAGACGGCGTCTTCCCCCAGATTCAGGCATTCGCCCGGCAGTCCTACCACTCTTTTGATGAAGATGCGACGCTGTTCCCTGGGGTGGCGCACGGCCACTACAGCGCCACGTTGGAGCGCCAAGCCCTTGCGTTCCAGCTTCCGCACCAGCACTTGCTGCCCGTCCCGCAAGTTGGGATGCATGCTTTCTCCCTCCACCCGAAAACGAGTAGAGGCGACCAGATAAAACATGGCGTGAGGTCTTGTGTGCGGAATCATTGGAGAGAATTGTAGGTTGTATTACGTTACCTCAGCAACATTTGCTGCTGGACGCCCCTGCCTGGCTGTCCTATAATCGGGGCCGAACGCAATTAGTCCAGTCATGACACCATTCAGGAGAAGCTCCATGACCAGCAGCAACGACGTCATTCGCGTCGGCCTCATCGGCGCAGGCCGCAACACCCGGGAACGCCATATACCCGGCTTCCAGAAACAGAAGGGGGTAGAAATTGCCGCGGTAGCCAACCGCAGCCGGGAGTCGGGCCGCCGTGTGGCCGACCAGTTCAACATCCCCCAGGTGTATGACGACTGGCGGCAACTGCTGGACGACCCCAGCATTGACGCTGTGTGCATTGGCACCTGGCCCTACATGCACCGCACCCTGGCGGTAGCCGCCCTGGAGAAGGGCAAGCATGTGCTGTGCGAGGCGCGCATGGCCGCCAGCGCCAAGGAAGCCCATGAGATGCTGGACGCCTCCCGGAACCACCCCAACCTCATTGCCCAGATTGTGCCCTCGCCCACGACCTTCAAGGTGGACCGGCTGCTGATGCAGCTCATCGCCGACGGCTATTTGGGGGACCTGATTGCCGTGGAGGTGCAGGTGCTGGGAAGCGAGTTCGTGGACGCGGTTGCGCCCCTGCACTGGCGGCAGGACCGCTACCTCAGCGGGTACAACATTTTGAACATGGGAATCTGGTACGAAGCCATAATCCGCTGGGTGGGCCAGGCCACCAAAGTTATGGCTATGACCAAGGTCAACGTGCCCTACCGGCTGGATGAAAACGGCAACACCGTGGGCGTGACGGTGCCCGACCACGCGGACATCCTGTGCCAGCTAGCCAACGGCGCCCAGGCCCACCTGAGGTTCAGCGCAGTCACCGGCCTTTCCACCGGCAATGAGGTGTGGCTCTACGGCAGCCAGGGTACCCTACGGATAGACAACCGCTTCAACGTCTTTGGCGGCAAGCGGGGCGACAAGAGCCTGTCCGAAATCCCCAACCCGCAGTCCCAGCAGTATGGCTGGCGGGTGGAAGAGGAGTTCTCCAACGCCATCCGGGGCAAGGAGCCTGTAACCCGCACGCCCTTCCACGTGGGCGTCCACTACATGGAGTGGACCGAGGCAGTGACCCGCAGCGCCCAGAGCGGCCAGGCCGTCTCCCTGCCTCTGTAACCCCCTAACCTCAGCAATTTCACCACAGCGTGCATGGCCCCACGTAGGGGCGAGGCTTGCCTCGCCCCTACAATATGTCAGGATGTCAGGGGCATTTCACCCGCTGAGCTCTCGACTGCGACACATTTACTCACGAGGCTTCCATGCCCGATGCACCCAGTCCGTCGGCAGGCATCCTTCCCGTACAGCAACTGCGCCGGGCTGCCTCCCAGGGCATAATCCGCCCGGCAAAAGCTCCCATACCGGATAGCAGCTTTCAACCCGCCAGCATGGACCTGCGCTTGGGGGACAAGGCTTACCGCCTGCGGTGCAGCTTTCTGCCCGATACTCGCAGTGTGATGGAAAAACTTGTGGACCACTCCATGGGGGAGATTGACTTGCAGGGCGGGGCCATCCTGGAGCGCAACCGTCCGTACTTGATTCCACTGGTGGAGGAGCTGCGCCTGCCCCAGGGCCTGCGGGCCAAAGCCAATCCCCGCAGCTCCACTGGACGGCTGGACATTTTTACCCGGGTCATCACTGACTACAGTTACAAGTTCGATGAAATCGCCCCAGGCTACCAGGGCAAGTTGTACCTGGAGGTGGTGCCCCGCTCTTTCACCATCCGGGTAAAGTCTGGCCTGTCCCTCAACCAGCTCCGGCTAATTCAGGGCCAGCCCCGCTGCACAGACCAGGAGATCCTGGAGTTCCACCAGCGCACGCCGGTCATCTACCGCAGCGGACAGCCCGTGTCCCCCGCGCTGGCTGACGGGCTGTTTCTAAGCATTGACCTGACCAGCGACCAGGACCGCAGGCCCGTGGGCTACCGGGCCAAGAAAAACAGCCAGCTCATTGACCTGTCCCTTTTGGGCCACTATCAGGCCCAGGACTTCTGGGAGCCGGTGCACGCGGAACGGGGCGACCGGCTGGTGCTGGAGCCGGAGGAGTTCTATTTGCTGCTTTCGGACGAAAGCGTCAGTATCCCGCCGGAGTTTGCCGCGGAGATGGTAGCCTACGAACCCACCAGCGGAGAGTTGCGCACCCACTATGCCGGATTCTTTGACCCCGGCTTTGGCTATGACCCCCAGGGGCGCTTGCCTGGCACCCGGGCCGTAATGGAGGTGCGCGCCCACGACGTGCCCTTCATGGTGGAGCACGGTCAGAAAGTGTGCAAGCTGTGGTTTGAAAAAATGCTGGCTCGGCCCGACATTTTGTATGGCCCATCCATAGGATCAGCCTATCAGCGGCAGGAGCTGACATTAAGCAAGCACTTTGTAGTTTCCGGTAAGGCCTAACTGCGGCTGATTCAGGTGGCCGCCAGCGCCTTGATGACCAGGGTGGCGTAGCTGCCTGGCGGCAGGAAAAACTTCACTCGGAGCAACGTTCCAGCTTCTGGGTCGTCCGCCCTTTCCGTGGCTGCATCCTGAGGGACCAGTACTACCGCCCGGCGGCCCTTGGGCAGGTAGGCCCGCTGCAGCAGCCGGGGCTTTAGCTGGCTGGCGGTCAGCCCCTCCTCCTCCAGCGCCTGGGCCAGCGCGGCATCCAGGGGGCTGCCGGACAGCGCCATCTGGTGGTGGGGCAGCGGCAGGGTCAGGCCCGCCAGTTCCTGAGCCAGGGCATGGGGCAGGCTCCGGTACACCAGCAACGCTTCTCCGGCAATGGGCACGTTGGCGCACTGGGCGGGACTATCCCGAAGCCGCACCTGCAAGTACCGGCTCACCGCCCGGTTCCACAGAAAGCTCTGATAAGCCGCCAGGAACAGGGGCAGCAGCCTTGGGGTAATCAGGTTAATGGCCCGGCGGAAGTCCTCCGGGTGGTCCTTGAGGAAGGTCAACAGGCTGCGGTGGTTGGAGCGCGGGGCCTGCTCAAACATGGCAGGCCAGTCCCGCCAGTGGTCCCGGGCAAAGGCCTTGAAGTGGCGCACCGCAGGGGAATCGCCGGGCGCGCGCTGAGCCAGGTAGGCCCACAGCGCGGTCTCGGCGTCCCCCTGCAAAATGGCCTTGCCAATGAACACGCCCCCCGGCGGGTAGGAGCCGAAGCGCTGCTGGTCAAAGTAGTTGGGCAGTCCTTCCTGGGCCAGTTCCGCCAGTTGCTGGGCAAGGGCCAGGGCTTGGTCTGGGGTAAGGCCGCGCAGGGTGATGCAGAAGCGGTTGCCCAACAGATCGCCGGGGTTCAGAGGCCGGATGCTCCGCCCTGCCAGCCGGGCTGAGTAACCTTCGCCGACCAGTTCTTGAGGGCCGCTGCCGCGGAAGCAAAAGTGCTGGGTAGTAACTGCCGCCTTGTCTTTCAGCGCAGGGAATGCCAGAGATCTGGGGGAGACGCCCAGTTGTTCCGCTAGGCGTTGCTGCAGCTCCGGCGTAGTCAGCCCGCGCTTGGTGGCCTGGTACACGGCGAAGGGCCCTGCGGCGCCCAGGGGCAGGCGCAGGACCTCCTCCACCACAAAATCTTCTGGAGTGGACTTGACGGTCAGCTTCACCGGGGTCTCCGGGATAAATGGGAGGCGGCGCGGCCCAGGAAGTCCATTCCAGAGGGCCTGAGAACCCGTGTCAAAAGGCAGTTGTTGTTTTGATGCTCACCCTTCGACAAGCTCAGGGCGAGCGGTTTTCCCCCGCTCGTGGCGAGTCCTTCGGCTGAAGGATGAGCTTGTCGAACCATGAGCGGGCACTCTTAACACACTTTCTACGGCCCGTCGTCGTCCTCTTCCTCTTCTTCCTCGTGCTCCGGCCCGTGGGCGTGTCCAGCCTCGCCGCCGTGAACTGAACCGGGCAGAATGGCGCTGGTCTTGCCCTTGCGGTCCGGGCGCTTGCGGGGCAAAGCCAGCAGGGCGGCTTTCAGTTGGGCCAGTTGTTCTGACGACGCTGCTGACAGGTCCAGCACCAGGCCGCGCACACCCACATCCCGCAACACTGCCAGTTCTTTGTCTCCAGGGACCTGGGACAACTGAACCAGCACGTGCTTGCTGGCCCGGCGGCTGATGGTGGCAATGCGGCCCAGGTCGCGCAAAGTCATGGGGCTGGATGCGCCGGTCAGGTCCAGCAGCAGCACGTCCGCAGGCAATGAGTCTATAATTCGTAGCTCCCGGTCCTCCAGGTCCGGCGAAAGACAAAGCACCCGTGCCACGTCTTCCGACTCCACAGCAGTAGCCTGGGTGTTCTCCATGGAGAAGGCCAGCACGTCGCAGCCGCCTTCCTGATAGGCTGCGGCGGACTCCCCAGTCAGACCGTCGGCCAGGACGCCCCACGGTATCTTGGGTGTTGTCAGGGATTTAAGAGCCGGGGCGCCCGCCAGCCCAGAAAGCAGCACTGCCTCCGGCGCCAGGGTGGCTACGGCCTTCAGTCCATCAGCGTGGTTGCGGGAAATCACCGGGATTAACGCCATGACCGGCACCTTCTCCGCCCTGGCTACGCCGAAGCCCAGGGCTGCTGGAGCGCCGTTGGCGATGCGGTCCAATAAGTCCAGAAACTTGCCCATTACTATCCTCTGCCAAAAGCCTGGAAAATCTGGGCTGATTATACTCCACGGCAGGACGAAATGGGCATCTGACTTAGCGCATCAGAGAAAGGTACCAGTGGTACAGGCCAGGCCCCGCCAGCAAGTGGATGGCCGCCCCCCCAGCCAGCGCCGGGCCGTAAGGGATTACCTGCTTGTGCGACCTGCGGCCCAGCAGCAGCAACGCCAGGCCAACTATGCCGCCCAAAATGAAGCCCGCCAGCAAGCCGGTGATTATGTAAGGAAAGCCCAGTATGGCCCCCAGGAAGGCCGCCAGCTTCATGTCGCCAGCGCCCATGCCGCCCCGGGCCAGCACAAAAATCAGGGCCAGCGCCCCAAAGCCCAGTCCCGCCCCCGCTAGCGACCGCACCCATGCTTCCGTGGCGCCCCAGCCCTGGGCCAGGGGAGTAACTGGGAACAGGAGCAAGCCTATCACCACTGCGGGTAGCACCACCACGTTGGGAATCAGAAAGTGTTCCAGATCAACAAAGGTGATGTGAGCCAGCACGGCCAGGTACAGGGCCAGGACTGCGCTGCCTGGATTGACACCGTGTTGCAGGAAGGGGATGGCGCAGACCAACGCGGTGACCGCCAGCGCTGTCCACCCCTTGATGCGGATGCGGTGGCCGCAGGCGTAGGCTTTTCCGTGCTGGCGCAAGGGGCCAATGACGGGCAGCACGTCTAAAAGCGCCAGTCCCTGGGGACAGGCATCATTCGTGGTTTCGGATGCTGGGGTAGTTTCAGGGGGAGGCAGGGTCTCTTCTTTGACCGCCACACTTAGCTCCGGTGGTATGCAGGCTGGTACGCAGCCTAACAACCGGAGCGTTGCCCAGGTAGGGTGCTTGCCCCTGACCTGGTGGGCCAATTAACCGCAGAGACTCCACAGAATGCGAGGATTTTAGATTCTTCGTCCCGATACAATCGGGACGAAGAACGATATTTTAGGCAAGGCCAACTGCAACCAAAAATGTAAGGGCGAGTTTCAAACTCGCCCCTACTCATTGCAGACTGTATCAGGCTTACAGCGGCTGCCAGCGGCGCTTGCCCTGGCGGCTGACCACCTTGCCTACCTGCTGGCCCGGCGGGAAGTGCCCAGCGGCAATAATCCAGCCTTCCCGTTCCGCCTGGCCCAGTAATTGCTCCCTGACCCGGTGGCTCTGGTTTTTGTCGTAGTCCACCGCGGCGCACCAGCTTGGCTCGGCCACCTGCACGGGGCTGTGCAGCAGGTCGCCCACCAGCATGGCCTTCTGCCCGCCGGAATTGACCATGACCACCTGATGTCCAGGGGTGTGTCCAGGCGCCGGAGCGCAGGACACTTCTCCGGTGATCTGGTAGTCTCCCTCCACAATCTCCTGAAGGCGCAGGCGGCGCAGGGGCATCACCTGCTTCTGGATGTGGGGGAACTTCTCCAGCATCTCCTTGGTGGTGTAGTAATCGTAGTCTGCCTTGGGGAGGATGTAGCGGGCGCGCCGGAAAGTGGGCGCAGGCATCCCGCCCTGGTAACGCAAGTTCCAGCCCACGTGGTCGGCATGGAGGTGGGTGTGCACCACGAACTTAACCTCGTCTGAGGGCGATACGTTGGTGTTGCGGGTGTTGTCCGGGGGCAGCAGGACGGGCCGTATCACTTCATAAAGGTTGCCGGTGCGGTTGCCCCGCTCCGGGTGGGGGCCCGGCCCCATGCCGGTGTCCACCATCATTGTGCCGTCCTTGGTCTTGACTACAAAGGCCCCGTAATAAAGCTGGACCTGGCCGTTCTCCAGGTACTCCTTGTACGGCCCCCACTGGTTGGCCGTAACTCCGGCAAAAAATGCCGAAGGTTCCCGGGCGGGGGGAATCATGTCCACCACCGCAATAATTTCCACGTTTCCTACGGTGCAGCGGTCTGCCATATTGCCTCCTGAGTCTAACTAGGTTTGGTCCCCGGCTGGCCCTGGGAGTCGTCTCGCTGGGTTAGTACTGAATGAGCGAGAAAACGTTGTAGCCCTTGAGTTTTTCCCGTCCCTTAAGAGCAAGCAGTTCAATTACCAGGCCGATGCCAGTAACTCTGGCGCCCGACATTTCCACCAGGCGTGCGGTGGCGGCCAAGGTGCCGCCGGTAGCCAGCAGGTCGTCCATAAGCAACACTCGCGCCCCGGAGGCAACTCCATCGGCGTGGATTTCCATGGAGTTGGAGCCGTACTCCAGGGAGTAGTCGGTGGCAAAGGTCTTGGAGGGCAGTTTTCCCCGCTTTCTGACTGGGACCAGCGCTTTGCCCAGTTGGTAAGCCAGGGGAGCGCCAAACAAGAAACCGCGGGATTCCACCGCCACAATGGCGTCAATGGGCATAGACTGCACGTGCTCCTTGAGTTGGTCCACCGCGTAACGAAAGGCGGCGGGCGACTGGAGCAGCGGAGTGATGTCCCGGAACAAAATGCCTGGTTCCGGAAAGTCAGGAATGTCTCGGATGTAGGCTTTCAAGTCCATGGCAATGAAGGGGGCAGCTAGCGCCCCGATGCAGTGTAGTAGAAGGCCACAGGCGCGTCAAGATTTGTTGGCAAATGACGCAGGGTTGTTCACCCTCAGTAGGGTCAGACCTATGTGTCTGCCCTTAAGTGATGACCTCTGCCAGGGCGGTATTGGGCCAGTTTGCTGTGGCAGAAAGTCAGGACTCAACTCGTCGCACCCCTGACCTTCCCCCGTAATTTATACCACGGATAATGCGAGTTCGTGCTGTTGGCGGAAGGTCTCAGGAGCCAGGTAACCCAGAGAGCTATGGGGTCTGGCCAGGTTGTAGTCTTGCCGCCACTCTTCGA
>Ga0194128_10001098_pt1 | contig 48048 bp, 38 predicted proteins | sample TA2KigCa65mmetaG_FD_148650 | JGI IMG/M metagenome (GOLD analysis project Ga0194128, IMG submission 148650) | Freshwater microbial communities from Lake Tanganyika, Tanzania - TA2015037 Kigoma Deep Cast 65m | ecosystem: Environmental > Aquatic > Freshwater > Lake | place: Tanzania: Lake...
AGGCGTGGACCCCCGAGAACTTCGAAGTGCCCGAGTGGGTGTGCCGGCCGCACGCGTGGGACTTCTCGCTCGAGGCCGGCGCGTCGCAGCTCCGCTTCTCCGCCAACGTCGAGGACGCCACACAGCGGCTCGTCGCGCTGCACGGACGCCTGTCGATGCGCGAGCAGGAGACGACGATCTGGATGGACGGGCGTCCGCGTCCGCCCGACTACGCGCGCCACGCCTGGAGCGGCTTCAATACGGGCGAGTGGGACGGCCACGTCCTCGTCCAGACGTCGACGCACCTCAAGGAAGCCTACATCCGCCGCTGGGGGCCGATGCGGAGCGATCAGGCGACGGTGCGGATCCGCTACAAGCGGTACGGCGCCTATCTGCGCGCCACGGTGATCATCTACGACCCGGTGTACATGGAAGAGCCGTACATCCGGACGTCGCTCTGGTGGGTCGACGACCCGAAGCTCGTCCTCCCGCCCTACCCGTGCGAGGAAGCCACCGAGACCGTCGTGGAGCGGGGGACGATCCCGCATTACCTGCCGGGGCAGAGCCTGCTGCCCGGACAGAACGCCGAGATCACCGATGCGTTCGGCACCCCCTACGAAGCGCGCCTGGGCGGCGCCGAGACCATGTACCCGGAGTACATCGCGAAGATGCGGACCTTCCGCCGGCCGCCGACCGTGCTGGGCGAGACCGGAGCGCGGGGACAATGACGCGCACGCGAAAGTCACACGTCACAAGGCAGAAGTCACAACGCCCAGGATGCGGGGCGATTTGGGACTTGAGCCTTGTGACCTGTGCCTTGACGACTGTTGTGGTGGTGTCGTTGTCACCTGTTCAGGCCCAGGTGCCTCAATCCCGCCCCGCGTGGGCCTGGCAGCCGTCGATTCCTTCCGTGCCCGCCGGCGAAGTGGAGATCGTGCCCGTGCGCGGCAAGGTCTACATGCTCGTGGGCGCCGGCGCCAACATCACCGTGCACGCCGGCGACGACGAGGTCCTGCTGGTGGACGCGGGTGTCGAGTCGATGAGCGACACGGTGCTGGCCGCCCTCCGCCGGATCTCGACCAGGCCGCTCCGCTACATCGTCAACACCACCGGGCGCGAGGCGCATACCGGCGGCAACGAGCGGCTCGCCGCCGCCGGCAGCACGATTCCGTTCCGGGTGGCCACCGATCCCCGGGTGTCGGACGGACGGCTCGGCCAGGATCGGGCGAGCGTGGTGTCGTACCTGACCGTCTTCCACCGGATGTCGGCGCCAACCGGCCAGCAGGCGCCGCGGCCGGAGGCGGCCTGGCCCGACAACACCTACTCGACGCCGCAGAAGAAGCTGTTCATCAACGAGGAGCCGGTCATCATCGCGCACTTTCCGTCGACAACCGACGGCACGAGCATCGTCCACTTCCGCACGTCCGACGTGGTCAGCGTGGGCGATCTGGTCGACCTGACGGGCTATCCGATGATCGACGTCAAGGCCGGCGGCAGCCTCGACGCCGTCGTCGAGAGCCTCAATCGGCTGATCGACCTCACCGTGCCGGGACGCCGGTCGGAAGGCGGCACGCTGGTCGTCCCCGGCCACGGCCGGCTGGCCGATCAGCCCGACATCGCCTACTACCGCGAGATGGCGACGATCGTGCGCGACCGCATCAAGGCGATGATCGGCAAGGGGATGACCGTCGAGCAGGTGAAGGCGGCCAGGCCGACGCGCGACTTCGACATGCGCTACGGCCGGACCACGGGGCCATGGACGACCGACATGTTCGTGGAGGCGGCCTACGCCAGCATGAAGCCGGCCGGTAGCCGGTAGGTGGTAGGCGCTAGCCGGTAGGTGGTCGCCGGTCGCAGGGCGGTTCGAGGTTCGGAGGTGCGAGTGCGATGAGCCGGCTCATGGTGGTCATGCTTCTCGGGATGCTCCTGTCGCCGGCCGGCGGTCGGCTGCTGGCGCACCACTCGTTCACGGCCGCGTACGACTCGACCAAACGGGTCGATGTCGAAGGCGTCGTCACCGAGTTTCTCTGGCGGAACCCGCATTCGTTCGTCCGCATCGAGGTGACGTCGCCCGACGGGACGAAGGAAACGTGGAACCTCGAGTGGGGCTCGACCAATCAGCTCCAGTCGGCGAAGTACCCGGTGACGCGGACGACGCTCAAGGCGGGCGATCGCATCATCGCCAACGGCGAGCCGGGACGCGACCCCGCGGTGAAGCGCGTCCGCATCTTCAGCATCAAGCGGCCCATCGACGGGTGGCAGTGGGAGGGTGTGGTCGACTAGATCACGTCACAAGTCAGAAGTCACAAGTCAGAAGTCACAAGTCAGAAGTCACAATGCCCGTACGCACCCTTCTGTCGTCTGCGTTGCTTGCTGGCCTCGTGGGCCTCGCGCACGCGCAGACGGCGACCGGCCGTGCCGCGGCGCTGCAGGACCTGACTGGCACTTGGGTGTCGGTGGTGGCCGAGCACTGGCACCTGCGGATGCTGGTGCCGCCGAAAGGGGAGTTCGCGATGCTGCCGCTCAACGCGGAGGCGCGCACGATCGCGAACATGTGGGATCCGGCGCAGGACCAGGCGGGCGGCGAGCAGTGCCGCTCGTACGGCGCGGCGGCGATCATGCGCGTGCCCGGACGCCTGCACATCCAGTGGGCCGACGACAACACGCTGCAGATGGAGATCGATTCGGGCACGCAGACCCGCCACTTCCGCTTCCGGGGCGCGCCACCCGCCGACGGCCAGCCGCGTCAGTGGCAGGGGCACTCGGCGGCCGAGTGGGAGGCGACCGGCAAGGGCGCGGGCGGTGGCGCCGTCGGCCACCTGAAGGTCACGACGACGCGGATGCGGCCGGGCTATCTGCGGAAGAACGGCGTTCCGTACGGCGAGCGCGCGACGCTGGTGGAGTACTTCGATCGGTTCAGGGAGCCGAACGGCGACGACTGGCTCGTCGTCGACAGCTTCGTGACCGATCCGCAGTACCTCACGCAGCCCTACATCACGAGCAGCGCGTTCAAGAAGATCCCCGACCGGTCGGGATGGGATCCGACCCCGTGCCGTGCCGACCGGGCGCGGTAGGACCGTCCGGCTGACGCCGGACCGCACATACGGGTATATCGGCTCGGGAATCACCCGGTCCGGCTCGGCCGGACGACGCGGAATCAGAAACGGAGGGTCTCCATGGCGCGGCTTCTCCCGCTTCGCGCGGTCCTGGTGCTGGCACTTCTCCTGACGGGCGCCCCTGCGTGGGCGCAGGCGACGGCCGAACTCAACGGGCGCGTCGTCGACGAGAGCGGCGGCGTGCTGCCGGGCGTGACGGTCACGGTGACGCAGACCGACACCGGGTTCACCCGCACGGTCGTCACGGAAGGCAACGGCCTCTACGTGATCTCGAACCTGCCGACCGGGCCGTACCGGCTGGAGGTGTCGCTCCAGGGCTTCCGCACCTATGTGCAGACGGGCATCGTGCTGCAGGTCGCGGCCACGCCGACGGTGAACGTGACGCTCTCGGTCGGCAGCCTCGAGGAGACGGTCTCGGTCGAGGCGGCCACGCCGCTCGTCGACGTCCGGAGCACGGGCATCAGCGAGGTGGTCGAGCAGGAGCGGATCCTCGAGCTGCCGCTCCAGGGGCGGCAGGTCACCGACCTGATCGTGCTCGCAGGGGCGGCCGTGCAGGACACGCCGAACAACAAGAGCATGCCGGGCTCGGTCTTCACCGGGGTGGCCGGGAGCCTGCCGTTCGGCGTGGCGTACCTGCTCGACGGCGCCGCGCACAACAACCCGTACGACAACCTGAACATGCCGCTGCCGTTCCCCGACGCGCTGCAGGAGTTCCGCGTGGCGACGAGCGGGCTCTCGGCCGACAACGGCGTCCACTCGGGCGGTACGGTGAACGCGGTGACCAAGTCGGGGACGAACGTGTTCCACGGCACCCTCTTCGAGTTCGTCCGCGACAAGCGGTTCAACGCCAAGCCGGTGTTCGCGCCCCGGGGCCCGGACGGCAAGCGCCTCGACGACGGGTTGAAGCGGAATCAGCCGGGCGGGGTGCTGGGCGGGCCGATCCTGAGCGATCGGCTGTTCTTCTTCGGCGCCTACCAGGGGACATTCCTCCGCGTGAGCCCGCCCGACTCGATCACGCGGATTCCGACCGCGGCGATGTTGAACGGCGACTTCACCGCCTTTGCCTCCCCGGCCTGCAACCGCGGCCAGCAGGTCAACCTGCGTGCGCCCTTCGTGAACAACCGGATCGATCCGCGCCTCTTCAGTCCGGCGGCGATGGCGGTCGCGCGGCAGCTGCCGACGACGACCGATCCGTGCGGCGACGTCCGGTACGCCGCGCCGCAGCATTACGACCAGAACCAGATCGTCGCCAAGGTCGACTACCAGGGGAGCGGCGGGCATTCCATCTTCGGCCGCTACATGCTGACGTTCGACGAGCAGCTCCCGGCGTGGCCCTCGTCCGGCAATGTGCTGACGACGAGGGCCGAGAGCAACGCCCAGAGCCACCGGGCGCACTCGCTCACGCTGGGTGACACGCGCATCTTCGGCGCGAACACGGTGAACGCATTTCGCGTGGCGTGGAACCGCAGCCGTGCGCACTATCACCTCGAGCCGTTCTTCGGCGCCGAGACGCTCGGCATCAACGGCTTCCACAACTACGTGCCGGGAATCATCGGGCTCGAGATCAGCGGCGGCTTCGCCACCGCCTCGGGCGGATCGGTGTTCTTCCAGGGCGACACCGACGCATACCAGATATCGGACGACGTCACGCTCGTGAGGGGGAGTCATCAGATCGCGCTCGGCGCGAACGTGGCGTACTGGACGCACTACACGGTCGACAGCCAGCGCGGCGTCGGTCTCTGGACGTTCGATGGATCGGCGACGGGCCTCGGCATGGCGGACTTCCTGACCGGCCGGCTGACGCGTCTCGAGCACGCCCGGCCCGGGGTGCTCGACATGACCCAGCGGTACCTCGGCCTCTACGCGCAGGACACCTGGCGCGTCGGCTCCCGGGTGACGCTGAACGGCGGCGTGCGGTGGGAGCCGTTCTTCGGCGCGCACATTCAGAACGAGGCGATCGCCAACTTCAGCTTCGACCGGTTCCGGCAGGGCGCCACGAGCACGGTGTTTCGCAACGCGCCGCCCGGATTCCTGTACCCCGGCGATCCCGCGTTCCCGTCCGGGAAGTCGGGTCTGAACAACAAGTGGACCAACGTCGCGCCGCGCGTCGGCATGGCGTGGGACGTGACCGGCGACGGCCAGACGGCCGTGCGATCCTCGTACAGCCTCGGCTACGACTTCCAGGGCGCGTCCTACCTCTTCATCAGCGCGACCTCGCCGCCGTTCGGCGGCCGGCTGCGGGTGACGCAGCTCCCGGGCGGCTTCGACAATCCGTACCTCGGCTTTCCCGGCGGACCGCCGCATCCCTATCCGGAGAACCCCGGCCCGGATACGGTGTTTCCCGCGTACGGCGCCCTCGCGTCGGTCGACCCCGACAACAACTCCACGCGCGTCCAGTCATGGAACGTCATCGTCGAACGTCAGGTCGGCGCGTCGTGGCAGGTGTCGGCCAGCTATCTCGGCAGCTACACGGACCGGATCTGGGCGCAGGCGCAGCGCAACGCCGGTGTCTTCCTCGGGACCGGTCCGTGCACGCTCGGCGGCGTGTCGTTTGCCTCCTGCGCGACGGCGGCCAGCCTGAATCAGCGGCGCACGCTGTCACTGGAAAACGCGCAGGCGTCGCGGCTGATCGGATCGATCGAGCGCCACGAGGCGGTCGGCACGCAGACCTATCACGCGTTGCGGCTGTCGACGCAGCGGCGTGCGGCGAGCGGCGTGAGCCTCAGCGCCAATTACACGCGCTCCTACTGCGTCGGCAACGTCGCCCAGACCACCTTCTTCACCGGCGGACAGAGTCTGCAGGACCCTGACAACCCCGACTGGGATCGCGGCAACTGCCAGTTCTCCCGGCGCCATATCGCCAACACGACGGTGGCGGTGGAGACGCCGCAGCTTGCGAACCGCGCACTGAATCTTCTGGCATCGGGGTGGAACGTGGCGGGCATCCTCCAGGCGCGCTCGGGCATGTGGCTGACCGTCATGACGCTCCGCGACATCGCCGCGACGGGCATCCTGCAGCAGCGCGTGAATCAGGTGCTCGACAACCCGTACGGCAACAAGACCCTCGGCAACTACCTGAATCCGGCCGCGTTCGCGTACCCGGCGCCGGGCGAGCTGGGCAACCACAAGCGCAACAGCATCGAGGGGCCTGCCTACTGGAGCATCGACCTCGCGCTGTCGCGTCGCATTCCGATCGGCGCCACGCAGAACGTGGAGCTCCGGGTGGAGACGTTCAACCTGCTGAATCACTTCAACTGGGGCAATCCGGGGCCGCCGCTCGGCGGCGGCGGCAACGTCAACACCGTCAACTTCGACGCCGGGAACTTCGGCCAGATCACGACCCAGGCGGGCACGCCCCGGATCTTCCAGTTCGGGGTCAAGTACGCCTTCTGAGGTGTGGAGGGTCGTTGAGGGGATGAGCCAGTTGAGGATCACGGAACACCGAGGCGCCGAGGCGCCGAGGTCGGAAAAGAGCCGGACGAGGTCGTCTGGGTGTCTCTGCGCCTCGGTGTTCCGGTGGTGTGTTCTGCTCGGCGTGCTCGCGGGGTTCGAGGTGCGATCGGTCTCGGCCCAGGTCGACGTCTCCGGCCGCTGGCGCCCGCTGCCGCGCAACGAGGACGGCAGCGGGATGACCGGCGACCGGGCCGGGCTGCCGGTCAGTCCGGACGGACAATGGCGCGCCGACAGCTGGTCGCCCGACGAGTTCGACGTCGCCGAGTGGGTCTGCCGGCCGCACCCGTGGGACTTCTCGCTGGAGGGGATTCTGTCGGCGATGGAGCTGCGGCCGGAGATCGAGGGCGCCACGCAGAAGGTCGTCGCGTACCACGGTCAGATCAACCAGATGGAGCAGCGCGTGAGCATCTGGATGGACGGCCGGCCCCATCCGCCGTCGCACGCGCCGCACACGTGGAGCGGCTTCTCCACCGGCGAGTGGGACGGCGACACGCTCGTCGTGACGACGACCCACCTGAAGGAGTCGTACATCCGGCGGTCCGGCCAGATGCGCAGCGACCGCTCGGTGATCCGGACGCGCTATCGCCGCCTCGGCAGTCTGCTGCAGGCGACGGTCATCATCTACGACCCGGTGTACCTCGCGGCGCCGTACATCCGCACGACGTTGATGTGGCAGTTCGATCCCGCGATGCCGATGTGGCCGTATCCGTGCGAGGAGGCAACCGAGACGGCGGTGGAGCGGGGCAGCGTGCCGCACTTTCTGCCGGGGACGAGCCCGCTGCCCGGCCTCAATCCGACGCTGGCCGACGCGTTCGTCACGCCGTACGAGGCGCGGCTCGGCGGGCCCGAGACGATGTACCCGGAGTACATCGCCCGGATGAAGACGATGCCGCGGCCGACCGTTCCGGCGCCGCGCGGCTCGACCGAAGCGGGTTCGTCGCAGCCGCTGCTCGAAGTCCCTCGCTGAGCCGACGCGCCGGCGCGCCCGGTCCCGATCCCGCCGATCAGGCCGCCGACGCCCTCGACGGGACCTCGCGGTCCTCGCCCGGCAGCCCGCGCCCCCGCCCGCCGAACACGGCGGCCGCCGTCTGGGCGCCGAACCGCCCGTCGAGAATTTCGATCTGGTCCGCCGAGACCGACGCCGGGTGATCGACGCCGCATGCGCGGCTGAGCGCCAGGAGCTCCTTGCGCAGGGTGACGAGATAGGTGCCGACGCGGACGGACTTGAGCGTCGGATCGAGCCCGCGGCTCAGCCAGCGGCTCTGCGTCGCAATCCCGGTCGGGCAGTGGTTCGTATGGCAGCGCAGCGCCTGGATGCAGCCTGCGGCGAGGAGCGCCTCGCGGCCGACGTTGATCAGGTCGCATCCGAGCGCGAACCCGAGCAGCGCCGTGTCCGGGAAGCCCAGCTTGCCCGATCCGACGAAGACGATGCGCTCGTGGAGGCCCCGCTCGGCGAAGGCGTGCTGGACGCGGCTGAAGCCGACCTTGAAGGGCAGGCCGACGCGGTCGGCGAACACGAGCGGCGCGGCGCCGGTGCCCCCCTCGCCGCCGTCGATGGTGATGAAGTCGAGCGAGCGGCCGGTCGTCGCGCTGAGCCGCGCGAGGTCCTGCCAGAACGCCGTCTCGCCCACGGCCGACTTGATGCCCACGGGCAGGCCTGTTTCGGCCGCGATCGCCTCGGCGAAGTCGAGCAGCGAGTCCGCGTCGCGGAAGGTGCTGTGCGAGGCGGGGCTCACGCAGTCGCGCGTCATCGGAATGCCGCGGATCCGCGCGATCTCGGGCGTGATCTTCGCCACGGGCAGCACGCCGCCGACGCCCGGCTTCGCGCCCTGGCTCAGCTTGATCTCGATCGCCCGGACCTGCGGGTGGGCGCTCGTGAGGTCCTTCAGGCGCGACATGCTGAAGCGGCCGTCCAGCTCCCGGCACCCGAAGTACCCCGTGCCGATCTGAAAGACGAGGTCCCCTCCGTGCAGATGGTACGGCGTCAGGCCGCCCTCGCCGGTGCTCTGCAGGCAGCCGGCGAGCCGGGCGCCGCGGTTGAGCGCCTCCACCGCCGCGCCGCTGAGCGATCCGAAGCTCATTCCCGAGATGTTGACGATCGAGTCGGGCCGGAACGCGTGCCGGCGCCGCCGGTACCCGCCCAGCACCTTCAGGCTCGCGACCCGGTGGTCGGGGTCGTAGTCGGGGTCGCCGGGCTGCGGCGTCGCCGCCGGAAACTGGCTGTGCTTGACGACGACGTAGTTGGCGGCCGACTCGAACTCGTTGTCCGAGCCGAACCCGAAGTAGTTGTTCTGGTGCTTGGACGAAGCGTAGATCCAGCGCCGCTGGTCGCGGCTGAACGGGCGCTCCTCGTCGTTGTTGGTGACGATGTACTGGCGGAGCTCCGGGCCGAAGGACTCGAGCAAATACCGGAGGTGCCCGACAATCGGGAAATTCCGCAGGATGGCGTGCTTCCGCTGCACGAGGTCGTAGACCGCCAGGACCGCCAGTCCCGCCGCCAGCGCCGCGAGAATCATCATGCGCCCGTCCCTGTCCCATGGAATCGGCGGGTGCCGGCGTTTCTGGAGTCGGCCGCTGTCCAGCCGGCGAAGAGCCCGTATAATACGGGGTTTCGGCCGGGCTCCATCCAGCCCTGTGGCCCGTTCTTATTGCCAGGAGATCAGGCATGACAAGACCGTTTTCGTTCCGTTCGTGGGCGCTCGCCGTGGCCGCGGTGGTGCTCGTGGCCCTGCCGGCGGGGGCGCAGCAGTCGACCGAGAAGCCGTTCGAGCCGCAGGTCGGCCAGGCCGGCAAGGACGTGGTCTGGGTGCCCACGCCGCAGGCGCTCGTCGAGAAGATGCTCGACATGGCGAAGCTCACGCCGCAGGACTTCCACGTGGACCTCGGGTCGGGCGACGGGCGCACCGTCATCACGGCCGCCCGGCGCGGTGCGCGGTCGATCGGCGTCGAGTTCAACCCGAACATGGTGGAGCTGTCGCGCCGCAACGCGCAGACCGCCGGTGTGACGGCCCGCGCCACGTTCCAGGAGGGCGACCTCTTCCAGGCCGACATTTCGAAGGCCAATGTCATCACCCTGTTCCTGCTGCCGTCGATCAACATGAAGCTCCGGCCCAAGATTCTCGATCTCCGGCCCGGCACGCGAATCGTGTCGAACACGTTCTCGATGGAGGACTGGCAGGCCGACGAGACGGAGACGATCTCCGGCGACTGCTCGAGCTGGTGCACGGCCCTGCTGTGGATCGTTCCCGCGAAGGTCGACGGGACGTGGAAGCTCGGCCAGACCGCGCTCGTGCTCAAGCAGCAGTTCCAGATGGTGTCGGGGACGCTCGGCACGACCGAGATCGCCAACGGCCGCCTCCGCGGCGCGGAGATCACCTTCACCGCCGCCGGCGCCACCTACAGCGGACAGGTCGAGGGAAACACCATCAAGGGGATGGTCAAGGGCGGGCCCGGCGGCACCTTCACTGCCACTCGATAGGACAGGTTTGACAGGACAGGTTGTAGGTGACAGGTGACAGTTCGCTGGCAACTGTCAACCGTCAACTTCATGGAGACAGCTTCGTCCCGTCCCGCAGGACGGCCGTCCTGAGCAGCACGACGCGATCGCGGCGGCCCGGGTTGCCGATGATGGTGACCGCATCGCCCACCGCGAACCGGTCGGTCTGAAAGCCCGCGCGCTGCATCGTGTTGATGGCGCCCATCTCGACGAGCCATTCCACGACCGCCCCGTCCTCCTGTTTCACGTCCAGACGGAAGCGGGAGTGCGGGTTGATCCAGCGGATCTCGGTGATCACGCCGCGGATGGTGACCTCGCGCGACTGATCGAAGTTGACCGGCACCGAGTGGTGCGCCACGAGCGGCGCAGCCGACAGGAACACCACCGTTGCGAGGTGCAGCAGGCGTGCGGACATGACTGAGTCCCTCCGATGACGCGCCGTCACTTCGGCGCCACGACGGCCGCGTCTTCCGGCATGCAGTTGTACTCCATGAGCTCGAACTTCGATCGCGGGTACGTGATCGTGACGACCAGCGGCTTCCGATAGTTCGCGGGATCGACGTGCGTGATCTCGATCGTCAGCACATCGCCCGATCGCGTGAGCCGCTCGGTCGTCCGCATCCGCCGGCTCTGCGGCAGCCCCGCCCACTTCTCCATCGTCGACACGTAGCCGGGCGCCACGTCGACCGTCTCGATCACCAGGGCCTCGCCGTCGTACCAGGCCGCAAAGCGCCCGAGGGCCGGATGGCCGGCAATCGAGCCCCGCGGCGGATCGGGCATCGTCGGGTCGACCAGCGGGATCCGCCGATCGAGGTCCATCCACTCGTAGCGCAGCCGCACGTGGTCGGCCGCCTGCGTGATCTGGACGAGCACGTTGGGATTCAGCCAGACGCGCGTCCAGCTCGCGCCGATGCACTTGAGCGCCGGGTCGTCGGTCCTGAAGTCATAGGCCTCGTGCCGGCGGCGCCCCTCGTCGGTCAGATCCCATGCGCCGAACGTCGTCTGGCCGCCGTTCAGGATCCAGTGGCCCGAGAGGTCGGGCCGCTGCGCCAGCGCCGGCGCGGCGCAGGCGAGCACGAACGTGGCCGTGCACAGCAGAACATGTCGACCGGCGCGCATACGGAAGGCCTCCTGAAGCGCAACACGCGTTGATCGGGCGGTGACTGCCCCACGGCGGCACGGTTGCCGATGATACATCCCCTCCAAACGGCCCTCGACGCGGCTCCTAGTGGACTGTATCCACTGATGCACTACCACCATCGACAGCCTTTCGACCGCGGTTTCACTGGCCGCGACATCGGAGCGGCCAGTCCCGATTTGGGAAGGACGTACCACTAGAACCCGTACTTGATGCCGAACTGCATCACCCGCGACTCCCCGGCCTGCGACGTGATGCGGCCGAAGGTGCCGGCGTTGAGGTTCGTCTGCGGATTGTCCCAGTTGAAGTGGTTCAGCAGGTTGAACGCCTCCACCCGGACCTCCAGCGTCTGCGTCGCCGCCACGGACACCAGCTTCGAGAGTGCGAGGTCGACCGTCCAGAACGCGGGGCCCCTGATGCTGTTGACCGCGTGGTTGCCGATCGCCTTATCCGGCGCCGGCTGCGCGAACGCGTCTCGATTCAGGTAGTTCGCCAGGGTCCGGTCTCCGTACACGTTGTTGCCCACCTGATCGGCCCGCCGATCCTGGAAGCGCTGGCCGTTGTACCCGACGCGGCCCGACGTCACCGTCAGCCAGTCGCCGGAACGTGCGCTGAGGATGGCGGACGCCCGCCATCCCGAGGCGAGCGCGCGCAGGACGGCCTCGTCGAGCTGCGGCGTCTCGGCCCCCATCGAGACGTTGCCGATGTGGGTGCGGCTGGCGGTGCAGTTGCCGCGGTCGGCGCGCGGATTGTCGAGGTCGGTGAAGCCGCCGGCGGGCTGCACGAATCCCACGGTCGTCTGGTCGCCGAAGCAGTGCGACCAGGTGTAGTTCCCGTTGACGCTCCACCCGGACGCGGCGCGGCGCCGGACCGAGAGTTTCAGGCCGCGATAGCTCTGCGTGCCGATGTCGACGAACTCGTCCAGCGTGGCGATGAGCCGTCCTTCGACCGGATTCGCCAGCGTCAGCCGCCGCCGCGCGTTCAGGTTCGCGTTGTTCGTGCACGTCGCGTAGAAGACCCCGTGCAGGGTGCAGGGACCCAGCCCGAGGAACTCGCCGGGATTGAGCGCCATCTTGTTCCACAGACGGTCCGAGTAGGCGCCGAGATAGCTCACCGCCACGCCCCACTCCGTTCCGAGCTGCCGCTCGAGCGTGAGGTTCCAGGACTGCACCCGCGGCGAGTTGATGTCCCGGTCCATGACGCCGTACGACCCCGACTGCGGGAAGTCGACCGTACGACTGGGAGTGAACGGATGCGGATCGCCGCCGACGTGGGCATAGGGATCGTCGAAGCCGCCCGGCGGATTGTCGAGCCGGATGAGCGTGGCGAAGGGGGGCGAGCCGACGTGATGGATCTGGTATTCCGCGATCGGAAAGGTGTATCCGAGCGCGTACGACGCGCGCACCGCCATCCGGCCGTCTCCGGTCAGGTCCCACCCCAGCCCCGCGCGCGGCGAGAAGTTCCGCCACTGCGCGTTCATCCCGGAGCGCCCCTCGGGGAAACCCGCGTCGCCAGGATAGGTGAAGCCGGCGGGCGCGTTGACGAACACCGTGCTCTTCACGCCCCGGCGGAACGCGTCGAGGCTGAAGTTCGAGATGGCGTCGTTCAGCATCTTCTGCCCGAAGAACGGCTCCCAGCGGAGACCCACGTTGAGTGTGAGCCTGTCGGTCGCCCGCCACGCGTCCTGGCCGTAGAAGCCCAGATAGAGCTGCGACATGTTGACGTCGATCGGCGCGCCGTGCTCGACCGTGGTGACCCGGCCGAGCATGAAGTCGGCCATGCCCAGACCGGTCGCCTGCCCGCCGAAGCTCCAGTTGCCTCCGGAGCGCGCGTGGGTGAGCTGGCGCGATCGCCAGTGCGCGACGTTGCCGCCGACGGCCAGCTGGTGCCGGCCGCGCACGAGCGTGAAGTCGTCCGACACCTGGTAGGAGTTGGTCTGGAAGATGCCGGTGGCCGCCGTGCCGCCCGAGATGTTGAAGCCCCCGGTCACGGTGATGACCGTGTGGCCGGGGTCGTAGCTGAACATGTTGGAGCCGAGCATGTGAGGATCGACGAACGGCGGGTTGCTGCGATCGACGGCCGTGCGGTTGAAGACGAACCGCAGCGAATTCACCGCGTTGGAGCCGAGCACGGTGGTGTCGCCCAGGGCGAGCGACTGCGCGAGCGTGTCCCGGCCGGCCGTGGTCGTCGTCAGGATGTTGTCGGTCTGGGAGATCGGCGCCGGCCGCTTCTCGAAGGTGGCCATGTAGCGTCCAAAGAGAGTCCGGTTGGCGCTCCACTGGAAGTCGACCCGGCCCACCCCCTGCCCGTCGTTCCCGTCGCCTGGCAGCCCGTACCGAATCTCGCCGCAGGGGTCGTTCGTGGTCGGGAGCCTCCTGGCGAGGTTCACCGCGGCGCGGCTGAACAGCGCCGGGTCGACCCGGTTGTCGACGAAGGGCGCGCGCAGCGCGATCTGCCGCCCGTTGTTGCAGGCGGGCGAGGCGAACGTCGTGAAGTCGCCGGCGAGCATCCCGGCCGTCGGCACCCACGCGACGTTGTCGGACGGGCTCTGCTGCAGGTTCGTGCCCTGGTACCCGCCGAAGAAGAACAGACGGTCCGCGGCAACGGGGCCGCCCAGCGTCCCGCCGAACTGGTGGCGCCGCAGCCCGTCGTCCTGGCGCGAGCCGTCGGGCCGGATCCGGGCGAACGGGCTGGTCGCGTTGAACCGGCGGTCGCGGAGGAACTCGAACAGGTTGCCGTGAAAGCTGTTCGTGCCGGACTTGGTCACCGCGTTGACGGAGGCGCCGGCGTGCATGCCGTTCTCGGCCGAGAGTCCGGCCGTGGCCACCCGGAACTCCTGCAGGGCATCGGGGAATGGCAGCGGCAGGTTGAGATTGTTGTGGGGATCGTTGTGCATCGCCCCGTCGAGCGAATACGCCACGCTCGTGCTCTGGCCGCCGGCTACGGCGATCGCCACGCCGCCCGACACGCTCCGCGGGGAGGCGACGCCTGCCTGCACCGCCGCCCCGGCCAGCAGGATCAGGCTGGTGACCTGGCGGCCCTGGAGCGGGAGCTCCAGAATGCGCTCCTGCTCGACCACCTCGCTGATGCCCGCGCTCTGGACGTCGACCAGCGGCGCGGCCGCCTCCACCGCCACGGTCTCCTCGAGGCTGCCCACCGCCAGCACGATCGGGATCGACGGCGCCGCAGCAACCTGCAGCACCAGGCCGGTCTGGACGTAGGTGCGGAACCCGGACAGCGACGCTTCGAGGCGGTAGGGACCCGTCGGTAGGTTCGGCAGCACGTACGTCCCGGTTTCGTCGGCCACCGTCGTGCGCGTGAACCCGGTGTCGGTCTGCGTCGCCGTGATGGTGACGCCCGGCAGCACACCTCCGCTCTGATCGCGCACCGTGCCGCTGAGCTGGGCCGTGGCCTGCGCCCCGGCCGCGGCGCTCGTCACCAGAAGGACGACGCCGACGGAGAACGTCTTCGGCCAGTCACGCCGCAGGCTCGCAGACATGATTGCTCCCTCCGAGGGCGCGCGGCGTCGTCCGTGCCACGACAGCCGCGCCGTCCAGCATGCGGTTGCATTCCATGAGTGCGAGCGTAGACCGCGGATGAATCCGAAAATCCTAGCACGACGGGCGCTCCGGTGGCGCCGGTTTTGTTATCGCGCGCGCCTGCCCGGGTGAGATTTCCAACTCTTCCCGAAATAAAACTTCCGGCCGGCTTCGAGAAAATGGGGCAGGTCGCGGTCTCCCTCGACGCACGCCTCTTCGAGGATTTGAAACCGCGGATCGGTCTCCCGCACCAGCGCCCAGGCCATTGTCCAGGGCCTGGTGTAGACCGTCGGGTCGTCGATCGTGACCTGGTAGTGGATCGTGTCCCGGTCGAGCATCGTCAGGCGTTCGACGAGGTGGGCCGCGTCGGTATAGAAGTTCCCTGCGTCATCGAGCCAGGTGTAGCCGTTGAGGTTCTTCGTTTCGACAACCAGCGTGTTGCCCTCCCAGCGCCCGCGCGAGTCCCCGTTCCAGAGCTTGATGCTCTGGCCGACGTGCGGCCGTTCGTCCATCCGGATCACGCGGTAGACGTGGGAGTCCTCGAAGAGCCACATCACGTGGTCGTCGCCAATGGGCTGGACGAGCTGGCTCGGGTCCCGCTTCGAGAGGTGGTCGCCCTGCTGCGCGAGGCGGGGCACGCCGGCCGTGTGGCAGGCGGTGCGCGGGTCGATGTACTGATCGCGGTTGACCCCGGCTCTGCCGATGCCGGTCGCCCATGACTGGTACGGAATCTTGCGATCGGGCGGGTCGACGATCATGCCCGGCCAGACCTCCCAGGGCTCCACTCCGGCCTGCGCCCGGGGATCGGTGGCGTCGACCGACTCGACGGAGTATTCCGAGACCAGCAGCCCGAACCAGTAGCCCTGCAGGTCGGGTCTGCCCGACGGCGTACGCGGCGGCGAGAACGTCTTGGCCCTGTCGAGGGCGCACGCGTGAAACGCCAGCGGCTCCGCAGGGCAGCCACCGACCCTCGTCGGCTGCCCCACGGCATACCGATCGGCGGTCAACTGCGCGATCGCCTGGTCCGGCCAGGCGATCGCCATCACGACGGTGAACGGGAGCAATAATCGACGCGGGCTCATCGCCTGTCTCCTCGGCGCGATAAGGAAGTTGCCAGTTGACCGTTTACAGTTAGGACCCTGCCAACTGCCACCGGTCAACTTCCAGCGGACTGCCGTTGCACGTCCGCGGGCGTGCAGTTCCCCATCACGCACCGGTTGTTGTCCTCGCAGATGAACTCGAGAATCTTCCAGCTCGGCTTGAGCTGCATCGCCCACGTCTCCGCCCACGGCCGCTCGAAGATGGCCGGGTCGTCGATCGTGACCTCGTAGGCGACGTTGGTCGCGTCGGTGAAGCGCAGGCGCTCGACGACGTGCATCTGGTCGCTGTGCCAGCGCGAACCGCCGTCCTCGGCGTGATAGGCGTCGAGGAGCCATTCCTTGAGCCCGATCGTGTCGATGACGAGCGTGTCGTCCTCCCACCAGGCGATCGAGTCGCCCATGTAGGTCGGTTCCACGTCGGGCGCGTGCGGGCGGTTCGGCGGGCCGAACGGGATCACGCGGAAGAAGTGCATGTACTCGTAGAGGATGACGAGCTGGCTGGGCGTCTGGATCCACTGCTGCGCGTACGGCGACGGGATCTGCCGCGTCAGGCCGTTCGGCAGGCACACGGCCGTGGGATCGTCGACGAGGACGTTCTTGGCGTAGGGCCGGTAGAGGAGCGGCCGCGCCTCTGGTTTGATCGGCGCCATGTTCGCGTCGGTGTACAGGCGCACCTGCGGCTTGTCGGTCTCGGGGTGGCCGGTGTGCACGAACCCCGGCCCGGCCCAGACGCCCGTGAAGTCCGGCTTGCCGTCGGCTCCGCGCGGGATGCCCTGCGCGTCGAGCCCCGGCGCCGGGGCCTGGGCCGTCGAGCAGGCGCCGAGCAGGGCGGCGACGACGACGACGAGAGGGAGGCGGCTCATCGGCGGCTCAATTCGGACGCACGTCTTCTGGCGAGGCGGTGAACACGCTGCGGCCGTCCGCGAACGTCACCTTGCCGCCGGAGGCGTTGTTCGAGCCGTCGCGGGCCCTGAACCCGTCCACCCGGACGGTGTCGCCGACCTTGAGGACGCTGCTGCGGATCCCCTGGCGCTGGAGAAACGCCGGCGGCGCGCCCGAGAAGCCCCAGGTCGTCACGCGGCCGCGATCGTCTGTGACGTCCACGTAGAACCAGATGTGCGGGTTGCGCCACTCGACCTTGCTCACCGTGCCGGTGACCGCCACCGGCTTCGTGCGGTCGAACTCGGTGGCGAACGAGTGATGGGCTGCGGCCGGCAGCGCCGCGAGGAGGGCGCACGCCGCGGCGCAGGTCACTCTCGCTGTCTTCATGCCATGTCTCCTTGGTCCGCCTGACGTACGTGGTGTCCGGCTTCAGCCGGACCCTTCAGGGCTTCGTGTACTTCTCCGCCCACCCGGGGATCGACTCCACGCCGTACTGGTTGTTCTCGGTGCAGATGTACTCCTGCAGGTCGTCGGGCGCGCTCAGTATCGCGAAGAACCGCAGCGTGAACGGCCGGGTGTACGCGCCCGGGTCGTCGATCGTCACGCGGTTCTCCAGCAGCTCCATGTTGAGCCGCGTCCACCGCTCGATCGTATGGAGCTGCTCGGTGTGCGGGTGCCCGCGCCGGTCGAACCAGAACTTGTCGTTGTAGCCGACGGTGTCGATGACGAGCGCGTCCTTCTCCCACGTGCCGATCGAGTGGCCGTACCAGGTCGGGTCCAGCTCCGCGGGGTGCGTGCGGCCGTCCATGAAGATCTGCCGGTAGGTGTGGATGTTCCCCTCCTGGAGGATGAACATGTGCGTCGGCCGGCGGTGCGTGTAGTTCGGCACGAAGCGGAAGGGGAACGGCGTCGTGCGCGGCACGCCCATCGGCAGGCACCGGTTGTGCGGCTCCTGCGTCACGTCGCGGGTGGCCATGAGCGCCTTCGCCCACGGGAGCAGGATCGCGTCGAGGGCGCCCTTGGGCAGCCCCCCCTCCTGCTCGATGTCGTTGACCGGCCCTCCGCCCACCCACACGCCGTCCAGATCCGGCGTGCCGTCGGGCAGCCGCGGGGTCGGGCCGGTGCGGGGGCCCGTGCGCTTGATCGTGCTGCCGCCGGGCGGGCGAATCTCCTTCGGAATGCCGTCGGGAATCTCGTATTGCGCCGGGAGCGCCAGCTGCGCCGCCACGACGAGCCCGACGGCGAGCCCGAAGACGGAAGCCGCGTGTGTCATGGCGGCAAACCTAAGCCCGAACGGATCGCGCTGTCAACCGGCCGGGCGTCAAGACTCGTTAGAAATGTCCCCTGGTGAAACGTAACAAGACCGCCTTGTTGGCGCTTTCGAACACCGGTCTGTGCTCGAGAAATGCGCGGGATCTTGATTGGGTCACATCAATCAAACAGATAATAGGTCTAAACCGATGCGTCCAGACTTCCTTGTCGCCGCACCGTCGTGGCTCTCGGGTTCGGCCAGAGTGCTTGACCTAGCCGGACAATACGATGAATACAACGACAGCAGTACTGTTGATGCGGCAGACGCGAAGGCTCTTTTTTGCGATTGGCGGATGATCGGAGAAACGCTTCGAGACGCCATGCGCTCTCTGAGACGTGAGTCGCCGCAGACGCACTCGCCGGCGAGAGGCTAATCGGTCGGCAGTGACCGAGTCCAGTCGCGAACCTGCCGACCTCGAACCGACGCAGTCCCGCATCCCAGGTCAACGCTACAGCGAAATATACGCCGAGTTTCGTGGACCACTGCCGCCTCCTGAGGCGCTGGAGCGCTATGGGCAAATAGTCCCCAACGGAGCGGATCGGATCGTCGCAATGGCTGAGAGCCAAATGCGACATCGCCAGTCTTTGGAGAGCGCTGTCGTCCTCGGCAATGTCAGGGCACAGAACCGTGGACAGGTTATGGCGTTTGTTTCTTGGCCTCGTCACCATCCTTGGCGGAATCGGGCTGATTGCACTTGACAAGGATGCTCAAGGGCTCGTTGCGATTATTACGGCGTTCGTTGGACTGGGGGGCTTGTTTATTTACGGCCGCATCGAACAGCGGCGCGAGCGCCAAAGGAAACGCGACGAGCTTCGGCAATCCGCAGAGAATCCGCGCCTGCCGTTTGACTCAGACTGACCCACGCGCCAGGGCCTCCGTCGCTCTCGTGAGCCTCCTCCGTCTTTTCAGTGCCGCCACGTGTGCTGGAGCTTCACCAGGAGCTGATTCGACTCGAGCTGCCAGCGTTCGAGCAGTGAGCGGACATTGTGGTTGTAGACGACGAAAAGATCCGCGACGGGCAGGAAGGTCCAGCGGAGCCGCGTGTTGACGCCGATGGACTCGGTGTCGGTGTCGTACTGCGCGTAGCTCGCGATGGAGAGATCCGATGAGACGTTCATCCGGACGCGCGTGCCGACGAGGTGCTGCGTGAACGACCCGCTCGCGACGCGTCCGAGATTCCGCTCGGCGTCGAACTCCACCGTGACGAGCGGCGTCGGGTTCCACGCCCCGCTCCACCGGTACTGATCGAGCGTGCCGTCGTAGAAGCCGCCCGCGATCCAGGTCAGCGTCATCGAGTAGCGGCGCTTCTGCGCCGTGGCCACGCCGACCGACCCGCGCACCCACTCGTACCGGCCGGTCGGAATCACGACCCCTGGTGCGAGGTCGAACGGCCCCCGGGGACGGTCGCCTCCCGGGCCCACCAGGATGCGGACGCGATCGCCGCTCCGAAACAGCCAGTCGAGCGCGTGGATCTGGACGTCGTAGGTCTCCCAGTGGCCGGAGAGGTCGGTCCAGAGATACGGGTTGACCCCGTAGCTCATCTGCTGGATCGGGCCGCGCGCGAACCGCGGCCGATGCATGAACGACGGGTTCCAGATCTGGACCGCGCGCCGCGGGACGAAGCCGAGCGACGGATCGAAGTCGGGCCCGACGCGCTTGTACCAGACCCTCCAGTCCCATTCGTCGTTGGGATAGTCGACCTTGAGCGCGTAGGCCGCCGTGTCCCCGTGCAGGTCGTCGCGTCTGGTGGTCAGCCCCCACGCGCTGGCGGTGAGGTTCTTGTCGCCCAGAAACGTGGTGGTCTGGTACGTGAAATCGACTCCGGCCAGCCAGCTCCCGGATCGTCCCAGCGGATCCCCGGCCGTCACGAGCGCGCCGACGTACGACTCGCGCCAGATGTTGCGCCGGACGCGCGCCACCGCCATCGTCGTCCGCCGGTCGATGGTGCCCGGCCCGTCGTTGGCGCCGATCACGAGGCCGCCGAAGTTCGTGTCGCCGATGCGGCCGTCGATCTTCGCGCCCGCGACCAGCGGTACCTCGCGGCCGCCGACCAGGCCGATCCGGCGGCTGAAGTACGGGATCACGTCGCGATTGACCGTCGGCCCGAATTGAAACAGATCGGACCCCTCGAGGAAGAACGTCCGCTTCTCGGGGAAGAAGAGCGGAAAGCGCGTGAGATTGGTCTGCCGCGTGTCGACTTCGGTCTCGGCAAAGTCCGTGTTCAGCGTGAGCGACGCGGCGACGTTGGCGCCGATGCGCTGCGTGACGTCGAGGCTCGGGCGGAAGGTCCCGTCCAGCGCGGCGCCCGGCGCCGGGATCCCGCCGCCGCTCGTCACGCTCGGCCGCACGTCCAGGCCGCGGCCCAGCGCGAAGTCGGGCAGCTCGGTCAGCAGCCCGGCGCGGCTCGTCTGCCGCAGACGGAACTGCCGCGTCGCCGACGCCCATCGATCCGTCTCGAGCAGCCGCTGCACGCGGCGTTCGACGTTGAAGTGCCACTCGCGCAGTCCCGGCTTGAACGTCAGGGTCCGGATCGGGATCCGGATTTCCACGCTCCAGCCGTGCGAGCCCGTCGACGTCGCGGCCTCCCAGATGCCGTCCCACTCGACGCTCTCGCCGTCGCCGCCCGACGTGATCAGGCTGTCGTAGCGCGCGCCCCGCGGGTTGACGGCGAACACGTAGCCGGATCGGCCGTCGCGAAACGGTCCCACCACGACCCGCACGTGATCCTCGGCCTGGAGTGCGGCGTCGCGGGTGACCGTGAAGCTCACGATGCCGGCCGGCTGGTCGTCGCTGCAGACGATGCCGATCACGACGGCATCGCGCGCGGCGAGCACGCGGACTTCGGTGCGGAAGGTCGGCGGGGCCCCGTCGCCCGGCTCGGTCTGCGCGAAGGCATCGGCCAGAGGGGCCGCGGCCCAGGCCGGCTCGTTCAGGAGGCCGTCGACCGCGATCGTCTCGGCTCCGACGCCGACTCGAAGCGCCGGCGGCCCGGCGTCCTGCGCGGCCAGGCCATGAGGGACCAGGATGGCAACAACACCGACGGCAAGCGCGCGCCGCTGCCGTCGTGCGCTCCGGACCCCGGGTTCCGAAGGCCTGTCCACGTGCCAGCCTCGTGACAGTCTATGAGAGGTCGGATCGCCATGATGAGATAATCGGTGGCCATCCCATCGGCATCACCACGTAGCGCAGCGGACCGCCGCGCTCGCAGCCCGTGCACGCGAAGGGACCGTCGGGCGCGACCGGTCCCTCGCCACCGAGCGCGCGAGCGTCGAGCAGGGCGGCCATGCCGCCGGCCCGCTCCTGCGCGTAGCCCGCGACGACCAGCCGATCACTCCCCAGCCACCGCACGTACTCGATCCACCCGGCATGCACGAACGTCCCGTGCCGGCGCCCGTCATCGTCCAGGATCGTGACCAGGCTGGGCCACCAGGTGTGATGATGCGCGGCGACCACGACCCGGCGCCTCTCGTCGGCCGCGGTCGTGCGCAGGTCGGTGATGGCCCAGGGCGGCCCGTACGACGCCGATCCGAAACGAACCGTCTCGTCGAAGCCGAAAGCCAGCCGTACCGCGCCCCGTGGCGTGAAGGAGAACACCTGTCCGCCGAGCGTTGCCTCGTCATCGGGCCGCCCCCGCAACGTGACGGCCGCGAAGAGCAGCGGGGGGCGTCCGGGCGACACGTCGAAAACGTCCGGTCGGTGGCCGAAGGGGAACGCGCGCTCCCCGCGCGGGAACGGATGCTCCCAGATGCGGACACCGGCGTCGTCGAGTCCGACGATCGCGCCCGGCCTCACCTCGACCCGCGACGCCTGCGGTCCCGCAGCCATCGCGGCCCACCAGAGGATGCCGCCGCCGAAGAGGGCGAGGAGCGCCGCCGCCGCGCCGAAGCCATGCCGGAAATGGCGTGACGGCAGCGTGACTGCGGCCGCCGGCTCCGCCGGCCCCCGGCGCTCCTTCAGCCACGCGTCGATCTCCGACGTGTCGGCGAACACGGATCGGCCCGGCTCGCCGGAGACGCGACCGACGGGCAGCCCGAGCTGCCGCTCCCACCGCCGGACGCCCGCGACGATTCCCGGCCGCGGGCGGCTTGCCCAGCTCGTTGCGCATGTGTTCCCGGGTTTCAGCGACTTCGAGGGCACGCTCGAGGTCGAGGCGAGCGGTGGCTCGTTGAGCGCGGTCGGCCTCCGCTATCACGGTGCCGACCGAACCGTCTTCACCACCACCCCCGTGTTTGTGTTGCCGTAGACGCGCTGCCCAGGGGCGAACCCTGTGCTGTCGTAGCGCGCGCCGCGCGGGTTGACCGCGAATTCGCAACCCGAACGGCCAAGTCAGCGCGGGCCGAGGTCGCGATGATTGAGGTGTGAGCCGGCGCTCAGCGGTCCGACGTTCGCCGCCGCCCGCGGGGCCCCAGCTCGGCGAAGCCGCCGTCGTTGCACGTCAGGTTCGGCGCGCCGCCGGGCAATCCCTGCCGCTCGATCCAGCCGCAGCAGTACCCGGGCGTGCGCTCCGAGCAGGCGGCCGGCGGCAGGTAGAGGCCCTTCAGCTTCTTGCGGTACTCGGGATAGAGCGTCTCCGCGTACCCCATCGCCGCCTCCTTGGGCACGTTGAACGTCCGCACCATGTAGTCCTCCTCGGGGTTGCGTCCCGGGAAGTAGTGCGGCACCTCGCCCGTGTCCTCGAGCGTGGGGATCTCGTTGGCCGTGTTGCACGCCTGCCGCGTGCCGTCGGTCCCCCGGGGATTGAGCTGGTAAATGCGGCTGACGACGTGCGGCTCGGTCAGGTAATAGGGGTCTTCCTGGACCGTGGTGATCGTGAGCAGCTCGCCGCGGCGCGTCAGGTGCATCGTGATGGTGGTGAAATCGCTGGCCGGGATGCCGACGCCGCGCCGGATCCAGGCGGTCTTGAGGTGCGTGAGCCGCGCCGTCAGCGTGTCGCCCTCCCAGACGCCCGTGGCAAACCCGCCCTCGGTGTGCTGCGCGTTCACCGACGGACGCGGGCGGCCGTCCATCCAGATGCGGATGTCGCCGCGGAGGTAATCGCCGCCGATGACCCACGCGAGGACGCGGCCGTCGGGATCGAACTCCTTCCAGACGCGCATGGCCACCGGCCGGTACTGGAAGACGCCCGCCGACTGCGCGAGGCACTGCCGCTCGTAGAGCGACGGGAGGTTCGACGTATAGAGCAGCGCCTTCGCGCGTCCCTCGTCGGTGAGCGGCATGCCGGTGAAGTCGCCGAGGAACGAGCCCGGCCCGCGCTCGATGTAGTCCTCGTGCATGACCGGCATGTAGGTGCCCGTCAGCTCGGTCTGCGCCGCCGCCGGCACGGCCGCGAGAAGCAGCCCGAAGCCCGACGCCCACAGCCCGAAGCCTAGAACCGCGCGTCGCATGGCGTTGGATCCCATTTGTTGCCGTCCTGCTCTGCGGTGAAGTGCAGCGCCGTGATCCAGGGCGACTGCAGGTACACGGGGTCGTCCACGATGTTCGTGATGACGAGATAGCGCGAGCCGTTCGGCTGCGCGTGCACGTCCCACTGCTCGGTGACGACGGTACTGGCGCTGTACGGCACGCCGTTCTTCCGGAGGTAGCCGGGCCGCAGGTTGGTCGTCACCGTCCTCAGGTACCCGAACCGGCGTCCGCCGCGCCCGCCGCCGGTCACGACCCACTCCGCCCGCGACACGCCCTGCCACGTGCGCGGGCCGGCGGGCGTCGATGCGGCGCCGAAGCGGAACAGCCGCGTCTGCATGCCGTAGTCGGTCTCGAGCTTCAGCGTGCTGTCGTCGAGCCAGGTGATGCGCAGGCGGGTCGGCCCGCGCATGACGCCCGGCGCGCCGTACGCCTTGCACTGCTCGCCGGCCGCTTCGTCCTTGGCCGGGTCCCACGCCTCGGCCAGCTCCTGCGCCTTGAGATTGAGCGGGATGCTCGGGAAGTCGCCTTTCGACGGCGTGATCATGCGCCAGCGCCAGTCCTCGGAGATGACGGCCACCCACTGGCCCGCGAGATCGACCGGCGCCGCCTGACGCGGCGTGGCCGGCGGCGCGGCGCCGCCGCGGCCCTGCGTCTGTGCAACGGCTGACGACGGGAGGGCGAGCGCGGCAGCAACGATCAGCCACGTACATCGGTTTCGTCTCATCTGGTTCCCGCGCCCTTCACGCCGTTGTAGACCGCTTCGACGAACCTGTCGGTCGTCCACGGCCCCGTCTCGCGCCCCCAGCGCGCCCGGTAGCCCGCCGTGGGATTCGCCTTCCTGACCTCGTCGAGCGACATCCCCTTCTTCACCAGGTCGGCGACGATGTTGCGGACGACGGTGAGCATGTCGCGGTACTCGACGAGCTCCGCGTAGTCGGCGACGCGTCCGTGCCCCGGCACGAGCAGTGTGCGCCCGGGCTTGAGCACGTGCGGCATCGCCGGGACGGTCAGGTCGAGCAGGCGGTTGAGCGCGTCGAGCTCGCCCTGGATCGAGCCGCCCCGCGCGGCGTCGATCACCGGGAAGTGGCGCAGGTCGAGGATGTCTCCCGTGACGATGACGTCGGCGCGGCGGAAGTGGACGAGCACGTCGCCGTCGGAGTGCGCCCCGAGCTGCCGGATGATCTGCACCGCGTCGTCGTTGACGTAGAGCGAGCGGAAGCGCGACGTGAACGTCTCGGTGGGCCAGAGATCGGAGTCGGCCGGCTGAGCGCCGCCGCCCGGCGCGCTCAGGCGCAGCAGCACGTTCTCGTGCGCGACAATCGCGGCGCGGTCTTCCTCGGTGAAGTTGTCCTCCATGATCGAGCGCCCGGCGCGCGCGAGCGCGGCGTTGCCGCCGACGTGGTCGGCATCGGCGCTCGTGTTGACGATGTAGCGGATCGGCCGCGCGCTCAGCCGCCTGACCGTCTCGACGACCTTGTCGGCCATCGCCGCCGTGCCGCTGTCGACGACCACGATGCCGTCGTCGCCGACGTGGGCCGTGATGTTGGCCCCCGCGCCGAAGATCACGAAGACGTTCGGCCGGATCTGGATCGTTTCGAAAGAGCCCCGATCGTAGGGGCGGTCCTGTGCGAGGACGGTCCGGCTGAAGCCGGACGCCACGTGCGCGATCGTGCCGGATGCCACGAACACGAGGGAGCCGCCGAGCGCGGCGGCGAGCAGAAGAAACCGGTGGCGCATCATCGCGAGGATATATCAGGTCCGTCGAACTATGGTACACTCGCTCGCCGGGGGTGTGTGATGCGGGCTCGATGGTTCGGGGCGTTGCTGCCGCTCCTGTGCACGATCGCCGTCTCGGCGCAGCAGGCCGCGCGGCCCCCCGAACCGGCGCGGCTGCGCCTCACGAGCGGCGCGTTCGCCGACGGCGGGCCCCTGCCCGCCAAGTTCAGCTGCTACGCCCAGGGCAATCGGTGGGCCTCGCCGCCGCTCCAGTGGGCCCACGCGCCCAAGGAGACGGTGAGCTTCGTGCTCGCCGCCTACGGCCCGGACAACCATCCGAAGGGCGGCATCGCGACGGAGTTCTTCTGGGTGCGCTGGAACATTCCGCCGTCGACCACCGAGGTGCCCGAAGGCGTGCCGCTCGGCGCCGAGCTGGCCGATGGCAGCCGGCAGGTCGTCGGCGGCCGCGGCATCGTCGGCTACCGGCCGCCCTGCGCGCCGCCCGGCGCCGGGCCGCTGCACTATCAGTTCAAGCTGTTCGCGCTCGACACGATGCTCGCGCTGCCCTCGAGCGCCACGCGCGAGGCGGTCGAGAAGGCGATGGACGGCCACATCATCGGCACGAGCACGTACTACGGCTGGATCGAGCGCAGGCCCGAGGAGGGGTGGGCGCAATTCTAGGGATCGGGGATCGGGGATCAGGGGCACGTTATGAAGTCATATCTCGGTGCGGCGCTGGGGATCGCGCTGCTGGCAGCGGCCACGGCGTCCGCGCATCATTCGTTCGCGGCCACATATCTCGAAGATCAATCGGTCACGATTGAAGGGCAGATCGTGCAGTTCCTGCTGCGCAACCCGCACTCGTTCGTGCACGTCATGGTGAAGGCGCCCGACGGCACCGATCAGCGGTACGTGGTCGAGTGGGCCTCGCCGGCGCAGCTCGCGGGCCGCGTGACCCGCGACACGCTCAAGCCGGGCGACCACGTCGTCATCACGGGCAATCCCGGCCGGAACGCGGGCGACCACCGCGTCCGCCTGCTCACCTTCCGCCGGCCGAGCGACGGCTGGACCTGGGGCCTGTTGCCCGACGAGAAGTTCGACAGATAGACAACGAGACAACAGCTAGAGGAGACATGGCATGAGTCGAGGGCTACGTGCGTTCCTTGGCGGCATGGTGATCCTTCTCCTGGGTGCCACGGATCTCCGGGCCCAGGCCACGGCGCAGATCAACGGCACCGTGAGCGATTCGAGCGGCGGCGTCCTGCCAGGCGCCACCGTGGTCGCCATCCAGACCGAGACCGGCGTCCGGCGTGAAGCGGTCACCGAGGCCGACGGCTCCTACACCCTGTTGAACCTGCCGCTGGGGCCCTACCGCCTCGAGGTGTCGCTCTCCGGCTTCCGCACCTACCAGCAGGCCGGCATCGTGCTGCAGGTCAACAGCAACCCGGTCATTCCGGTCACGCTGCAGCTCGGCGACCTGCAGGAAACCGTGTCGGTCGAGGCGTCGGCGCCGCTCGTCGAGACGCGCAACCCGGCGATCGGCTCCGTCGTCGACAACGAGCAGGTGGAAGCGCTGCCGCTCGAAGGGCGGAATCCGGTCATGTTGATCACGATTGCCGGAGCCGCCGCGGACACGGGCGAGCCGACGAGCCGCAGCATGACGACCAGCCGCGGTATTGCCATTACCGGCGGACAGCCGTTCGCGGTGTCGTACCTGCTCGACGGCGCGATGCACAACAACGTGCTCGACGGCCTGAACCTCCCGCTGCCGTTCCCCGATGCGCTGCAGGAGTTCAGCGTCGAGACGAGCTCGCAGAACGCGCAGAACGGCCGTCAGGGCAGCGGCACCGTCAATGTCGTGACCAAATCCGGTACGAATCTGCTCCACGGCGACTTGTTCGAGTTCGCCCGCCACCATCGGTTCAACGCCACCGCGCCGTTCGCGGCGATCAACCCGGCCACCGGCGAGCGCCGCAGCGACGGCCTCGTCCGCAACCAGTTCGGCGGCACGCTGGGTGGCCCGATCCTGACCGACCGGCTGCATTTCTTCGGCGCCTATCAGGGGACGCGCGCCACGCAGACGCCTGCGGACATCGTCACCTTCATCCCGACCGCCGCGATGCTGGCGGGCGACTTCACGCAGGTGGCCTCGGCCGCGTGCGTGGCCCGTGGACAGGTCAACCTGCCGGCGCCGTTCGTGGGCAACCGGGTCGACCCCGCGCTGCTCAGCCCGGCGGCGGTCAACATCGCGCGGCGGCTGCCGACGACGAGCGATCCCTGTGGGCGGATCACCTACTCGCGGCAGACCAAGCCGCGGGAGACGCAGACGATCGGCCGGGTCGACTGGCAGATCACGGAGAACCAGTCGCTCTTCAGCCGCTTCATGCTGTCGACGACATTCTGGGATCCGGCGTTCAAGAACAACCCTGACAACATCCTGGTTGCGGGCACCTCGGGCGGCGGCGGGCGCGACAGCGACTCGCAGTCGCTGGCCGCCGGCCACACGCAGGTGCTGAGCAGCACGATGGTCAACAACGTGCGGTTCACGGCCAATCGCACGAACGTGCACCGGACGCACGCCGATATGTTCGGCCCCCAGGACGTCGGCGTGAACGTCTACACCCCCATCCCGAACTACATGATCATCAGCATCACGGGTGCGTTCGGGATCAACTTTGGAACGGAAACCGACTCGTGGTACCGGCCGAACACGTACGCCTTCTCCGACGACCTGACGATCGTTCGCGGCAGCCATCAGTTCGGGTTCGGGGCGTCGGTCGCCCTCCACGACTGGAAGACGAATTCGAACGTCCGGTCGCCCGGGGCGTTCAGCTTCAACGGCGGCGCCACGGGGCTTCCGCTCGCTGACTTCATGATCGGCCGGGTCTTCGAGTTCCGCCAGTCGACGCCGTTCACGCTGGACATCAGGCAGAAGTACTTCGGCCTCTACGGCCAGGACACGTGGCGATTGTCGCCCAACGTCACGATGAACTACGGCGTGCGGTGGGAGCCATGGTTCCCCCAGCAGCACCAGCAGAACCAGATCTACAACTTCGACGCGGATCGGTTCCGGGCGGGGGAGCGGAGCCAGGCGTTTCCGCAGGCGCCCCCGGGCTTCACCTATCCCGGCGACCCGGGATTCCCCGGCCAGGCCGGCATGGAGCGCGTGTGGTTCAACGTGCAGCCGCGCGTCGGCGTGTCGTGGGACCCGCGAGGCGACGGCCGCACGGCGGTGCGGGCCGGCTACGGCATGAACAGCAACTTCATCTCGGGCGAGTTCTACTTCGATGCGGCCCAGGCCCCGCCGTTCGGGCTGGAGCAGCGCCTCACCGGGAACGTCCTCTTCGACGATCCGTGGCGCAGCGCCGGCCGGGTCAACCCCTATCCGCTCGCGTCCCGGGCGAACCTGCAGTTCCCGCCGTACGCCCTGCTCATTCAGGTGCCGCGCGATCTCGAGACGACGCGCGTCCACAGCTGGAACATCGGCGTACAGCACCAGATTGGCGATGACATCGGCGTGTCCGCGAGCTATCTCGGCAACTACCTGACCAACGTCTGGGGCGATGTCACGGGGAACCCTGGAACGATTCCGGCCGCGAACCCGACCGGACCGTGCACCCTGCGCAATCCGGCGTCGCCGACCGGAACCACGACCTATCCGAACTGTTCGGCGGCCCCGCTGGACGTGCGCAGAGAGATCACCCAGACGAATCCGGCCATCGGGCAGTTCATCGGCTATCTCGACTGGGTCACCGATGCCGGCTGGCAGCGCTATCACGGCCTGCTCCTGTCGTTCCAGCGGCGCACGGTGAACGGGATCAGCGCCAACGCCAACTACACCTGGTCGACCTGCAGGGGGCTGGTCAACCAGGGCGGCACGCCGCTGAACGTCGGAACCGGCTACACGCGCTCGGTGTCGCTCATCAATCCGCCAGCGAACATCGAGGAGCTGTTCGAGGCTGACGAAGGTCCCTGCGTCAGTTCGCCAACGCACATCTTCAACCTGACCGCGAGCGTGGAAACGCCGCAGTTTGCCGGCACCGCGGCGCGGCTCGTCGCGTCAGGATGGCGGCTGTCGGGAATCTTCCGGGCCTCGTCCGGCCGGGCGCTGAACATTACGACCGGCATCCTGTCCTTCAACGGCGTCCAGGCCACGAACGCGCGGCCGAACCAGTTGCTGGACGATCCGTACGGCGACAGAACCACGAGGAACTGGTTCAATCCGCAGGCATTCGCGCAGCCGGCCGCAGGCACCTACGGCAACGCGCGGCGCAACGGCTACCAGGCGCCTGGCACGCGGGTGGTCGACCTATCCCTCGTGCGGGCGTTCCGTTTCCGCGACACGCACCGGATCGAAGCGCGCGTCGAGGCGTTCAACGCGTTGAACTGGACGCGGCTCGGCCTTGGCACGAACTTGGGCGACCCGATCACGGCGTTGAGCAGCGCGACGTTCGGCCAGATCCTGTCGTCGGGCGATCCGCGCATCATGCAGTTCGCGCTGAAGTACTCGTTCTGAGGCCAGCCGGTAACCGTCAGGTGGTAGCCGGTAGCTGGTAGGGGGTAGCGTTCCAGGTTCCTGGTTCCTGGGTCCTAGTTCCTGGGTCTTGCTACCGGCTACCGGCGACTGCCGACCGGCTAGCGGCTACCGGCTATCAAGGAGTCCCGTCATGCAGCGCGCCTGCCGACGTTTCTTCCTCTGTGCGTTCGTCGTGCTGGTGGCCGCGGTGCCCGCCTGGGCGCAGGCGACCGCGCAGCTCAGCGGGACGGTCCGCGACGACAGCGGCGGCGTGCTGCCCGGCGTCACGGTGACCGTCACGCAGACGGACACGGGCTTCACGCGCACGGTCGTCACCAGCGAGGCCGGCGCGTACGTCCTGTCGAATCTCCCGCTGGGACCCTACCGGCTGGACATCTCGCTCCAGGGCTTTCGCACCCATGTGCAGACCGGCATCGTGCTGCAGGTCGGGAGCGCGCCGGTCGTCAACGCCGTGCTCGGCGTCGGCGAGCTGGCGGAGACGGTGACGGTCGAGGCCGCCACGCCGCTCGTCGACGTGCAGAGCGCCGGCATCTCCGAGGTGGTGGAGAACGAGCGGATCGTCGAGCTGCCCCTCCAGGGCCGCCGGGTCACCGACCTCATCGTCCTGGCCGGCGCGGCGGTCAACACCGGCGACGTGAGCGGGCAGCGGAACCGCGCCGACGCGGTCGCCATCTCGGTGGCGGGCGGGCTGCGGACCGGCGTGGCTTACGTGCTCGACGGTGCCATGCACAACGACCCGTACGACAACACGAACATGCCGTTCCCGTTTCCGGACGCGCTGCAGGAGTTCAGCGTCGCAACCGGAGGGCTTGCGGCGCAGAACGGGATGCATTCGGGCGCCTCGGTGAACGCCGTGACGCGCTCCGGCACCAACGCCCTGCACGGCAACGCGTTCGAGTTCCTCCGGCACCATCGCTTCAACGCGACCGAAGCGTTCGCGCCGCGCGGCCGCGACGGCCGCACGGTGAGCGACGGCCTGGTGCGGAACCAGTTCGGCGCGACGCTCGGCGGGCCCCTGGTGCGCGACAAGCTGTTCTTCTTCGGCGCCTATCAGGGAACCGTCGTCCGGCAGACGCCGGCGTCGTTTGTCGCCTTCGTGCCGACGCCGGCGATGCTCGCCGGCGACTTCACGGCGGTCGCCTCGCCCGCGTGCAACGCCGGGCGGCAGGTCAGCCTGCGGGCGCCGTTCGTGGGCAACCGGATCGACCCGTCGCGCTTCAGCCAGGCGGCCCTCCGCATCGCCGACCGTCTGCCGGCTTCCGACGATCCCTGCGGCGAGATCCGCTACAGCGTGCCGCTCGACAACAACGACGCGCAGACCGTGGGGCGCGTCGATCATCAGTGGAGCGCCAACCACTCGCTGTTCGCGCGCTACATCGACACCTTCGAGCGGCGGCTCCCGACGCTGTCGCGCACGGGCAACATCCTGACCGTCAGGCGGGAGTTCGGCGCCAACAAGCGCGCGCGGGCGCAGTCGATCGCCTTCGGCGACACCGTCGTCATCGGCGCCAACACGGTCAACGCCTTCCGCGTCACCTGGAACCGCACGTCGAACCGGCTCAACGATCCCCCCGACCGGTTCTTCGACGCGCCCGAGCTCGGGATCAGGCTGCACACCTACGTGCCGGGCGTCATCGGCCTGAACGTCACGAACGGCTTCACCGTGTCCGGCGGCAACTCGGTGAAAGTGCGGATCCTGAGCGAGTCGTACCAGGTGGCCGACGATCTGTCGGTCGTGCGGGGCCGCCATCAGCTGTCGTTCGGCGGGAATCTCTCCTACTGGACGCTCGACAGCGAAGACAACGCGCGGGCGGCGGGCGACTTCAACTTCAACGGCCAGGCGACCGGGATGGGGCTCGCCGACTTTTTGACGGGGCAGACCTCGCTCGTCCGTCACGGGGCGCCCGGCGTCCTGCTGATGAACCAGTGGTACCTCGGGCTGTACGCGCAGGACACCTGGCGGACGACCGATCGCGTGACGCTCAACGCCGGCCTGCGGTGGGAGCCGTTCTTCGGCCAGAACATCGAGAACGGCGCCATCGCGAACTTCGTGCCCGGACACTTCCGGCAGGGCGTCCGCAGCCAGCGGTTCGAGAACGCGCCGTTCGGCCTCATCTACCCCGGCGACCCCGGCTTCCCGAGCGGCATGTCCGGGATGCACACGCAGTGGGGCAACCTGTCGCCGCGCGCCGGCGTGGCGTGGGACGTGGCCGGCGACGGCCGCATGGCCGTGCGCTCGTCGTACGGGATGAACTACGACTTCCCGAGCGCCGTCTTCCTGTACATCGCGGCCTCGGCCTCGCCCTTCGCCAACCGCGTCGAGCTGAGCGCGGTGCCGTTCGAGGATCCGTACCGCAACGTGCCGGGCGGCGACACGCACCCGCTCACGCCGCATCCGCCAGTCGATGCGCAGTTCCCCGGGTTCGGCGCCTTCGGCGTGATGGACCCCGGCATCAACTCGACGCGCGTGCAGTCGTGGAACGTCACCCTCGAGCGGCAGCTCGGCCAGGCGTGGCAGGTGTCGGCCAGCTATCTCGGCAACTACGCCGACCGGCTGTGGGGACAGGTGCACATGAACCCCGGGACGTTCATGGGCCTCGGGCCGTGCACCATCCACGGGCAGTCCTTCCCGACGTGCACGGTCCAGGGGAACGTCGATCGCCGGCGGACCCTCTATCTCGAGAACCCCCAGGCCGGGCAGTGGCTCGGGCCGGTGGTGCGCTACGCCGACGTCGGCGAGCAGAGCTACCGCGGCCTGAAGCTCTCGTTCCGGCGGCGGGCGGACACGGGGCTGAGCCTCGCCGGCAACTACACGATCTCGCGCTGCGAGACCGACACGGAGGTCACGGGCAGTTTCGGGCAGTTCGCCAACGGGTACCTGCGGCCCGACGATCCCTCGTTCGACCGCGGCAATTGCCCGCAGAACCGGACGCACCTCGCCAACCTCACCCTCAGCGCCCAGACGCCGTCGTTCGCGCGCGCGCTGGTGCGCGCGCTCGCGTCGGACTGGCGCGTGTCGGGGATCGTCAACGCGCGCTCGGGGGGCTGGCTGACGGTGACCACCGGCCGCGACATCGCAGGCACCGGCATCGCCAACCAGCGCGTCAACCAGACGCGCGACACGCCCTACGGCGACCGGACGCTCACCAGCTATCTCGACCCCGCGGCGTTCGCCTACCCGGCGGCGGGGACGCTCGGCAGCCACCCGAACTTCAGCATCGAGGGGCCGGGCTTCTGGACCGTCGACGTCGCGCTGTCGCGGCTCGTGTCCGCCGGCACCCAGCGGACGCTCGAGCTGCGCGTCGAGGTGTTCAACCTGTTCAACAACTTCAACTGGGGCAATCCCAACACGAATCTCGACGCCGGCACCTTCGGGCGAATCACCACGCAGACCGGCGACCCGCGGATCGTGCAGTTCGGCCTGAAGTACGGGTTCTGACGTGCGACCGGGGAGCGCCGTTCGGGGAGCGCCGTTCGTTGACACCTCGGCGCGCTCTCGCTAGAGTTCGCGGCGGAAGGCGCCACCAGATGCCAGGCCGGCTCGCCCGTCTCCTCGTCGTGTTCGTCGCCGCCGGGCTCGCGGCGGCGGCGCTGGCCGGTCAGACGCGTTCGACGCCTGCATACACGCCCCCGCGCACCGCCGACGGCCAGCCCGACCTCCAGGGCATCTGGCGCGTGTGGGGCCTCGCGCAGCACGACCTCGAGCCGCACGCCGCGTCGTACGGCGTGCCGGCCGGCCTCGGCGTCGTCGTCGATCCGGCCGACGGCCTCATCCCCTACAAGCCGTGGGCGCGCGCGCGCAGGACCGAGCACCACGCGAAGAGCCGGATCCGGTTTCCGTACGATCCGCTGCAGAACCCCGATCCGCTCGCCAAGTGCTACATCCCGGGCGTGCCGCGGATCACCTATCTCGGCTGGCCCTTCGAGATCGTGCAGTCGAAGGCGTTCGTCGCGTTCGTCTACGAGTGGATGCACATCCGGCGGATGGTGCCGCTCACGAACCGGCCCGTGCCGCAGGGCATCCCGCGCTGGGGCGGGGTGTCGCGCGGGCGATGGGAGGGGAACACGCTGGTCGTGCGGGTCACCGAGCTGAGCGACTGGACGTGGCTCGACGCCGCCGGCAACTTCCACAGCCAGGCTGCGGTGGTGGAGGAGCGCTACACGCCGTCGGGTCCCGAGACGCTCGACTACGACGTCACCATCACCGATCCCGACGTGTTCACGCGGCCGTGGCGGATCAGGATGCCGATCCACCGGCAGCGCGACGCGCGGCTGCTCGAGTACGAGTGCCACGCGCTGCTCGAGGACGCGGGCGTCCCGCTCACGTGGGAGCGCGACTGGGACGCGCCGCTCGTCATTCCAAAGGAGTAGCCGTGGCGGAGCGCACAACCCGACTGGCGGCGTCCGCGGCGGCGCTCGCGATCCTCTGGCTGGCGTCGCCGGCGGCGCGGCAGGAGTCGCAGTTCCAGGCGGGGCGGAGCCTTGCGGTGGAGGCGGCGGCCGCGCGCACGCTCGCCGAGGCGCGCACGCCGATTCCTCGCCTGCCGAACGGCCGACCGAACTTCAGCGGGAGCTGGCGCCTGTCGGGCGGCGCGGCGACCTACAGCTGGGAAGAGCATCTCGGCGGGTTCGGCATCGCGAGCGAAGGGCCGACGCTCGTCGTCGATCCGCCCGACGGCGTGCTGCCCTACCAGCCCTGGGCCCTCGCCGAGCGCGAGCGCCGGCGGCGCCCCGAGGCGGCGTACGAGGAAAACGTCGCCAAGTGCATCCTTCCCGGCATGCCGCGGATGATGGTCTACAACTTCTTCATCGCGCAGGCGGCCGACAAGGTCACGATCTTCCACGGCACGCATCCGGCCACGCGCATCGTCCGGTTCGACAACCGGCGTCCGCTGCCCGACTCGATCCGCCTCTGGATGGGCGACCCGCGCGGCCGCTGGGACGGCGACACCCTCGTCGTCGAGACGACCAATCTCAACGGCAGGGGGTGGGGCAACCTGGGCGGCGACGTCATCAGCGACGCCGCCCGCATCGTGGAGCGCTTCCGCATGATCAACGCGGGCACGATGTGGTGGGAGGCGACGATGACCGATCCCAAGGTCTTCACCCGCCCGTGGACGATGCGCTTTCCCGCGCCGCACGTGAAGATCGGCGACGGCCCCGAAGACGTCGACCTCGACTTCGAGGACTCGTGCCACGAGGGGAACGTCGATCTCGAGCATCTGAAGAATCTGTACGACCAGGCGCGGAAAAAGTAGGCAGTAGGCAGTAGGCAGTGGAGCGGCACCCATGAAGATTCCGCCGATCGTCGCCGTTGTCGCCGCGGGCGTGCTGTCGAGCGCGGCGGCGATCGAGGCGCATCACTCGTTCGCCGCGCAGTACGACGCCAACAAGCCGATCACGCTCCGCGGCACGATCAGCCGCATGCTCTGGTCGAACCCGCACGGCCACCTCTATATCGAGGTCAAGATGCCCGACGGCAAGGTCGTGACGTGGGAGCTCGAGACGGCCGCACCGGCCGGCCTGTACCGGCGCGGGTGGCGCCGCGAGGATCTGCCGATCGGGGCGGAGGTCGTCGTCCGCGGCTATCTCGCGCGCGACGGCACGGCCACGGCGAACGCCACCACCGTGACGCTCGTGGCGACGGGCAAGGAGCTGTTCGCCGGCTCCGCCGGCACCGGGGCGCCGGAGGAGCCGCCGGGAGACGTGCGATAGTGCCGAGGGTGCGGGGGTGCGGGGGTGCGTCCGTGGGTGCGGGGATGCGACGGTGCATCGCACGTCCGCTCGCATGCTCGCTCGTCGTCGCGGTCTCGGCCGGATCTGCCGCGCAGAGTCCGTCCGATTTCTCCGGGCACTGGAAGATCAATCAGGCGAAGAGCAGCGCGGGCGCGACCGGCAATAACGCCAAAGTGAGCTTTCCGAGCGAGCTGGTCGTCGCCCACCACGGGAGCGACCTGCGCGTCGAGATCCGGTATCCCCGCACCGATCCAATCGTGGCGACCTACCCGCTCGGCGGCGGCGACGTGGCCGTTCCCGTCCCCGGGGTGACCGAGACGGCCAGGGCCGTGTGGGACGGCGGACGGCTGGTCATCACGGCGCGCCGCGTCGTCTCCACGCCCTTCGGCGACTTCGTCACCGACACCAGGGAGGTGTGGAGCCGGGCGGGCGGCGTGTTGACGATTCAGAAGACGCAGACGTCCGAGGGGTTGTCGGAAACCGAGACGGGGGTGTTCGAGGGTGGCTCGTAAGCCGCGCGCGGTCGGCTCCGGCGGAGGCATCATGCGACTCTGGCCACTCGGCGTCGCGTCGATCGTCGCGGGCGGAGCGCTGTCGATCGCGGCGCAATCGGCGCCACCGGGGCTGCAGGCCCTGGTCGGCACCTGGCGGCTCGTCGCGCTCGAACGCGGGGCCGCGGTGCAGGCGCTCGCGCCGGTTCCGAATCCCGCCGGGCTGCTGATCCAGGATGGCGCCGGGCACGCGATCGAGATCGTCACGCAGACCGGACGGCCGGCGTCGCTCAATCCGGCCGAGCAGCTGGCGACCTACCAGGCGTCCTGGGGCACGGTCGCGGTGGATGGCGGTGGCGCGACGGCCACGTTCCGGATCGCCGGCGATCTGAATCCCGGCCGCAAGGATCAGCGCGTGGTCCGCACCGTCGAGCGCCGAGGGTCCGAGCTCGTCGTGACCGATGCGGGCGGGGAGGGCCGGGCCGCGGCCCGCGCCACGTGGCTGCGGATTCCGGATCTCGAGGCGCTGCCCGACTATCAGGTGGGCGTCGTCGGGTTCTGGCAGTGGGAGCGCGCCGGGCTGTTCAACGCGGGCGGCGCCAACGTGCGCGAAGCCTCGCGCGACCCGAGCGTCATCGTCTACACGCCGACCGGTCACATGGCCGTGCTCTACCTGCCGCCGCCGGGACGGAAGGCCTTTGCCGGCCTCGTCCCGACCGTGGAGGAGGCGCGGGCGGCGCTCATGGGCTCGGTGTCGTACTTCGGCACCTACATCGTGCAGCCGAAGAGCCGGGCGGTGTTCCACTACCAGCTCGGGGCGGTCAACCCGACGGCCGTCGGTGGATCGTTCATGCGCAACTTCGAGATGGAAGGGCCGCGAGTCACGCTGCTGTTTCCGCCGACGACGCTGAATGGGGAGCAGGTCCGGAATACGCTGACCCTCAAGCGGCTGAGCGGTCTTGGGGAGATGCGGGAATAAGCGTTCGGATCGTTCGGGAGGTTCGGGTCGTTCGGGTCGTTCGGGTTCGGGTCGTTCGAGGAGTGGAGGAGCCAGATCATGCGTACGTCAACTGTCATTCGGCTGACCGCGTTCACCGTTCTCGCCGCCGCGTTCGCGGCCGGGGGGCTGCTGGCGCAGACGCGCGAGAAGGGGCCCTTCTGGCCCTCGCCCCACGGTCCGAAGGACCAGGCGGGCAACACGAACTACGTCACGCCCGAGAAGATCCTGAGGGCGCTGCGAATCCCGAAGACGGGGCAGACCTACGAGCTCGGCCACATCTACGAGCCGACGATGCCGCAGTACGGCAACCGCCCCTTCTATCTGATCACGCACCTAGCCCCAACGCCGCAGAAGGACGGGCAGGGGTTCGCGCAGCAGGAATACTTCACCGGCTACATCGGGCAGATGGGCACGCAGTATGACGGGTTCGGCCACCAGGGGCGCGTCATGCGGATGGCCGACGGGACGCTGACGAACGTGTACTACAACGGCTTCACGCAGCAGGATCTGACCGGCCGCAACCGCGGGCAGGGCGGGCTCGAGGCGCTCGGCGTCGAGCACATCAAGCCGATCGTCACGCGCGGCATTCTCGTCGACGTCGCCGGCTACAAGGGGGTGGCGACGCTCGACAGCCGCTACGAGGTGACGCTGGCGGACGTGCGCGGCGCGCTGGCCAAGCAGGGGATCCGCGAGGAGAGCATCGAGGCCGGCGACGCGATCCTCTTCAACTACGGCTGGGCGGTGAACTGGGGGAACCCGGCCAAGTACAACGACTCCCGGTTCTTCGTCGGCGAGAACCAGGGGTCGCCGGGCATCGGCGTCGAGGTGGCGCGCTGGGTCGCCGAGAAGAAGGCGTCGATGGTGGGGGCCGACAGCTGCTGCGTCACGATCCAGCCGCCCACGCGGCCCGAGCTGGGGAACGTCCACCACGAGCTGCTCTTCGCCGGGGTCGGCATGCTGGAGAACATGGATCTGCGCGAGCTGGCGCGCGATCGGGTATACGAGTTCCTCTACCTGAACCTGGTCGAGCGGATCAAGGGCGCTACCGGTTCGCCGGTGCGGCCGATCGCGATCCGATAGGAGCGGGACGTGGCGTGCTCGCGTCGGCGATTCCTCGAAACCGTCGGAGGCGCGGCCGCCACGGCGGCGCTCGCGCCGATCTCCCACGCCCAGGCACCGGCGCGCGGGCTCCTCATCGTCGACGCCCAGGTCCACCTCTGGAAGGGGCACACCCCGCCCGCCGGGAATCATCGTCAGGTCGCCGACTTCACGCCGGAGCAGGCGCTGACGGAAATGGATGCGGCGGGCGTCCACGCGGCAGTCATTCACCCCCCAGGGTGGGATCCCACCTCCAACGCGCTGGCGATCGAGGCCGCGCGGGCCTATCCGAACCGGTTCGCCATCCTGGGCAACTTTCCGCTCGATCGGCCCGAGAGCCGCACGGGCATCGACCGCATGAAGGGCCAGCCGGGGATGCTCGGGCTGCGGTTCGTGCTCAATCAACCGCATCAGCAGGCATGGCTGGCCGACGGCACGCTCGACTGGCTGTGGCCGGCGGCCGAACGCGCCGGCATGCCGATCGCGCTGCTCGGCCCCGGCCTGCTGCCGGCGATCGCGCGTATCGCGCCGCGCCACCCGGGGCTCAGGCTGGTCATCGACCACTTCGCCACCCCGGACAGGAACTGGTCGAATCTGCCCGAGCTCGTCGCCACCGCGAAGTTCCCCAACGTGGCGCTGAAGGCCACGGGCGCGCCGAGCTATTCGAACGAGCCGTACCCGCACCGCGACATCCACGGACACATCCGCCGGCTCTACGACGCCTTCGGCCCCGAGCGCATGTTCTGGGGCACCGACATCACGCGCCTGCGCGACACGTGGCGGCAGTGCGTGACGCTGTTCACTGAGGAACTGTCCTGGCTGTCGGTGAAGGACGAGGAGCTCATCATGGGCGGGGCGCTCTGCAGATGGCTCGGCTGGAACCTCTCGGCCGCTTGACAGCCGGAGGTCGTGGCGGTATGTCTTTGCCTCGATGATGCGCAGGGCGATCGTTCTGGCGAGCGGCGTTGCGGCGATCGTGGCCGCCCTGGCCGCGGCGCCGGGCGCCGCACAGGGACCGTCGATCCCGCGCCTCGCGGGCCGGCCGAACCTCAGCGGGATCTGGCAGGCGATGAACGAGGCGAACTGGGACATCCAGGCGCACGAGGCCCGTCCCGGCCCCCCGCAGTTCGGCGCGCTGTTTGCGGAGCCGGCGGGGATCGGCGTCGTGGAGGGGAATGAGATCCCCTATCAGCCGTGGGCGCTGGAGCAGAAGAAGAAGAACTTCGCCAACCGGTGGACCGAGGACCCGGAGGCGAAGTGCTTCATGCCGGGCGTCCCGCGCGCCACCTACATGCCCTTCCCGTTCCAGATCGTCCAGGGCACCGACAAGATCATCATCGCGTATCCGTTCGCCAGCGCCAGCCGGTTGATTCACATGGCAGACGTCGGCGAGAGCCCGAGCGACACGTGGATGGGCTGGTCGCAGGGCCGATGGGACGGCGACACGCTCGTCGTCGACGTCACGAGCTTCGTGGATCAGACGTGGTTCGATCGTGCCGGGAACTTTCACAGCAACGAGCTGCACGTCATCGAGCGCTACAGGCTGGAGAACCCCAATCTGATTCAGTACGAGGCGACGATCGAGGATCCGAAGGTCTTCACGCGGCCGTGGACGATGAACATGCCGCTCTACCGGCGGCAGGAGCGGAACGCGCAGCTGCTCGAGTTCAAGTGCGTACCGTTCTCGGAGGAGCTGCTGTACGGGCATCTCCGTCGGAAGTAGGAGGACGTGGGACGTCGCGTCGCCGCCGCGCGCGATGGCGCGCCCGCTCGACCCCGCTGGAGGAGACCGATGCACGTGAGGTTCGTTGCGCTCGTCGTTGCCGGCCTCGGCGCCGCCGCGGCTCCCGCCGCGCACCACTCGTTCTCGGGCGAGTTCGACGTGAACAAGCCGATCAAGCTCGAGGGGACGGTCACGAAGGTCGAGTGGATCAACCCGCATGCGTGGATTCACATCGACGTGAAACGGCCCGACGGCACCGTCGAATCGTGGGCGATCGAGGGCGGCACGCCCAACACGCTGATGCGGCGCGGCTTCACGAAGGACTCGCTGAAGACCGGCACGGAAATCATGGTCGACGGCTACCTGGCGCGCGACGGATCGCGCAAGGCGAACGGCCGTGACGTGACGTTCACCGACGGCCGGAAGCTGTTCATGGGGTCGCCGCCGGGGCAGGGGGGGCCGCCGCAGTAAAAGTCACAAGTCACAAGTCACAAGGCACAAGGCACAAGGCACAAGGCACAAGGCAGAAGGCCAGACGTATATGCGCACTCAGACGCTTGCCGCCGTCGCTGGTGTGGTCGTCGCACTTGGCCTCGCATCCGTCTCGGAGGCGCAGTCGCGCGCGTTTCGCACGCCGTGGGGCGACCCGGATCTGCAGGGCGTCTGGTCGAACCAGACGCTGACGCCGCTCGAGCGGCCGGCGGAGTTCGCCGGCAGGACGCACCTGACCGAGGCCGAGGCCGCCGAGTATCAGGCGCGGCTGCGCCGGCAGATCAACGCCGACAACCGGGAGCCGGGGACGCTGCGCGACGTGAACACGGCGTACAACGACTTCTGGTGGGACCGCGGCGAGCGGATCCTGCCCGACCGCCGCACCTCCCTCATCATCGACCCGCCGGACGGGCGCATTCCCGCGATGACGCCGGCGGGGCGGGCGCGCGTCGCTGCCGAGGCGGACGCGAACCGGCGCGAGGCCGAGTTCCCCGCCGGCCCCGAGGACTTCGACGTCTACAGCCGCTGCATCATCCGCGGCGCGCTGCCGCGCCTGTCGACCGGCTACAACAACAACTACCAGATCGTGCAGACGCCCGGGTACGTGGCGATCCTCCAGGAGCAGATTCACGAGACGCGCCTCATCCCCGTGGACGGCCGTCCGCACATTCCGGGGACGGTGCGGCAGTGGCTGGGAGACTCGCGCGGCCGGTGGGAGGGCGACACGCTGGTCGTCGAGACGACGAACTTCACGGATGCGGCGCGCGCCTCGACGTTCCGCGGCGCGACGAAGGAGATGGTGCTGGTCGAGCGCTTTCGCCGCGTCGACGAGACGACGATCGACTACGAGTTCACGGTGAGCGATCCGGAGACGTGGGTTCGGCCGTGGACCGTGACGGTTCCATGGTTCCGCCCCGACGGGATGCTCTACGAGTACGCCTGCCACGAGGGGAACTACGGTCTGGCCAACACGCTGACCGCGGCGCGCACGCTCGAACGCGAACAGCAGCAGGGCGCGCAGCCGCAGAAGTAGCGACCACGGCAGGCCGAGGAGGCTGTGATGCTGCGAGGTTTCGTATCGCTGCTCTCGGGCGTCGTGCTTCTGACCGCGCTCACGGGGCGCGCGGAGGCCCAACAGGCCAGCGGCGTCGCCGGCACGGTGCGCGACACCTCCGGCGGCGTGCTGCCCGGCGTGACCGTCGAGGCCAGCAGTCCGGCGCTCATCGAAAAGGTGCGCGTCGTCGTCAGCGACACCGAAGGCCGGTACAACATCGTCGACCTGCGCCCGGGCACCTACACGGTGACGTTCACGCTGCCCGGGTTCGCCACCCTCCGCCGCGAGGGCATCGTGCTGACGGCGGGGTTCACCGCGTCGGTGAACGCCGACATGCCGGTCGGCGCGGTCGAGGAGACGATCACCGTGACTGGCGAGACCCCGCTGGTCGACACCCAGAACGTCCGACGCCAGCTGCTCGTGTCCGAGGAGACCTTCTCGGTTCTCCCGGTCAGCAACAAGCACTACAACATGCTGATTACGCTGACGCCGGGCCTGGCCGGCATGGCCGACGTGGCCGGCAGCTACACGACGCAGATCGGCGAAGGGTTCCACGGCAAGACCGGCACGCGCATGCAGATCGACGGCATGGGCGTCCAGAACCTCGCCGGCACGGGCAACTTCAGCTACCAGCTCAACGCGGCGGTCATCCAGGAGATCACGGTGCAGACCGGCGGCATCTCCGCCGAGAGCCACGCGGACGGCATGCTCGTGAACATCATTCCGAAGGAGGGCGGCAACCTCTTCTCGGGCAGCCTCTCCGGCGTCTACACGAAGGGGAGCTTCGCCGGCGACAACCTGACCGGGGCGCTCCGCGATCGGGGGCTCGAGCGCGGCAGCGAGCTGCTCGAAATCTACGACGCCGGCGTGGCGGTGGGCGGGCCGATCAAGCGCGATCGCCTCTGGTTCTTCACCGCGCATCGCGAATGGGGCAACAGCCGGCTGTTCGCCGGCATCTACTGGAACAAGACGCAGGGCACACCGTTCTACACGCCGGACCTCGACCGGCCCGCCGACTCGCACCAGTGGTTCGAGTCGCACGCGCTGCGCCTGACGTGGCAGGCGACCGAGCGGCACAAGGTCAACGTCTTCGCGGACGTGCAGGACGCCTGCGTCTGCCGCACCTACACGCCGAACAACCGCGGCCAGGCGCCGGAGGCGCTCAATGCCTATCATTTCCGGCCGACGGGGGTGTATCAGGCGTCGTGGAGCGCGCCCATGACCAACCGGCTGCTCCTCGACGGCGCGGCGTCGTTCGCCATCAACGACTGGCCGCAGTTCCGCGCGCCCGGCGTGGAGACCGGCCACATCTCCGTCCTCGAGCAGTCGACCGGCATGCGCTACAACTCGCGGATCTCGACCGACGATCCGAACGAGCAGCGGCGGCACAGCCAGCGGTTCTCGGTCTCGTACGTGACCGGCACGCATGCGTTCAAGGTCGGGATGTACAACGAGCAGGGCCGGCTCCGGCAGTTCAGGACGACGAACGACCACAACGTGGCCTACACGTTCAACAACGGCGTCCCCGTCAGCCTCACGCAGTACGCGACGCCGTACACGCTCGAGAACCGGATGAGGGCCGACCTCGGGCTCTACGCGCAGGATCAGTGGGCGATTCGTCGCCTCACGCTCAACCTCGGCGCGCGCTTCGAGTACTTCAACGCCGACGTGCCGGCGCAGACGATCCCCGCGCACCCGTTCGGCTGGCTGCCGGAGCGGCGGTTCGACCGCGTCGCCGACGTGCCGTCGTGGACCGACCTCAATCCGCGCGTGGGCGCCGCCTACGACGTCTACGGCGACGGCCGCATGGCGCTGAAGGTCTCGATCGGCCGGTACACGCGGAAGACCGGCGTCGACATCGCCGGCCAGAACAACCCGATCGTCACGTCGGTGAACGAGGTGACGCGCGCGTGGAACGACCTCAACCAGAACTACGTCCCGGAGTGCGACCTGCGGAGCCCGGCCGCCAACGGCGAGTGCGGTCCCTATCAGAACCAGAACTTCGGGCGGACCCGCATCACGACGCGCTATGCGGACGAGGTGCTGAAGGGATTCGGCGTCCGCCCCTACAACTGGGACGTGACCGCCGAGGTGCAGCGGCAGCTCGGATCGTCCGTGTCGGTCACGGCCGGCTACTACCGGAACTGGTTCGGCAACTTCCTGGTGACCGACAACCTCGCCGTGACGCCGGCCGACTTCAGCCCCTACTGCGTGTCGGCGCCGCGCGATCCGCGGCTGCCGGGCGGCGGCGGCTTCGACGTGTGCGGGCTCTACGACATCAACCCGGACAAGTTCGGCCAGGTGGACAACCTGATCCGCCCGGCGTCGGATTTCGGCAACGAGCGGCAGGTGGCCGACTTCGTGGGGTTCACCGTCGATGCCCGCTTCGCATCGGGGTTCCGCTTCGGCGGCGGCATCGACGCGGGGCGCATTCTGCAGGACGTCTGCTTCGACGTCGACTCGCCGGGGCTCATCATCGGGACCAACATCAATCTTCCCGGCGTCGCCGCTCCGACCAACGTGCCGGGGGTCGGCGCGATTACGATCCCGCACACCGCGACCACGGTCGACGGCAGGCGCACGTGCCGCAACGCGTCGCCCGTGTCGGCGAACACGCAGATCAAGCTCAACGGCAGCTACCCGCTGCCCGGCGATGCCGTGGTGAGCCTGGTCTACCAGAATCTGCCGGGCGTGCAGCGGCTCGCCGAACGCGCGACGCCCACCGCCGAGATCGCGCGATCGCTCGGCCGTCCGCTCGCGGGGAACGCCCGCACGGCGAGCGTGCCGCTCATCGTGCCGCAGTCGGAGTACGAAGACCGCATCACGCGGATCGACATGCGTGTCTCGAAGATTGTCCGCGTCGGCGCGCGTGTGCGCGTGCAGGGAAATCTGGACCTCTACAACCTGCTGAACTCGAGCTCGATTCTCACGCTGACCAACGCCTACGGGCCGCGCTGGCTCGTGCCGACGGCGATCATCGAGCCGCGGATCCTGCAGTTCAGCGCCGACGTCAGCTTCTGACCGCGCGAATTTTCCCACCGCGGCCGGCCTCGCCGCCCGCCCGCCGGTGCCCGAGAGCCGCGGTATACTGCCGAATCGGCCGACCGGCCGGCGACGGTTTCCGCAACAGGAGGTAGGGGCTGCATGAGGTTCGGGCGGAGGGGCGGGAGCCTCCTGGTCACCGGCGCGTTGTGCGTCTGTGCGACCGGCATCGCATCGGCAGGTGGCGGCCAGGCGGCCGCCGCGGCGCAGACGGGTCAGGGAGCGCCGCTCACCTCGGAGGCGCACTTCAAGAACGTCCAGCTCCTCAAGGGACTCAACGTCGACACGTTCTTCGACGTCATGGGGATGTTTGCCGCGTCGATGGGCGGCGACTGCACCTACTGCCACTCCAAGGATGCCGTCTTCGACCGCGACGCCTTCGCGGTCGCGACCCCGAGGCTGCAGCGCGCGCGCCAGATGATCGTCATGATGCAGGCGCTCAACAAGAACTACTTCGGCGGCGCGCCGCGCGTGAGCTGCTTCACCTGCCACCGCGGCTCGTACACGCCGGAGACGGCGCCGCGCCTCGCGCTCCAGTACGGCACGCCGGACGAAGATCCCAACCTGATGTCGATCGTGCCGGACACGCGCGTCACGGTCGATCAGGTGTTCGACAAGTACCTCGAGGCAATCGGCGGCACCGCCCGCGTCGCCGCGCTGGCCAGCCTGGCGGGCAAGGGTTCGTATTCGGGGTTCGACACCGGATTCGACGAATTCCCGGTGGAAGTGTTCGCGCGGGCGCCGAATCAGCGCGCGACGGTGGCCCGCCTGCCGACGGGACAGATGCTCCGGGTCTTCGATGGCCGCAGCGGGTGGCTGACCGGGCCCGATGCCCCCGCCCCGCTGGTCACGCTGACCGAGGGCAACCTGGAGCTCGCCCGGGTCGAAGCGATGGTCGCGTTCCCGGCGGGCATCAGGCAGTTCTTCAGCGAGTGGCAGGTGGGCAGCTCCGCCATCGACGGGAGCTTCGTCTACATCGTGCAGGGCCGGAATCAGGGACAGCCGCCCGTGAACCTGTACTTCGACGAGTCGGGGCTGCTCGTCCGGCTGGTGCGGTGGAACGTGACCCCTTTCGGCCCCGTCCCGACGCAGATCGACTACGCCGACTACCGCGAGGTGGCCGGCGTCAAGATGCCGTTCACCTGGACGACGAGCCAGACCTACATGCAGTCGACCGTCAAGCTGACCGACGTGCAGGCCAACGTCGCCATCGATCCCGCGCGGTTTGCGCGGCCGGTCCCGGCCGCCCGCTGATGTATATTTGCACCCTGAGTTGATTCGTATGCATCGACAGTCCGTCGTCGCATGGATCGCTGTGGCCGGCTGCCTCTGCGGGGCGCCGGCCGTCGCGCAGGTGGACATTGCCGGCCTGTGGCGTCCCCTCCCGCGCAACCAGGACGGCAGCGGCCTCACGGGCGACATGGCGGGGGTTCCCGTCAGCCCGGAGGGCCGGTGGCGCACGCAGAGCTGGTCGCCCGACAACTTCGACGTTGCCGAGTGGGTCTGCCGGCCGCACGCCTGGGACTATTCGCTCGAGGGGCCGCTCTCGCCCATCCGGTTCTGGCCCGAGATCGATCAGCCCACCCAGAAGCTCATCGCGTACCACGGCCACATCAACATGATGGAGCAGGAGACGAGCATCTGGATGGACGGACGCGCGCGTCCGCCGGCGAACACGCCCCACACCTGGAGCGGCTTTTCGACCGGGGAGTGGGAGGGCGACACGCTCGTCGTGACGACGACGCACCTGAAGGAGGCGTACATCCGGCGGTGGGGCCTGATGCGGAGCGACCGGTCGGTCGTCCGCACCCGCTGGCGCCGCATCGGCAGCTTCCTTCAGGCCACCTCGATCCTGTACGACCCGGTGTACCTCGCCGAGCCCTACATCCGCACGACGATGATGTGGGTCTTCGACTCCGCGATGCCGATGAACCCGTACCCGTGCGAGGAGGCGACCGAGACGGCCGTCCCGCGCGGCTCCGTCCCGCATTTTCTGCCCGGCCGCAATCCGCTGCCCGGCTTGAATCCGCAGGTCACGGATGCCTTCGGCACGCCCTACGAGCCGCGGCTCGGCGGTCCCGAGACGATGTACCCCGAGTACATCGCCAAGATGAAGGCGTTCCCCCGCCCCAAGCAGGTGGAGGCTGCAGGGCCATGAACCGACAGACCCGATCGGCTGCGATGTGGACGTGTGTTCTGGCGGGCATGGCCCTGTTCACGTCGGCCGAGCTCGTGCACACGCAGACCGCGCAGCCGGCCTGGATGTGGTCCCCGCCGCTGACCGGCCCGGCTCCGGGCGAGATCCAGGTGCTGCCGGTTCAGGGCCACGTGCACGTGATCGTCGGCGCCGGCGCCAATATCACCGTACAGGCGGGTCCCGAGGGGATCCTGATGGTCGATACCGGACTCGGGTCGATGAGCGACAAGGTGCTGGCGGCCCTGAAGACGATCTCCACGCGCCCGCTGCGCTACATCGTCAACACCACCGAGTTCGAGGACCACGTCGGCGGCAACGCGCCGATAGCCGACACGGGCGAGATCGTCCCGTTCCGCGAGCCGAATTACACCGCCGGCCCGCAGGGGGCGTTGGACATCACGAAGGCGTCGGTCATCTCGTATTACACGCTGTTCCATCGCCTGGCCGGGCCGACCGGCAAGACGCCGAAGATTCCGGAGCTCGGGTGGCCCGACAACACGTTCTCGATCCCGCAGAAGCGGCTCTACTTCAACGATGAGCCGGTGGTCATCACCCACACGCCGTCCAATACCGACGGCAACAGCATCGTGCTCTTCCGGAGGTCCGACGTCGTGAGCGTGGGCGACCTGATCGATCTGACGGGCTATCCGATGATCGATCTGGCGGCCGGGGGGAGCGTGAACGACATGATCGAGTCGCTCAACGCCCTGATCGACGTGACGGTGCCGGCCAAGAACGCGGCCGGCGGGACGATGGTCGTGCCCGGGCACGGCCGCATCGCCGACCATGCCGAGGTCGTCTACTACCGGGACATGATCACGATCATCCGCGACCGCGTGGAAGACATGATCAAGAAGGGGATGACCCTGGATCAGATCAGGGCCGCCCGGCCCACCCGCGAGTGGGACCGGCGGTACGGCAGGGACACCGGCCCCTGGACGACGGCCATGTTCGTGGAAGCGGTGTACCAGAGTTTGAGGCAGTAGCCAGTAGCCGGTAGCCGGGTTCATCCGTTCGGGGTGTGGCGACCGGCCACCAGCTGCGAGCTACCGGTTGGGTGTGAAAGGAGACAGTTCCATGAAACGCAGGATCCTCTTGATGCTCGCCGGCATCGTCCTCGCGACGGCGGCCGATCGGGTGTTCGCGCACCATTCGTTCTCCTCGACCTACGATTCGAGCAAGAAGGTGGAGATCGAGGGTGTCGTCAAGGAGTTCCTGTGGCGGAATCCTCATTCCTTCATGAGGATCGACGTCACCGACAAGGATGGGGCGGTCAAGACCTGGACGCTCGAATGGGGGTCGACCAACGACCTGACACAGGCCAAGATCACGCGGACGACGCTGCGGCCCGGCGATCGCCTCCTGGTCGTCGGCGAAGCCCCGCGCGACGAGTCGTCGCTGCGATTGCTCATCTCCTCCGTGAAGCGGCCGAGCGACGGATTCGAGTGGCGGGGCAGGGTCGAGTAGTCGTGTCGAGGTCGTGCCGGGTCCTCCTCGTCGCGCTCCTCGCGGCGGCCGCTCCCGTTGACGCCGACGCGCAGGGT